>Ga0209749_1000185_pt1 | contig 102208 bp, 89 predicted proteins | sample EPASupsiteSAE347_FD_187267 | JGI IMG/M metagenome (GOLD analysis project Ga0209749, IMG submission 187267) | Bioremediated contaminated groundwater from EPA Superfund site, New Mexico - Sample SAE3-47 (SPAdes) (version 2) | ecosystem: Environmental > Aquatic > Deep subsurface > Groundwater >... | reverse complement strand
AGGATAGCCTTTATCTTATCACAGGGCTGCTTCCGCTTCTCAGCTTTGTGCATCCTTTTATATGCCTCAACTTGTGCCGTTGTTAAAAACCCTGCCATCACCAGCAAAGGAAACTACAACTAATGCTCCTAACCTCATCATCGGTCCGATTTTATCAACAACCCATTGTTGATTCAATTGAAAACCCGTTCAGCATTGGTATAATCAAAAGAGTTATTTATCCTGGATTTTTTAACTAAAACGAACCGAATTAAATTCAAAATTAAAAATTCAAATATCGAATGTCAAATTTAGAATTTTGGGTCGTTGGGTGTGGGGTGAGGGATCAATGGTTCAGGTAGAATTTCCACAAACAAAGGATCCATATGTTATCGGATTTGAGATCCGCGTTTTTGCACAAAATAACGGTTAATCTGAATTGTTGTAGTACATTTTCGTGTAACAGTACTGTTTTTTCCAATTTGGTTGCGGATGATACATGCTGTTGCGCCGCTGCCTGTTTCAACAAATTTCGCTGTTGAATTCCTGTGCAAGCAGGGGGATACAGGAGGGGCCCGGTAACGTGATGCGCATCTCATCGGGAGCCAACGTTTCTCCGGGCAGAAAAACAGCCACGGATGCGTTTCTTTATAAAATCTTTATCTCATGATTAAAATTCCATATAAAACGTTTATGATTTCAAATGCAGTTTTGCATTCTAAATGATCTGCAGGGATGAAAACGCTTGAATTGATCCAAATAATCTTATTTTTTGTCCTTTTGGCTGCTTTGACCCCCTTATTAGGGGCTTACATGTACAAGGTATTCACAGCCCAAAAACACTTTTTGGATCCTGCTTTAAAATGGCTTGAGCGGTTGGCTTACAAAGCCAGTGGTATCAATCCGGAGGAAGAGCACAACTGGAAATCGTATACATTTAATTTACTGCTTTTCAATTTTATCGGTTTTATATTTCTATTCGTTTTACAGTTCTGGCAATCACGTCTTCCGCTGAATCCTTCAAAATTTCCTGATGTCACGTGGCATTCTGCATTAAATACAGCAATAAGCTTTATCACGAACACCAACTGGCAGGGGTATGCGGGAGAGACTACAATGAGTTTTCTCGTTCAGATGACAGGTCTTACCGTTCAAAATTTTGTCAGCGCTGCCACCGGGATTGCGGTGTTACTTGCATTGATCAGAGGGTTGTCAAGAAGGACAACAGAGAAAATCGGAAATTTCTGGGTTGATCTAACCCGTTCAACGGTCTATGTTTTATTACCGCTGGCAATACTACTTTCAATTGTCCTGGTTGGTCAGGGGGTGATTCAGAATTTTCGTCCATACCAATCTGTGCAGACTTTGACCGGGGGAATACAAATAATCCCTATGGGGCCTGTAGCTTCTCAGGTCGCTATAAAGCAACTGGGGACCAATGGCGGTGGTTTTTTTAATGCCAACAGCGCTCATCCTTTTGAAAATCCGACCCCTCTGAGCAATTTCCTTGAGATGTTGGCAATTTTGATAATACCATCAGCCCTGACTTTTACCTATGGCAAAATGACCGGTTCAGTACGTCACGGCTGGACCCTTTTCACCGCGATGATCCTTTTATTGCTGGCCACTCTCAGTATCTCGCTATATGCCGAATATAATGGGAATCCATTGTTTGGATCCCATGCCCTGATGGAGGGAAAAGAGACGAGGTTTGGCATTGCTAACAGTGTTCTTTGGTCAACCTCAACGACAGCTGCATCCAATGGTTCAGTAAATGCCATGCATGACAGTCTCTCACCATTAGCCGGAATGGCAGCCATGTTGAATATTATGCTTGGAGAGGTGGTATTTGGTGGGGTAGGAGCCGGGCTTTACGGGATGTTTGTTTTTATCATCCTGACAGTTTTTATTGCCGGTCTTATGGTTGGAAGAACGCCGGAATACCTGGGAAAGAAAATTGAAGCCTACGAAGTTAAGATGACCCTGGTAGCCATTCTTGCTCCCAGTATTGCTATCCTGATCTTTTCGGCGTGGGCGTCGGTGACTCCAATGGGTCTGCAAGGTATCAATAACAGCGGACCTCATGGATTTTCAGAAATACTCTATGCATTCAGCTCTGCTGCAGGCAATAATGGAAGTGCTTTCGCAGGACTTAATACCAATTCGGTATTTTATAATTTAACGCTGGGTATCGTAATGCTGATTGGACGGTATGGGGTTATTGTGCCTGTTATGGCTGTTGCAGGAAGCCTGGGCAAGAAGAAACTAACCCCGACTTCCTTAGGTACTTTCCGCACAGATAACTGGCTTTTCATTATTTTATTGACCGGAATAATTCTAATCATCGGAGGATTAACGTTTTTCCCGGCTTTATCATTAGGGCCCATCATGGAGCACCTTCTATTATACAAGGGTATAACCTTTTAAGTTTTCAGACATGGGTGTAAAACGATCTATTAGTTTGTTCAATAAAACAATCTTACTGCAAGCCGTGCGGGATAGTATGATCAAATTGAATCCAATAAAGATGATTAACAATCCTGTGATTTTCATCGTCGAATTGGGGGCTTTGTTAACGACTGTCATTGTGTTGAAGGATTTTTTTACGGGTGTCAATTCATCATTCAATCTTCAAATTGGCATTTGGTTGTGGGTTACGGTGCTTTTTGCCAACTTTTCAGAGGCTGTTGCAGAAGGGCGGGGGAAAGCTCAGGCCGACAGTCTTAGAAAAAATCGAACGCAAACCAGGGCAAGGAAGGTAACCGGGAAAAAAGAGGTATTGGTTTATGCAACGGAACTGCACAAGGGTGATGTTGTTTGTTGCGCTGCAGGTGACATCATCCCATCTGATGGGGAAGTAATCAGTGGAATTGCAAGTGTGGATGAGTCGGCCATTACCGGCGAATCGGCACCGGTAATCCGGGAGAACGGTGGCGACAGGTCAGCAGTTACAGGCGGTACAAAGGTCATCAGCGACTGCATATTTATCCGGATTATTTCAGAACCCGGTGATACCTTTATTGACCGGATGATCGCCCTTGTGGAAGGCGCAAAACGACAGAAGACACCCAATGAGATAGCCCTTTCAATTCTCCTGGCAGGATTGTCAATCGTCTTCTTGTTTGCTGTAGCAACCTTACCCGCTTTTTTCGGTTACAATCTGAATGCCTCTGGTCAACCTTTGTCGCAAAATTTGACATTGCCCGTACTCATCGCCCTTCTTGTATGTCTTATCCCTACAACGATCGGTGGTTTACTCAGCGCTATTGGTATCAGTGGTATGGACCGGCTCATGCAGCGAAATGTCATTGCAACCAGTGGAAGAGCGATTGAAGCAGCCGGCGATGTGGATGTTTTGCTCCTGGATAAAACCGGTACCATTACGCTGGGAAGCCGAATGGCAACTGATTTTATCCCGGCTGATGGGATTACGATGGAGGAGCTTGCCGATGCAGCACAGCTTTCGTCGCTTTCGGATGAAACACCTGAAGGAAGATCAATCGTGGTCTTTGCCAAGGAAAAATTTAATTTTAGAGGACGCCAGGTAAATCAGATGAATGCCACCTTCATTCCATTTACTGCCCAGACCAGAATGAGTGGTATTGACATCAGGAACGAAGGAGAAATTGTTCATCAGATAAGGAAAGGTTCTGCTGATGCAATACGCAGTTTCATTCAGAATAATAATGGTTATTATCCACAGAAAACGCAGGATGTTGTCGCCGGTATTTCGAGGCATGGAGGAACCCCGCTGGTAGTTGCTATTGATGCAAAAGTAATGGGCGTGATCTATCTGAAAGATATCGTCAAGGGAGGTATAAAACAGCGGTTTTCGGAATTGAGAAATATGGGAATCAGGACCATCATGGTAACAGGCGATAATTCACTGACAGCAGCAGCCATCGCGGCAGAAGCAGGTGTTGATGATTTTATGGCAGAAGCAAGGCCAGAAGATAAGTTGAAAAGGATCAGGGATGAGCAGGCCAAGGGTCATCTGGTTGGAATGATCGGCGATGGGACCAACGATGCCCCTGCACTTGCTCAGGCGGATGTGGGGATTGCGATGAATTCGGGCACCCAGGCAGCACGTGAAGCAGGTAACATGGTCGATCTCGACAGTAATCCGACAAAGCTTATTGAGGTGGTTGAAGTTGGAAAACAATGTTTGATGACGAGAGGAGCCCTGACCACTTTCAGCATTGCCAATGATGTTGCCAAATATTTTGCTATAATCCCGGCTATTACGGCAGGACTCTATGCAGGACAAGCAGGGACGGGCCCACTTTCAATGCTGAATATAATGAATCTTGAATCTCCTCAAAGCGCTATTCTCAGTGCGGTCATTTTTAATGCAGTTATTATCATTCTGCTGATTCCCCTGGCACTCAAGGGTGTGAAATACCGACCGGTTACTGCAAATTCAGCGCTGACGAAAAATTTGTTGGTTTACGGGTTGGGGGGAATTGTTGCACCCTTCGCGGGTATAAAAATTATTGATCTGTTAATCAATCTTGTATCATAGAATTGAAGTATTCATAACTATTCCGGTACAGACCACAAATGAAAACAATCATCCTGGATATTCCGTCTGATCATCAAAAACAAATTCTTTCAACATGAAATATCCATAGGAACCAGGTTCATACAAACTGCGAATATTAATAATGGATATTCCATTTGACAAATGAATATAAAATTATTGACAAATGAAATCATTGCTGCAAGCCCTCCGGATATTCTTGTTTTTCACCATTCTAACCGGTTTGATCTATCCTTTATCAATAACAGGTATTGCTCAATTGCTGTTTCCATCAAAAGCCAATGGCAGTATGATTTTCAAAGAAGGCAGGCCCGTCGGAAGTATGCTTCTCGGTCAGGATTTTGATTCCACTCCGATATACTTTGTCTCCCGTCCTTCTGCAATCTCCTATAATCCAATGCCTTCAGGGGGGTCAAATTATTGCCTAACCAGTAAAAAACAAAAAGAAATAGTTGAGCAGCGTAAACGGCATTTCGTTACGTACAACATGGTCGATTCTTTGATGAGGGTTCCTTCAGAGATGTTATTCGCATCGGCCAGCGGTCTTGATCCGCATATAACACCCGAGGCAGCTTTGCTTCAGGTTGATAGAATCTGCAAAGCAAGACACTTTTCGTCTTCTGAAAGAATAAATCTGAAGGGCATTATCAAACGATTGACAGAATCCCCGCAGTTTTTATGTTTGGGAGAGGAGCGGATTAATGTTTTGTTATTAAATTTAGAGACCGATAAGATCAAATGAATGAGATAGCAGACAGCAGGCCAAATCCGGATCAATTGTTGGCTTCGCTGATTCGGGAGGAGGAAAAAGGCCAAAGGGGAAAATTGCATATTTTCTTCGGTATGTGTGCCGGAGTAGGTAAAACCTACACCATGCTCAAAGTTGCCAGGGAAGACAGGTTAAAAGGGGCTGATGTCATCATTGGTTATGTTGAAACGCATAACCGTAAAGAAACCAGCGAACTTGCCGAAGGGTTTGAACTGATCCCAAGGAAGGTTATTGATTACCGGTCGGCATTATTGGAGGAAATGGATATTGATGCCATTCTGTTACGCGGGCCGGGAACAGTCCTGGTTGATGAACTTGCCCACACCAATGCCTCTGGTTGCCGTCATTCCAAGCGATATCAGGATGTTATGGAGCTTTTGGACAACGGAATTAATGTTTATACGACCTTAAATGTACAGCATCTTGAAAGCAGGTCAGAAACCGTCGCTCAGGTAACCGGGATCATTGTGAGGGAAACGGTCCCTGACGAAATTTTCGAAACTGCCGATGAAGTTGAGCTCGTGGATCTTCCTCCGGATGATCTGTTACAAAGATTGAAGGAAGGGAAAGTTTACACTACTGATCAATCAAAAGGAGCCATTGAGAATTTTTTCCGTAAAGGTAATCTCACGGCTTTACGGGAGATGGCCCTTCGAATAGTTGCTGAAAGGGTTGACAAGCAGTTACATGATTACATGCAACAAAACAGGATTAAGGGACCTTGGAAATCAGGCCTTTCACTATTGGTTGCCATTGATTACAAGTTGCAGTCGATGCGCCTTCTAAGATGGGCAAAGAATCTTTCTTATTCCATGGGAGCACCAATTCAGGCGATTTATGTTGAAACCTTATTTAAACTCTCCCTAAAAGAAAAAGAGCAGCTTGATAAAATTTTCCATCTTGCAAAACAGCTTGGAATACCATTCAGGATCATTACAAATCGTGATATCGTAAAGGCAATCATTGACTTTGCCCAAAAAGAAAACGTAACACACATCATTGTTGGAAAGCCAAGGATCCGGAACAGTCGTTCCCTGTTTAAGCTTGGAAATTTCGTTAACCGTCTGATCAAGTACAGCGGAAATATTGATGTCTATATTCTTGGAGCCGACAAAAATGCAAAAGATTATTATAAGGAAAAAATATCAATCCCTCCTTTTACCTCGAATCTTGCTCAATATTTTATTACATCCTTTTGGGTTGTTTTAACCTCCATCATTTTTTACATCCTGAAAGATTATATTGGATATCAGGTTGTTTCCTTTGGATTATTATTCCTTGTATCTATACTTGCCCTGTTTTTTGGTACCGGGCCTATCCTGCTTGCCGCCATCGAAAGTTCTCTGATTTGGGATTATTTTTTTATCCCTCCTCAATACACCCTGCATATTGAACAGCCCGTTGATATTTTAATGCTTGCGATGTTTTTCATCATTGCCCTGTTAAACGGAATCCTGACCTCGAGAGTCAGACGACAGGAACAGAAAACCAGGATCCGTGAAGAAAGAACCCACGCGCTGTATCAGCTGACAAAAGATATTACGATGGCTTCAGGGTTGGATGAGGTAACCAGGATTTCCATGAAATATATCAGAAAGTATTTCAGACTGAAGTGCACCATTTTAATTAAAAACGAAAACGGTTTGCTCGACAGGTCTGTAAAAGATGACAAGGAAATCATTATTTCTGAAAATGATTTGGGTATTGCCGCCTGGGTTTTTAAACACTCAGTAAAAGCCGGGAAATATACAGAAACATTACCTTCGGGACCCTACACATTTTATCCATTGGTAGGTAATAGTGGTAATATGGGAGTGATAGCAGTTGAACATGCCCAAGTTTTTACACAGGGAGAAGAACAGTTCTGGGAAGCATGTCTCTCCCAGATATCCGGAAAATATGAACGGGAAGTTTTAAGAGATGCAGCAAAAAAAGCGTATATTCTGAATGAATCGGATAAGCTTTACAAAACCCTGTTCAACTCCATCTCCCATGAATTAAGAATACCCGTCACAACCATCATGGGGGCATCAGACACCTTATTGACCCAGGAATACCCTGAGGATATACAAAAAAAGCTTTACCAACAGATTAATCTTGCATCTGTCAGGCTCAATAGATTGATTGAAAATCTTCTTAATATGTCCCGTCTGGAATCAGGCCTTATTTCTCCTAATCCCGATTGGTGTGATGTTCGCGATCTGGCAAATAAAGTTGCACAATCACTTGAACAGGAGTTAAAACCATTTAAACTGGCTGTTATCATTCCGTCAGATATGCCGATGGTTCGATTTGATTATGGTCTCACAGAACAGGCGATTTACAATCTGATCCTGAATTCAACCCAATATGCTCCTGCCGGAACCAGGATCAGGCTTAAAATGTTTTATGATAATGGATTTTTGGTTATTCAGGTTATGGACAGAGGAAGAGGTTTTCCGGAGTTTGACCTATCCACGATTTTCAATAAATTTTACCGGGGGAAAGATGCGCTCGCTGGTGGAACGGGGTTAGGACTTTCCATAGTCAAAGGATTCATTGAGGCAGAAAAAGGAACGGTTATTGCCGAAAACCGCGAAAATGGAGGTGCTAAATTCACCATCAGAATACCTGTTGAAATATCGCCCATAGAACCAGAGCTTAAAGTGTAAGAAGATGACGCTGGAAACCATACTAATCATTGATGACGAGAACCAGATCAGGCTTTTGCTTGAGATCACACTGTCGGCAAGGGGTTATAAAATTGTTGAAGCATCAACAGGTAAAGAGGGGTTGTCATTAGCGGCATCCGTATTGCCTGCATGCATCATTCTGGATTTGGGTCTTCCTGATATCGATGGTCTTGATGTTCTGAAGAGGCTCAGGGAATGGTATTTTAAACCAATTATCATTCTTTCTGTGAGGAATGCAGAAGATGATATTGTCAAAGCCCTTGATAACGGAGCCAACGATTACCTGACCAAGCCATTCCGTACAGGTGAATTACTTGCCCGGATTCGTTTGGCAATCAGGCAAAGCCAGGGACTTTCTGTAGCTCCCGTGATAAATATAGGTTCTCTTACCATCGACCTGGAGAATCACATCGTACATAAAAATGACCAGATCATCAAATTGACGCCCACAGAGTTTTCACTCCTGGCTTTGTTTGTAAAATATGAGGACAGGGTCTTAACCCATCAGTTCATCCTGAAAGAAATATGGGGGATGGGTTATCTCGAGCAAACGCAATATCTCCGGGTATTTGTAGCGCAATTACGGAAAAAGATCGAAGATAATCCACTAAAGCCGAATTTGCTTATTACGGAATCAGGAATTGGTTACAGATTCGGGGGCTCTGGTTCAAGAAAGTATTTTTATCAATAAGCATTTCCTTTTTTCTTACTGGTCTCAGGCAATGTGATTTATTGTTTGATGATCTTGACCGTTTCGATCGTTTCACTGGTTATCATCCGGATAAAATAAATGCCGGAAGGCTTGTCGGATAAGGATAAAATGTGTTTGCGTTCGCCGTGCAGGATCCGTCTTAAAATTCTTTCACCTGACATACCATAAATCTCAATAACCATATCGCCTGGTGATGACTGTGGTAACCAAGCCACCGCGAAGTCCCCGTTCGTTGGGTTTGGATAGACCTTAAACGAGGGGAGAACAGCGAAGGTTGTTATTTCGGTTTCTCCGGATTCATGGTTTCCTTTCTTCCCTGCCGACGGAATGGATGGCAAGGTACACCATGGGCCGCCGGGAGAGATGTATCCCCACATGAAACCGCCATTTTGAACCTTTGTTTCGGGGTAAAAGAGAATGTTCTGTCCGGCGATCATGGTGACGTTTCCACCACCCTCAACCATGAAAGTCGATCCGTTCCCGGCAACCATGACGGTGTTGATTGCGTTGTAGCATTTGACCTGCCCGTTCGTGATGGTATCATTCGTTATATTGCGGATCAGGGGCACGGCGTTGATAACAACGAGACCGGTAGGCAGAGATTCAATGGAGCCATACAGTGCCGTAACCCTATAGGAATTCAGGCCAAACGGGACCGAAGTGTCGGTATAGGTAAGTACAGCAATTGGTGCCGTATTGATCTTTTCCCAGTTCCGGTAAATATTGTAACCTGAAAGTACCGGGGTTGAGCTTGGTATCGGGGCATCCCAGGCAAGGTTCACCGTTTCAGGGACATACGATGCCGTGAGATTTCGCGGGGGATATAAAAACCGGGATGTAAAAGTTACGCAGGTCGGGGCGCTTAACATCGATCCGTAAAGTGTTCTGACACAGGCCGTGTAGGTCTGACCATAGATCACCAGTTCGGGGGGGATCTGAAAGGTTGTATCGGGAGTGAAACCGATCAGGGAATCGTTCAGGTAAAAATTATACCCGTCGATACAGGGATCATATCCGTACCAATCGGGTCGGCTGGAAACCGCGATGTTGTCAATATTCCAATTGTTGATATCGCCCGAAATCGTACCTGCTGCATGGAACCTGATCCTGAATGCCGGGTTGGCAGTTTGAGAAGTGATATTCAGGGTTTCGGTAGCCCAGGGAATACTTCCATAAGAATTGTCATGGTTTTTCAGTACAGACCATGATGTCCCGTCCCAGATCTCTACCGACATGGTGTTCAGGTTGGTAGTGGCGTAGTTGTTGAGGTAGATGTCGTAATTGAGTCGCATGAACGGGGCATTAATGCCTGCAATAGGTTTGCTGGTCAGGTATTGATTGTAGTTGGTGTCGGCGGGCGACCAGTTGAACATGGCCGAAGGAGCGGGATTGCCAACTCCAGAGGATATCTGCCAGTTGGTTCCGCCCGAGATGTTCCACTGGTTGGTGGCGAAACTGCCGCTGGCCCAGTTTTCCTGGAACTGGTAACTGATGTTGGAAGGGATTTTCCAGGTTGCCAAAAGGGTTTGGTCGTTGACTGCAATGTTTGTTGGGGGCATGGCAGCATGGAGCAGTGAAACCTGAAGGGTTGTATCACCGGTAATCATATGGGTCAGGTAAACGGTTTGGTATGAAAACTTAGTTACCTGCATGGTGTAGTTACCATTCCAGATATCGGGAAAATGAACACAACCTGATGTGTCGGTGATCAAGGTGTAGTTTGTATCCGGGTAAGCCGTGTTATTCAACTTCACGATGACTCCTGCCTTTGAATCGAATGAACAACTCAGATCGACACAAACCGTTACATGGGAAGTCCAGTTGTTGCCAATGACATTGGAGAATATGGGGGTGGAGGAACGATACCCCGGAGGTGAATAGACGGCTTTAACGGCCCAGCGATAGGGGCCGGGAAACAACGCAAGCCAGGCATGGTCGATGGTACTTGTCGTTCCGGTCACCGCAATTGATATCCAGAGGTTAGGATTGCTCTCCTGGCCCTGAAGCAGTCGCCACACCTGGTAAGAAATTCCCTGTGACTGATCGCCTGAAGGTTCATCGTTCAGCCAGACTATCGGGTTCTGATTGCTATCATTTTGTATCATCTGTACAGACCGGGAGGTGTATTCAGCCGGATGGTCTGTTGAGAGATCATCGGCCGACCCGGGCTTTTGGACCTTGCTAAACATTCCCTGAGGAAAAGCGGCAACGGCTTCCCGATCGAAAGAGGGATGGTCGGATAGCGGTGGACCGCCTGGGCCTTGCACAATTGCACGGATCATGAAATTTCCCGGATAAGGAATCCAGGACCCTCCGACTGCAACGTCTCGTGAGAAACTGCGTGACTGGTTGGCCGTTGTATCAATCCCGATCCCGGCGGCATGCGGAGGAATACCGCCCTGTTTCATGACCAGGTAAAAATCACCAGAGTTGATGGTGACAGGGGATGCAAACACAAAACTTGCCCATCCAAAACCCACTGGGGTTACGTCCGTACTGTCAACCGGTGTACCCGGCAAGCCACCGGAACCATCTGCAAGGTAAACCACCATGGTAAAAGGAGTAAGCGGAGGGGCGTTCGAAGGATAGTCGGCAGCCAGGCCGAGGTTTACCTTTCCGCCGGTTACCCCGGCAGGCCACTCTAACGGCGTGAATTTCACAGCATTCAGGTTGCCGGCTGAATCGCAGACCGCAAGGGTATCCTGAATGCCGTCGTCATAAATAAGTTGATACATCCCAACTGGACTGCTCCAGGAGAGGTTTACAGCAGTTGCCGGCGTTCCGTTCAAAGTGGCGATCAGGGGGCCGGGCGGATAAGCCGTCGGCAGGAGCGCGGCATCCACGGTTTTAGTTGTTTCCGGAACGAGGGTAATCGTTGTCACGAAATCCTCATAACCCGTTTTCCCGATTTCGATTGTTTGTACACCGAAAAGCGGGAGCTGCGGGGTCAGGTAGACGCCCCCGAAAACTGACATGGTCCATGGGGTACCGGCGATGGTGATGGTGGCGCCGATAACCGGAAGACCTGTCGAGGCATCCGTAACAACCCCTCCGACCCGGGTATTCGGATTTGACGGGGAATCCGGGTCTTTATACAATGCAACGTCGGCCAAAGGAAGAGGCGTATTTTTCGTAACCATGGGAAGGGTTCGGTTCAGTGGTGTGGAACCGGCAACTCCGGGAATCAGTGCCGAAAATACCAACAACATGATGCCCGTTCTTGTAATTGATCTGAAACGTATCATGGCGATAAAATGAAGAAGGATATGATCGAATTTATAGTGTCTTCCAGTCAATATTTTGCACCACCTCATGCAAGGTGGGGTCATGATCAACAAAGTTAATTATTTTTTCGATATATTGTTCATTATCAATAAAATTAACAGCACCTTCCTGACCAAAATCAGGTTTACAAACGGGGGACATCCTATGGGCTGCTGTACCAGATATGCTTAAAAATGATGCCTGTCGGAAGGTATGACAATGAACCCGAAAATTTTCTCCTGTCGTGCCGTTCGCAAAACAAGAAACGCACTTCAGGGTCCTGGAGCTTACCAGGAGATATCCCTGAGTGATACCGGTAAATCTCCATCAGATGCATAAATAACGGTATTGAGGTTTTTGGGAATGCAGAGGTTTTAAATACTTGATTATCCCGGCAAATTTGTACTTTCGCCTTTGAATAAAACTGCTTCCTGCCTTCGATGGAAACCATCATTCTGTTTGGAGTTCTTGAGGGACTGATTATTTTCCTGCTGATCATCCTGAAGCGGCGAAAGTCCGTTTCCGACTATTGGTTGTCGGCTTTTTTCCTGATCTTCTCCCTCAACACCTTCATGAGTTATCTGGAGATTTTTAACCGTACTCACGGATTTCCTTTCTCACAGGCCTTTTTTATCTCAACGCCGCTTCTTTTTTTACATTGGCCGTTAATCTGGCTTTATGTGAAATCGCTTACCGACCAGCATTTTTCCTTTAAACCTCTGTACTGGCTGCATTTCCTGCCGTTTGTATTATGTGTCACGCTATTCAGTATCGGGTATTATTTAAAGTCGCCGGCCTATAAAATCGAAATTGTTGAATCTGAATCATTTAAAGCCCAGTGGGATTACCCCGTAGTGATCATCGCGATGGCGCTCTCCTCTCTCGTGTACTTCTCATGGTCGGCCATCCTGGTTGCTCAATATAAAAACAGGATTAAAGGTTATTTTTCCGAAACGTCGAAATATGACCTTGCCTGGTTACGGACGTTGATGATTGCTTCTGCCATCATCTACACGATTATCTATCTGACCTTTGTGGTTGATCTGGCGGTTCCTTTGGCCTCCTTCAGCTGGCTACACAAGACCAGTTTTTTATTGGGAGCCGTGTATCTGATTATACTGGGTATTTTCGGTCACCGGCAGAGGAATCTTTTTTCGGATAATAACATAGGATTCCAACTTCTGAAACCCGAACCGATCTCTGAAAAGACTTACTCCATCGACAAAAAGGAGGATGAATTCATTCACCTGCTTCTCAACCATATGAATGAAAAAAAGCCTTTTCTAACTCCTGAGATCACCCTTTCAGCCCTGGCTGATGAGCTGCGGGTAACCCCGGAATTTCTTTCCGGTATCCTCAACAGCAAACTCGGTAAGAATTTTTTTGATTTCATCAATCATTACCGCATCGAAGAATTTAAAACCCGCTGCAAAGCTCCTGAAAATAAAAATTTCACCCTGATTGCAATCGCCTATGATTGTGGTTTCAACTCCAAAGCGACATTCAACCGGGTGTTTAAAAATGCCACCGGAATGACACCCGGAGCCTATGCGCAAATCTGATACGTATAATTGCGGCGATCAGCCGAAAGCTTTTTATCCGAACAATAATTGATACCGCCTGATTACCAGGGTCTCACTTTCCATGAGACCTGCTCTTCTTCCTATTGAGACCCCTTGTAGGTTCATTGAGACTTCCTGACACTCCAGCCGTTCTATTTTCGTGCCATCAAATTTTTAAAAACACAAAAAATGAAAACAGCTATTATTTACGCTTCAAAACACGGAACGACCGGATTTGTTGCAACCGAGATTAAGAAAAGACTGAATGGCGATGAAGTAGTTATGTACAATCTGAATGACCAACAACGGGTCGAACTACGCCCATTTGACCGTATCGTGATCGGAAGTTCCATTTATGCCGGAACCTCGCTGTCGAAGGTCAGAAGGTTTATCGAACAAAATCTGGTGGATCTGCTTCAAAAACAGGTAGGGATTTTTGTCTGCTGCATGTTTTTCGATAAAGCAGATGAACAAATTAACAAGGGATTTCCTGAAGTTCTGCGGAATCATGCCCGGAGCATCAAACACCTGGGCGGCGAATTCCGTTTTGAAGAGATGAATTTCATCGAACGTTCGCTGGTAAAGAAAATTTCGGGAGCCAGGGAAAGCGTTTCGAGTATTAAATACGAAACCATTGATGAATTTGTCAGGGAGATATCAGCCAACTAGTATATATAAGTCGTCAACATATTTATACACCACTTAAAAACAAATACCGACATGTCATACTTCATCTGTTTTATCATTGCATTGGGGTTGTTCGGGACCGCCTCCAACCTCGCGTATCTGTCAAAAAAAACTAACAATGCCATCCTTAAGTTCGCCCAGGCCAGTTTTTATAAACTTCCATACAAAGTTTGGATATTGCCTGTTTTATTTACCCTTCCGCTCATTTTCATGATGGTACATTTACAGAAAGTCGAAGAGGAAAACACCCAATTAGAGCCCGTTATTACGTTGATTGCCACTCCATTTCTTTTTCCATTTCGGTTAAACAATGAACCCATTAAACGGTTACTCGTGGCTGATGTAAAGGATGATGCCGAATATGAGGGGATTGAACCTCAGTTGTTCGACAGCGGGGAAAGCGGAAAGGGACTCAGAATCCTGATGTACCGGAAAGACAAAAAGGTTGATGTGTACTGGCAACCAGGCGTTCGTCCCGGTCTTCAGGATCTTTCGATCGGAGATGGCATTGGCGACACCGCCGAAAGCGTGATGTCGCCTTCGCGCTTTGAGATGACCGGTACCGGAGTTTACCTCGACATTGTCTTTACCGATAAACTGGGACGCCGGGTCAGGATATATATCCGGGAAAAAAACAGGGATTTTCGTCCCGTTCCCTTTCTGGCACCGGTGGGGAGCAATGTAAGATCGCCAAAAAAATTGTTCGCCGTTTACATGAAGGAGTTCGATTTTGTTAAGCGGCAGGGAACAGAAATAAACTTTCAGATTGGCAACCGGGTATTGACTCCGGCAACGTTTCCGCTTCCAATGAACGGCCAGAAGGTTTATTTCATCCGTTATGCGACAAACCTGGTGATCGGAGAGATCAATTCACTGCTTACGAAACCGGTGGTTATCGAAAATGTCCGGCCGGGGATAAATAAAGTCGGAGATTTAACCCTGGCTATTGATGCTGAATACAGCGTAAAGGAATGCCGGGTTGATGCGGGAAAGGATACGATAAGATTGGAATTTGAACCCGCTTTCCCAAACCTGCTCGCTTTACCCCGGGATAAAAAAATCAAAGGTCAATGGCATTATGCCGTTTCGTCGAAGGTGCTTTTTGGTGGAACCTACACCCTTCAGCGAGACCAGGATAAAGTCACCGTCGAACTGGATGTGACTCAACCGTGGAAACCCGGCAAGCTTCCTTTCACTTTCAGACTGTTGACCATTTTTATCCGGTCGTTCCGGACCTGGCCAACCACCTATAAGTGGACGGGAACCGTTGATCTGAAAAAAAACATGTTCGTGAATGAAACCTGGGTAAGAAAATAGCGACTCATCCGCTGTTACCCTTCAGCTATTCGATATTTCCGGTAATCTGATCTCGACCCTTATCGATGATCAGGCTTTCGCAAGGGGTAAGTTTGTGAAAAAGATTGATTCGAACAAGCTCGGGCTCGCCCCCGGAGTCTTTATCCTGAAATTATCTACTGACAAGGAACATATAACCACGCGTGCCTTGGTTGTGGAGAAGTGACCGGGGTCGTGCTTTCATCAATTATCGATGCCTAAAACCTTACTGACCAGGAATGATTTGAGTTTGTCCTCAAACCATAGTACTTTGTCAATCTTTTTTTCTGGCGGTTTCTTTACCAATCCCGTCGGAGGCGCCGGTAACTAATATAATTTTCTTTCACATGTTTAAATTTCTTTCCTGATAGCAATGTTATCAGAGATTTTTTGAGCCATTAGTTTAACATCCTTCACGTACACCACGTTTCGGGAGTGGCGGTGTTGTGATGCGTAGATCATTGACAACGCTGCCTGTTTCATTGTTAAAACGATATTGGGGAAGGCAACTTTGATGATCGGGATAAGCCAGGCGAAATACTTGTAATAGCTTAAAACCCTTTTCTGCCCGGCCGCCGGGATCATCAACCCGATACGATACCCGAAGGCCTGTTTAAAAGGCAGCTTCATCAGATCGTTCTCTGTTTTACCTTTGACGCGCGCCCACGCCAACCGGCCTTTTTCAGTACTGTCGGTCCCGCCGCCGCTTACGTACACGAACGACATGTTGGGATTGGGATTTAAGCATTTGGCAAAGTGTATCGTGGTATCGTAGGTAATTCGTTTGTATTCCTCTTTATCTACCCCAACCGAGCTGATTCCCGCGCAAAAAAAGCATGCATCGTACCCTTTCAGCCTTTGGTCGTTTTCCTGCAAGGTGAGAAAATCAGCCACGATATACTCCTGCAGTTTTGGGTGTGTTATACCTGTTGGTCTGCGGCTCACACTCAATATTTCCGTAATTTGAGGCAGGTCAAGGCATTCGAGTAAAATACCTTCGCCAATCATTCCTGTTGTACCTGTGATGATTACTCTCATAAAGTATTCAAATTATTTTGTCGGTACAAAAGTATGTATTAGTTTTTTGTCTGGAAAGTATAGACTATACGCTATACTATAACATTATTAAAAATTATTTTCATATTCATATTAATCAATGAGTTATCAAAGAAGACGGGCGTTTCAATTCATGCCATCCGCTTTTATGAAAATAAATGTCTCATCCAGGGCATGGTAAACGAGCATGTTATATTCAATAATTATAAAAACTATGATGAAAGTTATGACAATAATCTTTTTCGCTATCTGCTGATCACCCATTTTTGGGTAAGGCGTTCACCCGATCGTGAAACGATCTCGAGGATACAGATCCCATCCGGGATCCCGGAGGCACTAATCTGTATCGCCTCAGGCAGCTTTCCGAGACTCCTTTGCAGGATCATTCTTCCCGTCATGTCATAAACTTCGAGGTCGGCCTCTTTCCCGATCCAGGAAACCGGTACGCGTAAACGGGCGGCATCACGCGTCGGGTTGGGACTGATGGAAAGCCGGCCGGGTTCCAAAGGCAAACCGGGAACGGAGGTCACGGTATCCATGTACTTGTGAATGTTGTGGTAAAAGTGGTAACTGCCTCCCAACCAGCCAATGGAAGGAGATTTAAAATTGATGGTCGTAGCGTTGGTGATGTTCGAATCGATTTTTGTGATGGAGGAGAAGAAATTGTTGGTGTAAAACACGTCAAGCGAGTCGCAACTGTTGGTGTCGCAGGCGGTAATGACAAAGCCCCCGAAAATTCCGGGAATACGGCTTATGTCACCGAACCGGTATGGAGTGGGGTTCAGTTGTGTTGTCCAGGTATTGCCGCCATCAGTGGTTTTTTGGAAACCTTTGATGGTACCGGGGCAGAATCCGATTCCATGGAGTGAGTCGGGAAAGCAGAACTGCATATATTCGTCCAGGACCGGCCTTGCCTGCCAGTGCAGACCGCGGTCGTTGGAACGGATCATCCGGCCCTTGGAAGTCCCGAACCCAATGGTATTTCCGACGGCAAAATATTCACCCTGAATGCTCCATTCGCCGGTCAGCGAGTTGGGAACATCCCCCTGGGGTACCCGGGTCCATGTTGCACCACCGTCGCATGTAATCTGAATTTCAAAATAACCCCCGTTGGGGTCGCCCATAACCACAGCGGTATCGGCTGAGAAAGTGTGGATGGAGTTGGGCCATCCTCCCTGAAACTGGGTTGTGGTAATCTTTGCCCAGGAGGCACCGGCATCGGTGGTTTTCCACACCGAACCTTCGTAGGTAACGCCATCGATGAAAACTTCATAACAGATGTCGGCATCCCAGGCACAGAGATGTTGAAGCCAGGGTGTTCCTGGAACCGGGATTGGCAGAAACTGCCAGGTATTCCCGCCATCGGTTGTCTTCACGGCCATGGAGTAAGGAAGGTAGCCGTGTTGTCCTTCGTGGACGGTCCCGACCCAGATATTGGACTCGTCAACGATCGAGGTGAACCACGACATGTAGGCTGTGCTGTCGTTAGGGAAATTCAGCGGCATGGCCACGAATTGTCCCCGCCCGGTAAGTGAAATGACCAGGACGATACAAATCAACAGTAAATTTTTCATAATTATCTTTTTTTGATGACATATAAATCAATAACAAATATAAAATAAATCAGAGACTGTTTAAAATTTACGATTGACATGATTTACTATTTACGATTGTTCGTTCGATTTCGGATTAACAATTATCATCTTATGGTATGATCTTATATCTTTTCGTGTTGAAATTACTATCACGGGAATCATATTTTGGAATTGTACTTTCGGATGAAGTCGTACTTCGCTGTCCCGACTTCTCATTTAGGTATAAACCCAACGCTCTTTACTAATTATCAACGACTTTTGTAAAGAGAATGCTTCCCTGCTATATTTTCTTTTTATCTTTAATCAGAAATTCATCATAATGTTCAATACTCCTCATATGAACCTGAATATCAGATTTTTTACGTTTTTTTCTTTGCGTTTTAATGGTCACAACGCTTTATTCACAAACCGGGGCAGGTGATAACTCAATTATTCCTTTACGACCGGATAAATCAATATTGTTTGGACAAGACATCCTTATTAAGGACAGTGCCAGTCAAATGCAGCGGCAGGTCGCCATATGTTCAGCCTTTAATGGCTGGCTTTATGCTGTGTATGCATCTTTTTATTCAACATACCCAACCATCATAATTATGAAATCCATTGATAATGGCAATACATGGACAAAAATTGCCGGTGGTTTTCCTATTGCCTATGATAATTTAGCATCAGTAGATATTGTGGGTTCATCATTCAATTTCTAATCTAAAAATATTTTTAGGATTTGTAGGTATGGGTAGTTCTTCACAAGATGGTGAAGTCAGACTTTGCCGATATGATGGCACAACCGGATTATATGAGGATTATTTGCTATATGATTATTGGAGCAATTTTATTGCTCTTTCCAGCGATGAAATGTATCCTGCTGCTAATTCAAATCCCGGAAGCATTGGAGTGGTTTATACAAAACTTTCAAGTGGCGGTATTTCGGACTCACTGATCTTTTACTCATCCAGCAATGGGGGAATGTCCCTGGATAACAGAAAAGTAATACATGTAGCAGGTACCGGCAAACACTTTCGAAAAGTTGCAATTGCGTATGGCCGGTCTTATTCAAAATACAGTGGGAGATATTACGTAGCGTGGGAAGAGAAGGACGAATGGTCCTCAAACATTGGTCAAATCTGGACTGCCCATACCGAACCAGATTTCAACAGCCCTTTTACCACACCTTTCAGACTGGACGATCTGGACGGAATTGCTAACGACTCAGCAAGAAATCCGGTAATTTCCTGCCAGCACAGTAATATAGATAATAATAGCGCTTACCTTACGGAAATTGTTCTTTTTGAGAATATTTGCCTGTCGCAAACAAGTATGATATTGTTGGCCTTTATAATAAAAAATCTACCAACACTACTCGCCTTATACCATTCAATCTTGATACCTCATCGGATGATAAACAGGAACCATCGGTGAACTTCAATCAATTCGACTCCGGATTTATAGTCACCTATTTTAACGCAACATCTCTGAAACTCCCATTTCTTCTTAACGATTTAAATATGACCACCCCAAATAACCGGCAGGTTGTGTCTTCCGGGTATAATGACAGTTCGGATCTTACTGCTCCGTTCCCAAGAATTGCTCTTAACATAAGCAAACAGCAAGGGGCAATTGCGTGGATCAGGGATAGCAATTTGGGTAATGGCGTTGCCATGTTTGATGCTCCCTATTTGATTACTGATATTAATGATTATGAGAGTCCGATATCAAACATACAATTATGGGTTTACCCGAACCCCTGCTCATCCTCAGTGAATGTTGCATTCGATCTGAAAAAGGCTGAATCATTGTCCGGCACAATTTACAATATTGTCGGCAAACCTGTCGGAATCCTGACAAATCAGCTCTTTTCTGCCGGACGGCATGTGCTCAATTACAACATCGCAGATCTTCCACAGGGAAGTTATTTTTCATCTTCAGAACTGACACTTTTATTGCAACTAATAAGCTGCTTATAATCAAATAATTCACACAGATTAATTTCGATTTATTCTGTTTTCGTGGGTAACTGCAGGCACTCCGGATCCAATTTTTGGAATTGGAACCGCGCGAACGGGCTGGGCTTCCCATGCATACCAGTTCAACGAGTCCTTCAAAATGGATTCCCGGGGTTGACTTACGGCCTTCCAGATTCTAACGTTGGCAGGTAATTCGTTCCGGTTCGGGAAATGTGATTTTTTTACAATAATCCCCGACAATCTGTTCAGGCTCCGGGGAATAATATTTCTCACTCGGTTTTTCATCGCCTTCTTTCCAAAATACTTGCCGGCAACTTAAATAATCTTCATAAAAAATCACCGAGATAGAGGCCAAAATCCGGCAGCTCAAACAGGCCAAAAAGAGGCTTATTGAAGTCAGGAAGTCGATTGAGCGGGGAGAGTGTTAGGTTGCCTCCCTGCTGATCCTGTGCTTCATTTCTTCAGCGCTGTTTGCGAAAAGTATGAGAAAAGCCGGATAACGCCAAAGTGGATTGATATCACAACGTTCATGGAAATCGTATGACTTTTTTAGCAATGGCTTTATGAAAAAGTTCCTTCTGTTTTTTACATCACTATCCCTGATTGCGGCAACAAATGCCCAGGAAGTCAGGAAACGGCCGGCTTTCGAGGTAAATGCCGGATTCGGCATGTTGATCTATCAAACTGTTTACACGCTGGAGTACAGCTTTGGGGTCGAGACGGCCGTCAGGAGCAGGCTGGCAGGTCCGGCTGACTGGCAGGTCGGTGTCAGGATCGGGTTTGGCCCCGTACGACCTGAACTATTCGGAAGGGTCGTACTGCAACAGGAGTTCGGGCATTGGAATCCCGACATTGGCCTCGAGATGGGCATCACTGCAAGGGCTCAGTTTCAGGAGGAAACCGGAATGCTGAAGGAAACAAGTTTTACAATGAACCAGTCGACAGGCATTGCCTATGTTGCAATTCATGCAGCGCCGCTGGCATTCCGGGTTTGGGAAAAGTGGCGGCTGAGCTTCCTGGAGCTGGATTTAGGAACCCATTTTGTCGACTTTGGCCGAACACTCAGAGGACAACTGACCCTTTTTTCAATCAGCAGAAAATTTTAAACCATGAGAACAATCATCCTGATATCATTAATTTTGATAACCTTCGCGTTGTTTTCCTGCAGCAAAGAGGATCCGGATCGTTCAGGTTATCTTACTGCGGCAACCGTTGCAGCCGACCTTACAACCGACAGCATCATTCCCTGGGTGGAACGATTCACCCTGGCCCACCTGAATGATACCCCGGTTGACAATTCCGGATTCCCTCCCGCAGATCTTTTCCCCTCCGACCACCTGACCCGGGACGCCGCGGTGGGATTGTTCAGTTCGGCGCTGTCATCAATGGGTTACCAACCCGATACCGCGATTCTCAGCGATGACGTCAATATCACCTACAATGTTTTTGCTGAATGGCCCGGTACGACCAAAGCCGGAGAGGTGATCCTGGTCGCCGGACACATTGATGCCTTTTATGGAGGGGCTGATGACAACACCTCCGCCATCGCTGCCCTTCTTGAGGCGGCACGGGCTGTACGAAAGCACTGTTTCGCCCGTACGATCCGGTTTATCGCTTTCGATCTGGAGGAGTTTGGTTCACTTGGAAGTACCCGTTATCTGGAAGCAGGATTGGCTGATGATGTGAAGGCTGCCGTCGTGCTTGACCTGGTCGGCTACGCTTCGGGGGAACCGGGGAGTCAGAAAAATATCAAGGGAATCAGATTTCCCGATGTCGGCGATTTCCTGATGGTCGTTGGTAACAAAGATTCGGAGGACATGACCCGGCAGATCACTGATATGAGTCATTCTTGCGGATTTACAAAAACGGTGGGAATCCTTGCTCCGGGCGACGGTACTTATTTCCTTTCATCCGTGTTCATGAGAAGCGATCACGGATTGATGTGGTTCAAAGGGATCCCGGCAGTCTTTTTCACCGATGGCGCAAATTTCAGGAACCCGAATTACCATTTGCCTTCCGATCTTCCTTCGACCGTCAACAAGGATTTTCTGGTAAATAACACCCGGTTACTCACGGCAGCAATTGCCCTAATGGCGGAGGTTCAAAAATGAAAAACAAAATTCTTACGTTGATTTTGCTGATCTTGTGCACCCTGCCATCCGGTGCGCAGAAGAACTTAACATTTTCTCCCCTGATTCAACAATGTGGGATGTATTACAGCTCAGATCGTATTACAGCCGATGGTGTGGGGCTTGGATTGGGCCTGCATCTTCTTCACCGCACCGGCCTGGCGGCTCAGACTGATGTCAACCTGCTCTGGCTGAACGGAAATTCCGTCCCTATCCGGGTTGCCATTGGTTATCAACGATCCGGCAGATGGACACCGGCAGCCTATCTTACTGTTGATGCAATTGTGGGGCAACGCACACAGTTTCTGAGTGAAACCGGGGTCAAACCCCCGGTACCTGCATGGTCGTTTGGTGTCGGGATTACACCCTTAAAATTCCGGACAGCGAAAGGATTCCTTTCTGCGTTTGAACTGGGCGTCGGAATTGGTCCTGACAGGGCATTGAACCTTGAACTCACACTGTTTTCTGCAGGAATTTCATTTTAATCCGAATGGCTCCGGAGAAGTTCTATGCCGTCTTCCGGTAACGGTTCACCGCCAGGGTCGTAGTGGCAATGGCAAAGAGGACCAGGGCCAGGAATTCGGTCCGGATATCATACAACGTCGATCCTTTCAGCATGACCATCCGGTTGATGCGCATGATATAGACCACCGGGTTCAGCAGGTCGATCTTTTGCGCCCAGTCGGGCATGCTTTCGAGCGGGGTAAAGATGCCGCTCATCAGGATGAAGATGATCATAAAAAAGAAACCGGTGAACATGAACTGCTGCTGGGTGCCCGAGAAGGTCGAGATGAGCAGCGCCAGTCCGAGAACGGCAATCAGGAAGACGGTTGAGCACAGGAAAAGCAGTCCCATGCTGCCTACAAACGGAACGTTGAATACCAGCTTTCCGATGATTATCCCCAGTGCCAGGTCGATCAGCCCAATGATCAGGAAAGGAATGATCTTGGAGAGGATGAATTGGTATTTCTTCACAGGCGTCACGTTCATCTGTTCGATGGTGCCGATCTCCTTTTCCTTCACCAGGTTCAGACCCGCCAGGATAAATCCGATGGCGAGCACCAGGACCCCCAGGATCCCCGGCTGCATGTAGAAGTTGTAGTTGAGCATCTCGTTGTACCAGTAGCGGTTTGTCACCTCGATCTGCGGGATGGCAGTAAAGGTGCGGCTGCCGATTTCACGGGCCAGAAGGTTCATGTTATAATCGATAATCACACCATTGAGATAGGCCCATGAAAGCTGGGCATTCATGGCATTGATAGCGTTGGCCGAGGCCATCAGTTTCGTGGGTGTTCCTTTGCCTATATCCTTTCCGAAGCCTGCCGGTATCTGGAGGATCAGGTCACATTTATTCCGGTGGAGCAGGTCGTTGGCTTCGCGTTCCGAAAAGGTTGCATGCCGGACCTTGAAAAAGGTCGAACCTACCAGTTTACTGACCAGTTCTCTCGATTCGGTCGACAGGTCCTTGTCGACGACACAGAGATTTACCTCCTTGATCTCGAAGGTCACCGCCGGTACCAGGATCAGCATCTGGACGATGGGTATGGCAAAAATCGCTCTTCCAAGGAATTTATCCCTGAAGATCTGAATGAACTCTTTTCGTATGAGGTATAAGATCGTCCGCATTGCGTGTTTCCTCCTGTGTTACTGAAGTCTGATGTTGAATTTCCGCATGCTCAGTCCGATGGCCCCAAGCGTAAAGAGCGTGAGGATCAGGGTCTCTTTCCAGACATAAAGAAATCCCGTTCCTTTGATCATCACATTTTTAATGATGATGATGAAATAACGCGGAGGCATGATGGCGCTGACCCAGTCGTATGCTTTTGGCATGTTTTCGATCGGGTAGATAAACCCGGATAACAGGACCGTCGGCAACATCATTCCCACCAACGATATAAAGATGGCTTGCTGCATGGTTTTGGATACCGTGGAGATCAGAATTCCCAATGAGAGGCTCATGAGAATGTAAAGCATTGCTTCAACCAGCAACAGAACGACACTTCCTTTCACGGGCAGATCGAAGACATAACGCGACAGCAGTAAAATGATGATCACGTCGACCAGGGAGAGGATGAAATAGGGGACGATCTTGCCCAGGATGATCTGGATCGGTTTCAGGGGGGAGACCAGCAACGCCTCCATGGTCCCGAACTCCTTTTCGCGGGTGATGGTGATGGAGGTCATGAGGGCGCAGATCAGGATCATGATGAGGGTGATGACGCCCGGAACGAACATGTGCTGGCTTTTCAGCGAAGGGTTATAGAACATACGTACTTCGGGACGGACCAGCAGGGTCGCTGCCGTTTTGTCACCTGCCAGTTCACTGTTGAAATCGGCGACGATCGCTGAGATGTAGTTGGTGGCCATGGTGGCCATGTTGGGTTCTGAGCCGTCGGTGATGATGTTCACCGTAGCCTTGCCCTCGCTGATCAGGTTCGCGCTGAAATCCTTTTCAAAGATGATGACTGCCTTGATCTTGTTGCCCCTGAGCGCGGGGTCGATATCCTGGAAACTTTTCAGGTTCTCGCCCCGTTTGAAAAAGCCGGAGGAACAGATCTTATCCGTCAGCTTCCGGGTCATCTCATCATTGGAAAGATCGAGGAAGGAAACCGTCGCATTTTTCAGGTCGGTGCTGACGACGAACCCGAACAGCAGGATCAGCGCCCCGGGGATCAGGAAGAGGATGACCATCGTCCGGAAATCCCTGAAGATGTGCAGGAACTCTTTTTTTACGAAAACAAGTAAACGCTTCATAGGCTAATTTTTTCCGGGACGTGCGATACGGATGAATACTTCTTCGATAGATCCGGCCTGGTATTTCTGTTTCAGTCCGGCAGGGGTGTCAAGGGCTTCGATCTTCCCTTCGTTCATGATGGAGACCCGGTCGCAGTATTCCGCCTCATCCATGTAATGCGTGGTAACGAAAACCGTGATCCCCCGGGCGGCCGTTTCGTAGATCATCTCCCAAAACTGGCGCCGGGTGATGGGATCGACGCCCCCGGTGGGTTCATCGAGGAAGACGATCTTCGGTTCGTGCAGGACCGCAACCGAGAAGGCCAGTTTTTGTTTCAGCCCCAGCGGGAGGGAGGCAATCAGCCGGTCGCCATATTCCTCAAACCGGAGCCGTTCGAGGAGGTTTTTAGTCCGGTCGCGGATCAGTTGCTTTTTCATGCCGTAGATGCCGCCGTAAAGCATAATGTTTTCCTTCACCGTCAGGTCTTCATACAGCGAGAACTTCTGGCACATGTACCCGATGTTCTTTTTGATCTGTTCGGGCTGTTTATGGGCATCGTACCCGGCCACGATCACATCGCCCGAGGTAGGTCTGGAAAGCCCCGAAAGGATCCGGATCGCCGTGGTCTTTCCGGCCCCGTTAGCCCCCAGGAAACCGAAGATCTCACCTTTGTACACATCAAAACTGAGATGGTCGTTCGCCACGAAGCTCCCGAACTTCTTCACCAGGTTATGTACCGATATTACTTTTTCGTTCATGGGTGGGGTTATTTCTTTTCCATCAATTCTAAAAACCGGTCTTCAATTCCCGCCCGGGTTTCAGCGATGATGGCCCCGGAAACTCCTTTGGCTTCAAGAAATCCGATCAGGGAATCATCATACACATCATCCCGGAAGGTCACATGCACCGAGTCGCCAAAAGGGTATGCGGTGTTTACCAGCGGAAATTCACGCAGGGCAGTGATCAGTTGATATTTTTCCGGGGCTTTTATGCTGAATAGCTTCCGGCTGAACCCCGCTGTGATCTTTCCGGGTTGATCGACCGACAGGATTTTTCCTTCCTGGATCAGGGCTACCCGGTCGCACTGCATCGCCTCATCCATGTAAGGTGTTGAAACAAGGATGGTGATGTTGTGTTTCCGCAGTTTTTTCAGCATCTCCCAGAATTCGGCACGCGACACGGCATCGACGCCGGTGGTGGGTTCATCGAGCACCAGCAGGGCTGGTTTGTGGATGAGGGCGCAGGAGAGGGCCAGCTTTTGTTTCATTCCTCCCGAAAGCTTGCCGGCCGGCCTCTTCCTGAATGGTTCGATGTGTGAATAGATGTCGGCGATCAGGTCGTAATTTTCTTTGACCGTTGTCCCGAAAACCGTGGCGTAAAAGTTCAGGTTCTCTTCCACCGTCAGGTCCATGTAAAGGCTGAAGCGCCCGGGCATATACCCGATATTCTTCCGCAACTCCCGGAACCCTTTCACGCAGTCAAGCCCGAGAACGGTCACCTTCCCCCCGTCGGGAAGCATCAGAGTGGTAATGATCCTGAAGAGCGTGGTCTTGCCTGCCCCGTCGGGACCAATAAAACCGAAGATCTCGCCTTCGGCCACCTCAAAGGAGATATCCTGCAGGGCTTTTACCGCGCCAAATGACTTGGATAAACGATCGGCCGATATGATGGTTTTCGCTGTCATGGAACTATTTTACAAAATTTACCTCTCCCGGCATCCCGATTTTGAGGTAGCCATCGTTTTTAACCAGCACCTTCACGGCATAAACGAGGGTTACCCGCTCTTCCTTGGTCTGAATGATCTTCGGGGTAAATTCGGCCTTGGAAGAGATCCAACTGATGGTTCCCTCGTATTTTTTGAAATCCTTTTTGTCGCTGTCGATGAGCACCTCCGCCTTTTGCCCGACCTTAATTTGCGAAAGCTGGGTTTCGCTGACATAAATCCGGATGTAGAGGTTTTCGAGATCGGCGATCTTGTATAACGGCCGGCCCTGAACGGTCATCTCGAAAGGTTCGACATATTTTGAAATCACGGTGCCGGCCACCGGGTTGACGATCCTGCATTTGCGCAACTGATCTTCGACCTGGGCAAGCTGAACCTCAACGGTCCCGCCCTGCTCGGTCAACGTGTTGGTGCTGGTGCTCAGTATGCTCTTCTGGGCATCGATCCGGGCCTTCAGCACTTCGACCCGCGTGTTGGCGTCGTCGAGCTGTTTCTGTGAGGCTACTTCACCTTTCACAAGGTTTTGGATGCGGTTCCGGTCGGAGATCGCGTTGGCCAGCTCCTTTTCCAGTGATTCGAGCTGGGTCTTGATATCCGGACGACCGGTGAGGATCGCCTTGCGGCTTTGCATCAGTTGCAGTTTGGTAAGGTAGAGTTGGGTGCTGTCGATATAGCCTACTACCTGGCCGGGCGTCAATATTTCGCCTTCCGTAACGGCACATGCAAGGATCTTCCCGTTTGCTTCGGCCGAAACCACCGTCTCCACTGCTTCAAAGTTTCCTGCCGCGTCGGATGTCAGTTTACCGTTATTGCATGAGAACAACAGGAGGCTGATGGCTGAAAATAAAATGAACCTGAATTTCATACGCTGAATATTAAATGGTTTGAACTAATTTCCTGTTTTTGCCTTGTAATTGTACATACTCATGAGCAGTTGCACCCGGTGCAACGCCTGGTTCCGCTTTGCTTCACTCTCTTTGTTGATGGAATTGATCAGGTCGTTCATCGAACAGATCCCGTTGTCGTACTTCAACTGGTAGGCGTTTTTAATCCTGCTTTTCAGTTGGACAATTTCATCATCGTTTTTAATGATCTCCTGTTGTTTTTCGATTTCATTGGAGCCTTGTTTCAATTGCAACGCGTTGTTGAACAAAAAGGTCTCCTGCTGGTTGGTGATCTTGTCCTGTCGGATCTTGTTGAGCTTGTTGTTTTTCGAAAGACGGTAGAGTCCCGACGTGTTCCATGAAAGGCTGAGACCGGCCACGGCCAGCGAGTTCATGGTTGCGGTGCCGAACGCAATTCCCGGTTCAATCAGGATCCCGGCAGCCATCACCCCGAACTTGGGCATCACGGCTACCTTATCGAACGATCCGGAGACATCGGTAAGCCGGAGCTGACTGGCATACAGATCAAGTTCAGGCCGGTGGTTGGTCAGCGAAAGGTAATTTTCGACCACCACCGGCTGTTCCATTTTGGTGGTTTCGTTCAGGGCGGTTCCGGTCATGAACGACAGCATGTCGACAAATCCTTTCCGGGTGTAAAGAAACTCTATTTTCCGCTGCTTCACGTTCAACAGTTCCGCCTTCACCTCATCCACATCCGACTGGTAGGCCAATCCGTTTTCGGAAGTCAGTTTGACGCTGTTGAGGCTTCGGGTGAGGTTTGAAACGAGGATGTCGAGTTGTTCCATCTGGGCATCGATCACCAGCACTCCGAAGAAAAGCTGGTTGATCCGGTCACGGATCTCGTACATCGCCACGCCGATTGAAGCCTTATCGGCAGCGGCGCTGGCTTTCGCGACCTCCTTCTGGGTATGGGTTGCTCCGCCGTCCCAGATGGTCTGGTTGAGCTGACCGATGCCGATGAACTGAAAATCTTTTTTCTCGGCAGTGGGGGCGTTGGGCAGCGAAATGGTGGGCAGTCCGCTGATGATATAGGCGCCGATGCCGGTGATGCTGATGTTAGGCAGGTAGGCTTTGTTGGCATTTGAGATCGTGTATTCCTTCGACTTTTCAATCAGGTCGTACTGTTTGATCAGCGGATAATTCCTTAGAGCCTTTGCATAACAACTGTCGATGGTAAGCACCGACACCGGCTGGGCGTGAACTCCCGGCCCCGGGAACAGTAAAACACCGAACAGGACCAGGCTCAGCCAGCATGTGAGCCGTTGCGGGTCACTTTTTCTTCTTCTTATCATGTGGTTGGGTTTTGGATTCATCTTTCAAATTGTACCGGTTCATGTTTTCCAGGGCGCTGATCACGAAATCGGCGGCAAAGGTTTTACGTTCTTCGATGTAATCGTCGAACTTCAATCCGACTTTGCTGAACAGCTCTTCTAAAAGTTTTTTCGCGGCAAAGGGAAATACGCTGAGCGAGGCCATGGTAGTCATGATCTGGGGTATTTTCTCGCGGGTGATGTGGTATTTGTCGAGATCTTCCTTGTGTTGGCTATAGAGTATATCCCACACGTTTCCGATATTTACATTGGTAAGGAATTTCCGGATCCGGTCCGGGTGCCTGTTGATCTCATTCAGCAGGAAGGCGGGAAGCCGCGGGTTCTTTTGCATAAAGGAGATATGTTCCCTGAAAAAGAACCTGATCTTTTCTTCGAAGGTCAGATCGTCTTCAAAAACGGGAGCAAATTTCTTCAGCATTTTCATCGCGATCATCTCGAACACAGCATCGAACAGGCGATCTTTCGACCGGTAGTAATAGTGCAGCAGCGATTTATTCATACCGGCGCGGTCGGCGATATCCTGCATCCGGGCGCCGTCCATCCCCTTTTCGATGAAGACTTCGGTAGCCGCTTCAAAGATCTTGTCTTCGGTCAGTTTATCATGCTCAGACATGGGTTTTATTCAATTGGTTTAACAAATCAGTTTAACCATTTAAATTAAGTAAATAGTTTAACCAAGCGGTCAAAATTAATATAAAATTATATACGTGCAACATTTTTTAATTTTTTTTTGGATTATCGGAACCGGATGCTTTTACGTACCGTTGCAAACCATCTGATCGTCATGCTTCGGCTCATTGAATTTGCGAAACATCGTGTCTCAATCGCTCCGTATAACTGAATCTGAGCGATGTTTATTTCACACAATTACAAAGATTCGGTATACAAGCAAAAGTTGATGGATGGCGGTCCATGCGACGCTACTTGTACTTACACAGGTAAGCGGCGTCGGCGTTGATTCTGAGCCTGAATTTTTGATCTTTGGCTACTACGAACGTGTCATAAGGTTTATATTCTTTCCAGTTTGATTCACCCGGAAGCAGTACGATCATTACTCCTGAAACAACGGTCATGTATTCGACCGTAGAGGTTCCGAATTCATATTCTCCGGGGGCCATCACGCCTAAAGTAGCGGGTCCTTCTGTTGTGTCGAAAGCAATTGATTTGACTTTTCCTTCGAAATACTCGTTTGTTTTGAACATAGCGGGTTGTTTAATTGTCAAAAGTAAGAAAACACGGGAAATCACCCGTGGCTTTTCGCGGTCAAAACTTCATAGACTACATGCATCAAACCTAAAAATATGTAACATTTAATTATTTTTGGTGTCGAATGAATCTTGAATGTATGCGTGCTGGGAAACCAGGGCAAAAGGAAACCATAGGCCCAATTCCGACATTGATTTGACCTAAAGGGAGATATATAACCAATCAATAAAAACCAAAAATCCGCATTATGAAAAAGATTCTGATTTTCGTTATTTTGGCTTTCTGTGCGACGACATTGTTTGCACAATCCGGGAAGCCGGAAAAGACCGTGATGAAACCGGCGTTGCTGGTCATTGATGTCCAGAAACAATTCCTCCCGATGATGTCGAAAGAGGACCAGGACAAGGCATTGATGATGATGAACTGGTCGATCTGGATATTTCGGCAGTACGGTTTCCCGGTCATCAGGGTTTACCACACCAGCGACAAGTGGGGACCCAAACCCGATGACCCTGGCTTTCAGTTTGCCGATACCCTGAAGATCCTGGATACCGACCCGAAGATCGTAAAGACATACGGCAGCGCGTTTAACAAGACCGGGCTGGACAAACTGCTCAAAGAGAAGGGGATCAACACGCTATACCTTTGCGGACTAAGCTCGGTGGGTTGCGTACTGGCCACTTACACGGATGCCGCCAATTATGATTACAAGGCCTTCCTGATCAAGGATGCACTCATGGGGCCTGATGCCGTGCAAACCGACCAGATCGAGACGATCCTCGGTGCCGTCGGACTTGAAACGATCGATTACATGTTCGAGATCAGGGCGGAATAGGTATGAGAAACCGGGTCTTGGTCTTTGTCTGACGATACCGCTCGAACAGAACTATTTATCTTCAATTTTTTCCCTCAGCGATTTAAAGCCTTTGCCTAAGATCTCGTAGGCTTCGAGCACGGCGATAAAGGCGTTTGGGTCGATGCGGTTCACATACTCTTCGAGCAGGTACATTTCGCGGGGACTTAGGACGGTGAAGATGATCTGTTTTTCGGCATGGTTATACATTCCTTCGCCATTCAGGAAAGTGCCGCCGCGCTTGAGATCGTTGATTATGCTGTCGCGGATCTCCTCGTGTTTGTCAGAGATGATGAAGAGGGTCTTGTCGTAATTGAACCCGTGGAGGGTGAAATCGATGACCTTGCCGATGACGAAGATCGTGATGAAGCTGAAGAGGGGGATTCGCCAGTCGCCGAATACCAGGAGACTGCCCAGCACGATGACCCCGTCGACCATCATCATGAGCTGGCCCGACGGCAGGCGGGTGTACTTCTGGAGGATCATCGCGATCACGTCGCTGCCCCCGCTGGTCGCCTTGGCTTTGAAAGTCAGCGCCACGCCGACCCCGACAAACAGTCCGCCGAAAATGGAAGAAACCAGCGTTTCGCCCGCTACCAGCGGTTTTGATCCATAGAAATAATAAAGCCCGTCAACGTAAAAGGAGGTAAGCACGAATGCTACCACCGTCTTTACGCCAAACCGTGGCCCTAACAACTTTGTCCCGATCAGGGTGAGCGGAATGTTGAAGGCCAGTGCGGTCAAGCCGATCGGAGTTCCAAAAAGGTAGTGCAGCATGATGGAAATACCGTAAATTCCGCCCGGGACAATCTTATCGGGGCTGATGAACATCACGTAACCGACGGAAACCAGAAAGGTTCCGATGGCAATTTGCAGATAGGATTTGAACCAGCGGGCTGAGAAGAGCTTCTCGCCCTGGAATATCGATGGGATGATGCGGGTTTTCATGGGTAAGAATTTTATTCCGTTTTCATTTTCCGGTGAGGACCGTGACATGCTTCGTTTGCAGGATTTCCGTGAATTTCAGTGCATCTTCCGTCGAACCTTCATACAACCCGTAATGGATGGGGATGGCTACCATAGCTTTGGTATCGAGTACTGCCTCGGCGGCCTCTTCCACGCTGTTCATGGTGTATTTCTGATCTAACGGAACCAGGATGATTTCACAAGGTACCTCTTTCATTTCGGGCACCCGCTCGGTATCGCCGGTATGATAGACCCGGATCCCGTTGAAATCGATCACGTAACCGACATAACCTTTGTTTTTCGGATGCATCGGCTTGATAAGATTGTAAGCAGGAACTGCCATGATTCGAAGATCATTGACCATGATTTCAGCACCCGGACTGATGGTCTGAATGTGTTTGTACCCGGATTGCTCAATTTTTTCCCGGCCTGCAGTGGCAACGACAAAGCGGGTTTCAGATCCGGCGATCTTTGCTATATCAGTCAGCGAAAGATGATCGTGGTGGTCGTTGGTGATTTCCCACTGAACACCGATTATCAATGTTGTTAATAAAAAGGTGAACGGTTTCATGTTTACAGCAATTCGTCGTTGCAGTTTATTTTCCGGAGTCTGAATTATAAGTAATAATACGATGTTTTTCAGATCATTCCGGTCAGTGAAAAACCTTTCTAAAAGTATAAAATTTTACTGCGGTGGCAAATCATAAAATTGAGACGGACGGAAGAACTTTACTTGAACAGAAGTGCTTACTTTTGAGCATTGGCAAAAAAGAAGCGGTTCGAAACACAGAAAGTTAAAAAATCACATGCAGAGGAAGAGTGGGAAGCCGAAAGCGGTGATGGCATGGAGCGGTGGAAAGGATTCTGGTTTTGCGACCTGGAATTACCGAAGCAAAATGGGAAAGATATTGAACGTGAACCATAAAACCATCAACCTTTAAACAAACGCATACCGGAGAACGAATGTCGGATTTCACATCCCGAAGAATGAAAACCACGGTTATTTTGTACCTTCTGATGTGCACTGCCATCGTCACAGCAGGGCAACCTGCCGATTCGGCGATGCGGAAGGCGGAAGAGTGGAAGCAGCGCAATCTCCTGAAAGGGCTTACGGTCGAGGCCTACATCGATATTTATTATATTGGCAACATTGGGGGGACGATCCCTTCATCCCACACCTATGAATTCCAGAGCAACTCCCCCTTCATCAACCAGGTGCAGGTGAACATGTTCGACCTCGACATTGAATATCAAAACCGTTGGGGAAGGGCCACCGCCGATATCCGGTTCGGAGACCAGCCGCAGTTACTGGCCAGCAACACGACTGCCGAATGGATCAACTACATCCATGAGCTTTCGCTGGGTTTCCGGATCTGGAAAGGGCTCTGGTTCGATTGCGGGTACCTGGAGAGTCCGGTCGGGGTTGAATCGGCAAAACCGGTCGACAACCTGTTGAGTACCTGTACAGTGGGCAGCTATTACGAACCCAGCACCATCCTCGGGGCTTCTCTTACCCTTACCACCGGCAATGAGCAATGGGAATTCACCGGCTGGGCGGGCAACCCGTTCACGGTTCCATTCGGGCAGAATACCCACGTAATGTTCGGTATCGACATCGATTACAAGCCAACCGGTGAAATGACCCTGAGTTACAACAACGCACTGGGAAACACCGCTCCGCAGGGCTCATCGTTCGACCGGTACTATTTCTTTAACAACCTTTTCGTAATCTGGAATCCCGCGCAGCAGTGGAACCTCATCGCCCAGGCCGATCTTGCCTTCAAACGTGCTGAAAGTAAGGTGTCGGATTCGGTGAAAGGCGGATCGATGATCTCGGCCATGCTCGGTGCGAAATTCTGGTTCCACCCGAAGTTCTCCCTGGCCCTCCGCGGCGAAGTTTTTTACGATCCCGGAAACATCCTCATCGGAGACCAATATTCCGGTTCCACTAACCGGTTCATGATCTTTGGCTGTTCCGCCGGACTTGAATTCAAACCCTTCGGCGATGCCTACATCCGGCTGCAGTACAACTGGCTGACCACCGGCGATCCGTCTGTGAAACCGTTCAACGAGGTGGTTTACCCTGAAGGATCTTACTGGGCCGACTATTCCCGGCAGAACTACGTGATCACGACAGGGATCAGGTTTTGATAATGGACAATTGAAAATTGAAAACGTTCGCGTCACGCGTCACGTGTCACGATTTTTCCCGTTCTCCTATTCCCTCACCAGGTTCACCACCTTTCTCATCCTGTATTCATTTCCGCATTCAAGAACAAAGACATAGAGCCCGGGAGCAAGAATGGTATCGGTATCGGAGGTGCCGTTCCATACCACCTTGTGGGGACCTTCGCCGAAATCAGTGAAGGTAAGACATTTATTGCCTTTTTCATTGAATACCGAAAGCGTAGCTTTTTTGCCGGCAGGCACGTTGAATTCGATGGCCGTTTCCCTGTAAAAGGGATTTGGCTGGCATTTATTGATCCGAAGACCGGAATTTTCTTGCGGCAGATCGTTCGATCCGACCATGGGGAAGAGCCGGATATTGATCACTTTTGAGTTCCAATCGGCATATATACGGAATGGTATTGGGTTTACGCTATCTCCGGTCCCGACTCCGGCCGCGTTGTTTTCAAAATAGGCCAGTTTCTTTGAATATGAACCGGTAAGAACATCGGGTATCTGATCCCCGTTGATGTCGGCAATACAAAGGTCGCTGGGTTTTAACAGGGAATCGCAAATCAGATTTCTGGTAAATTCCAGATTTGTTCAAGGGTGAATTGACCACTCCCTGAGTTTTTCAACCAGTGAAGTACCTGCTGGTCAGGCTCTGTGAATACAATGTCCGTTAAGCCATCGCTGTCAAGATCACCGCTTCCGACAGCAAACACCCGGGAGACCTCATTCTGATACAGGTATTGCCCGGTGAACTGATAATCCTGACCTGTACAATGGAGCGCAAGAATCAGGAAGAAGGAAAGCAGAGGCTGTTTTATCATAAGCCATTTTTTTATGCGAAAATATACTCGGTTTTAGCTGGTTCAAAAATCTTTCGGCTATTTTGGATTCCTGATCGGCAAAGCCGGTAAAATAATCCACAGACAACATTTTCCCGCCATGACCATCCGAGTCCGTTCCTCCGTTCCTCATTGTCAGATATTGGAAAAATCCAGAATTCCTCCTCCCGAAATCATCCATTCTGATTTTGTTTTGATTATTTTTGATACGGATTTCACATCGGGCGACCCGGAGGTTTATTGCCCGGTGACCGCATTTCGGAACTTCACAGTCTGCCTGAGTACAAACCGGTTTAGATGAACAGATGAATATTTCATTGGATAACATCCTGCTATTAGGCTCCATCCTGCTTTTTTTAGGATTGTTGGGCAGCAGAACCACACGGTACGGGATTCCCGTCCTGCTGTTGTTTATACTGGTTGGGATGTTGGCCGGTTCAGACGGTTTCGGGGGAATCATTTTTAATGATCCGGGAATCGCTAAGTTCATCGGAGGGGTAGCGTTATCGTTTATTCTTTTTTCCGGGGGACTGGAAACCCGCTGGAACGACGTGAAACCGGTGCTTTGGCAGGGGACGGTTCTCTCAACCATCGGCGTCATGATGACAGCGTTGGTTCTGGGGATCCTTGCATCACTGGTAACCCGACTTACCCTGCTCGAAGGATTGCTTTTAGGATCGATTGTCTCTTCAACGGATGCAATCGGGAAATTTTATAAAATCCCGGGAATTGAACCGGAAAACCCCACCGGATAATTATTGTGATCGGGTTAACCACTTCTTTACAATTGCCAACATACCATGGCTGAAGTTCTTATCCTGAAAGCGGTGAATCGGAATGCGAAAAGAATCAGTAAAATCATTTAATGGATGTATGAATAATATTTGGGTAAAAATCGGAAACTGTACCCGGGAACCGGGATCCGCGGCATTGTGCATCGTGACCGGGAACAGCGGATCCGTTCCGGGAAAGACGGGAGCAAAAATGATCGTTTACGGCGATGGCCGTATCGAAGGCACCGTGGGCGGGGGCGGGTTGGAAAAACGCGCCATCGGGGATGCACTTGATTGTATCCGGGCAAGGATGCCCCGTACGATAACATATGACCTTCAAAAAGATCTTGGGATGACCTGCGGGGGAACCGTCACTATTTACATGGAACCGGTTTCAAGACCTCCCAGGCTGTACATTTTCGGTGCAGGCCATATCGGGAGGATCCTCGCGCGGTATGCATCCGACCTGGATTTTGATACTTTCGTGGTAGACTGGCGAACCGATCTTCCCGCGACCGACAGGAATTCTGCCTACCAGATGATCTGTAAACCTTACCTGGATGCGGTAAATGAAATTTCGTTCGATCGTGATTGCTACCTGGTCATTGTGACCCCGAACCATGAAATGGATGAGGAGGTGCTCGCCGCGGTCGGTAAAAAAGATGTTGCTTATATCGGATTGATCGGCAGCAAAAGAAAGATTGAAAAGCTCCGGTCGGAGTTTCTGGAGAAGAACACCCTTACAAAAGCGGAGATCGACCGGATCGACATGCCCATTGGCATCAAATTCAACGCCATTACTCCGGCCGAGATTGCCGTCAGCATCCTGGCAAAGCTGATCGATGTGAAGAATAACCGGGCTGCCGGGTGATCCTGCGTTGACAGGGATCAATGTTTCGTTTGCTGCCATGGATTTCCCCCATCGTCGCGGTATCTCCGATACTTTCGGTAATCGCCGGGGGTATTGATGTTTCTCAGGATAAGATCATCCTCCATCTTCACCGTTTTTTTTGGAAATGAACCGAGAACCTCCTCAAGGGTCATTCCCCGACAGGTTGGTTGTAAGATCTGATCCATGATACTGAGCGGCAGGAGAACCGGATGTCCTCCTTTTCCCTTGTATTCAGGTGTGCACCACACCCCGGGGTCGGCGGAATCAAGAATTTTCAGCAGAATCGTTTCATGAATAAAAGGATTGTCGACATTGTGTAAAAGGCAGTACGGGCGGCCGCCCGTTTGTTCCAATCCCAGTCTGACCGAGTGCATCCGGCCCCATTCGGGATGTTCGTTGAGGATTATTTTCACACGGGGAATGGATTCCAGACTGCTGCAATGAGGCAAAACCAGACTGTTTACCGTGCAGACCACCGGGTCGCAACCTGCGCTCAGGAACTCCGGGATGATCTTTTCCAGGAACGTCATGGATCGGTCCCACATCAGCAGGGCTTTGGGTGTGCCCATCCGTTCCGAAAAACCTGCGGCAAGGATAAGTCCGGCGCTAACAGTTCCCGGAGCCAGGACTCTTTCAATATTTTTATCTGACATAAAATAGTGCCTTTTTCCCCGGGAAGTTCCTCACGTTTTACCGAGAATATTGCCGATACAGTCGAGAATCTCGTTCCGGGTAAAAGGTTTCGCGAGGTAATAATCGCAACCTTCCGACAAGATCCTTGTTCTATCGGTTGGGAGGGTGTAACCGGTCATGGCTACAATGGGAACATTGCGGTAATGATCAAATGATTTGATCTTTTTTGCGGCCGTCAGCCCGTCCATTCCGGAACCCAGGTTGATATCCATCAGGATCAGGTCGTAAACATTCTGAGCTGCAAGTTCTAATGCCTCCTCCCCGCAGGTGGCCGCGGTTACATCGTATGCATTTTTGCAGAACTGAGTCGCCAACAGGATGTTGTCCTCATTGTCTTCGACCAACAGGATGAGAGGCCTCCCGGTCCTGGCCTCTGCTGCTCCTGTGTCGGAAGTCACTTTTACAGAAATCCGCTTCAGGTCTTCCGTAACAGCATATTCTTGCCGGTTGGGTAACGGGAACCGGATAAAAAAGGTCGAACTCTTCCCGGGTTCGCTTTCGAGCGTGATGACGCCGCCGAGCAACTCGATGATCTTTTTTGCAATGGTCAGGCCAAGCCCGGTGCCTTCATATTTTCTTCCATACCCGGAGCTGATCTGCCTGAAGGACTCAAAGATGAGTTCATGGTGTTCCCGGGCGATCCCGATGCCGGTGTCGCTCACCCGGATCTCTGCCATATCAGCCGGCCCTTCCTGAATCCGTGAAAGTTCCACTCTGACTTCGCCGTTATCGGTAAATTTGATGGCATTGAGTATGATTTCGCCCAGGGCTTTGTTGATTAAATTCTTTGCCAGCAACAAGTTCACCATCCCGTCGTCGCGGTAAACGAGGTTCAGTTTTTTCGCCTTCGCCCGGGCCCGGAACGCTTCGATCAGTTGTTCCAGCGATGCTCTGAGATTGGCCTGAAACTGGTTAACTGCATCGATACCGGATTGCAGTTGCGTCAGTTCCATAATGTCATCGAGGGTCTTCATCAACCTGATCCCGGAAGTGTTCATTCTCGCAGCCATCTCACGGATTTCATAATTTTCGGCCTCATTGCTGATGATCGTGGAGAAACCGAGGATGGAATTCATAGGGGTACGGATCTCGTGGCTGAGGTTCATCATGAGGGTCGACTTGAACTGGTCGGCATCTTCGGCGACCTGCCTTGCTCTGATGAGCTCCTGTTGTTCCTGTGTCCGTTGTGTTATATCCCTCAAAATCAAGAGGGTGTATCTGATATTTTCCATCTCGAGGGTAGAGACCCTGACATCCATGTCGAACTCTGTACCATCCTTTCTCAGGCCACGGGTAGTGTAACTATTGGGCACGCCGGGATCGGTACCCCTGTTTTTGATATAGGAGCCTACGCGTTCCTTTTCCGACGGAGCAATCAAATCGATAACCGGACTTCCTTGCATCTCCTGCTGGTTGTTAAATCCGAAAAGGTGGGTAAAGGAGGGATTGATGAATCCTATATTCAAGTCTAAAGAGACACCGATCGCGTCAACCGAATTTTCGAACACCGCCCTGAATTTTGCTTCGCTTTCACGCAGGGCAATTAAAGCGATCCGGTGGTCCCTCCGGTTCTTTGCCTCGGTCAACTCCCGGCTGATAGCCGGAATCAACCGGATCAGGTTGTCTTTCATGATGTAATCCTGGGCACCTGATTTCATGATCATCACGGCAGTCTCTTCTCCCATGGTTCCCGAAACCACGATAAACGGGATATCCGTGTCGGTTTCCCGAACAATTTTCAAAGCTGCCAGCGCATTGAACTGAGGCAGCGAATAATCGGCGATCACAACATCCCATTGCCCCGACTTTAAGGCTTCTTTCAGTTCGTCGGCGGATTCGACCCTCCGGACACGTCCGGCCATATTGGCTTTATCAAGATGCCTGATGACAAGATCCGCATCGTTTTCGTTGTCTTCAATGATCAGAACATTCAGGGGTTGCTGCATGGATCCTTATTTTGATGGTGGTGGTTCATTGATGACAAGCCAGTACAAGCCAAGCTGCCTGACGGCCTCGGAAAACTGGTTGAAGTCGACCGGCTTCCTGATATAGCTGTTGACTCCCAGGTCATAACTCTGTGTCACATCCTGTTCTTCCTTCGAAGAGGTCAGAATGACCACGGGGAGGCGTCGGGTCAGCTCATTGGACCTGATCCGACGCAAAACCTCCTTGCCGTCGATCAGCGGGAGATTCAGGTCTAACAGGATTACAGTCGGTTGTTCCGAAATATCGCGACCGGAGTATTCCCCGGTGCCGAACAGGTAATCCAGCGCCTCTTTGCCATCCTCTGCAACGATGATCTTATTGCCGATTTTTTGCCGCTCGAAGGCCCTCAGGGTCAGTTCGATATCGCTGGGATTGTCTTCGATAAGAAGGATTTTTTTAGTCATCATGAACAGCTATTTTTATTAAATTGTTTCAATATGCAGGAAGCCGGTCACAAGGTAAACAGAAAATTCGCTACGGCTCTTCCTGGTGTTTTGGGTCTAAAGTAAAATAAAAAGTGGCTCCTTCCGAAGGGCGTGCCTCTGCCCAGATCCTGCCCCCGTGACGGTGGACAATCCGCTGAACCGTCGCCAGCCCGATGCCGGTACCCGGGAATTCAGATTGTTTGTGCATCCGCTGGAAGGCAGTGAAAAGCTTCCCCGCGTAAGTCATATCGAATCCCACGCCATTGTCGCGAACGAAATAGGGGTGTTCCGGATTCGGTTCGGCCTGTCCGAATTCGATCTTAGCCTCCTGTTGTTTCCGGGTAAACTTACAGGCATTGTCAAGCAGGTTGGTCAACATAACCTCGAGCATGACCGGGTCACCGGTTGCAACCAACCCGGGCCGGATCACTATTTCGATTTTCCGATCCGGATAAGTTTCCAGCAATCGGGATGCAATGGTGTTTGCAAGCGAAGAGAGATCGACGTCGATCCGATGCATTTCGCTTCGGGTCACCCGCGACAACTGCAAAAGGTCATCGATCAGATGCCCCATTCGCTGCGATTCCTTTCGTACCCGGTCGATAAACCCTTTCCCTTTTTCATCTAAAGTATCATTATAATCCTCGTACAATGCGAGGCTCCATCCGTCGATGCTGCGAAGCGGGGCCCTGAGGTCATGTGATACCGAATAGCTGAAGGCCTCCAGCTCTTTATTGATGCTTTCCAACTGACGGGTCCGTTCAATGACCCGTTGTTCCAGGTCGGTGTTTAACTTTCTGATCTCCTCTTCCTGTTGTTTGCGTTGGGTGATATCGTTGATGGATGTGATAAAGAATACAGGCAGTCCGTGGTGGTCGCGTTGTAAAAATACATTGACCTCTGTCCAGATGATCTGACCGTTTTTGTGGATATAACGTTTCTCGAAATTCATGCTTTCCTCTTTCCCCGACATCAGCGCCTCTACTGCCTGGTTGTTTCGTTCCAGGTCGTCGGGATGGGTCAACTGGCTCCATTTGATATGCTCCAGCTCACCTTTCGAATATCCAAGTATATTGCAAAACGCCCTGTTAACCTTGATCGTGCCGTCGAGTCCGGTAATCGATTTTCCGAGCGGTGAATTCTGAAAGTAGAGTCTGAATTTTTCCTCGCTGACCCTTAATTCTTCTTCGGCATGTTTGCGTTCGGCGATCTCTGCATGAAGCGATTCGTTGACCACAACCAGTTCGGCCGTCCGTTCTTTAACCCGTTGTTCCACTTCAGCGTAAGCCTTTTGCAATTCTATCTGGGTATGTTCCAGTTTGATCTTTTCATCCCGGAGCTCCCGGTTCATCATTTTGAGCTGTTCCGGGCTGGGTATGGCCAATAGCTTTGGAAGCAGGGGCCAGACGATCACGGCGGTTGCAAGCGAGATGACGGCGCACAGGGAATCAATGGTTGCCTGGTACCAGTCGACATTCCGCCACAGGCCCACGATGTGGACAAAGTGTGTGGTTCCGCAAACCAGGATAAATGCCCCGAACAGCACGATGGCCCATGAAAAAGGCAGGTCTTTCCGTTTCCGGATGAAGGCGATCAGGAAGACGGGGATGGAGGCATATGAGATGGCGATCAATCCGTTGGCCAATGCCATAACCATCATCAGCAAAGGGGTCATGGTAGTAGGGAGAACGCCTTTGATCTCCGAGTTGCCGGGCATTGCGGCCATGGGGAGGATGATCAGGACGGCCAATGCGGCGGCAGGCGCCAGCACCCGGGGTGTCAGTTCCATGACCTCCCGGAGAAAAGATTTCGGAAGGGTAAATTCCGGCATTTTGAATTTTCTCATCCGCAGGCTGTTCGTCACGACAAAGAGGGAGCTGAATGCCATGGCCCCGGCTGCGAACATGGGGCTCAGCAATCCGTAAGCTGCAATGGGAATCAGGGCGATGTTATAAAACAGGGCCCAGGTAAGATTCTGTATGATGGTCTGGCCGGTAAGCCGCGACAGTGAAATGGCACGGGCGATTCCGCGGGGATCGCCGCTTATGAGGGTGATTCCGGATACCGACATGGCGACGTCGGTTCCCGTGCCGATGGCGATGCCGACATCGGCCTGTGCCAGCGCAGGTGCATCATTGATGCCATCGCCTACCATGGCCACCACCGGTCGGGTCATTCCTCCGCTCATACTATTCTGGAGGTTTTGAACCTCCTTTGCTTTCTCTGCCGGTGAGACCTCCGCGATGACCCTGTCGATCCCGAGCCGGCGGGCAACGGCTTCGGCTGCGCCCCGGTTGTCGCCGGTGATCATGACCACCTCCAGTCCCAGTTTGGTAAGATCCGCCACGGCCTCCTCTGCCCCGGTCCGGATGGTGTCGGAAAGGGCGATCAAACCGGTCAACACGGCTGTGCCCTCCGGAGAATCCGGTTTTTCAGCAACATAGATTACGGTCAGGCCCTCCCGCTGCAACCGGAGGGATTCGTTGCGGCATCCTTCACAGGAAATTCCCTCGACTTTCATCAGCCGTTCATTTCCGATGATAAGCCCGGTACCGTTGGCAGCCGCTTTCACACCCAGCCCGCTGAGGCATTCGAACCGGTCGGGTGAACCGGGACGGAGACCTCTTTTCCGCGACTCCTCCACAATGGCATTTCCTACCGGGTGTTCTGATCCGTATTCGGCTATTCCGGCCAGCTCAAGCACGCGGTCGCGGGAAACGCCGTTCAGGCCGGTCACGGCTTTCACCTCCGGCTTTCCGGTAGTGAGCGTCCCGGTCTTGTCAAGAACGACAATGTTCACGCGTCCGGCTTTCTCCAGGGCAGTGCTGTTCCGGAACAGGATCCCTTTTTCCGCAGCTTTGGTGGTTCCGGAAATGACGGCTGTCGGGGTTGCCAGACCGATCGCGCAGGGGCAGGCGATGACGAGGACGGCGATGGCATTGATCATGGCAACAGTCCAATCCTGATGGGCGACGAGGATCCATCCCGCGAAGGTCATCAGGGCAACGCCGATCACCACCGGCACAAAATAGCTGCCGATCTCGTCGGTGAGTTTCTGTATCGGAGCCTTGCTGGCCTGAGCCTCCTGAACCAGTTGGATGATCTGCGAAAGAACGCTGTCCTTCCCGGTTTTCGTCACTTCGAACGTGAGGAATCCGTCCTGGTTTATGGTGGCCCCGGTAACCGGATCACCGGGTTCTTTTGCCACCGGCATAAACTCCCCGCTGATCATCGATTCATCAACCGAGGAGCGTCCTTCGCTGATCACGCCATCGGCAGGCACCCGTTCACCGGGCCTGACCAGAACCAGGTCGCCGGGCCGGAGGTACTCCACGGGAATTTCTTTCTCAATACCTTCACGGATCACATGCGCCCTCGAAGGCCGCATCCCCATCAGGGTTTTCAAAGCTTCGGCCGACTTATCCAGGGCCCTCGATTCAAGATACTTCCCGAGGAGGATCAGGGTGATGATAACGGCAGCGGTCTCGAAGTAAACGTTGGGATCGCCGATCAGTCCGAAAGTAACGGCAGTACTGGATAAATATGCGATAGTGGAGCCGAGCATGATGAGCACATCCATATTGGCTTTGCCCGCCCGGAGACTTTTAAAGGCGCCCGCATAGAACTGCCATCCGGCCGCGAACTGAACAATGGTTGCCATGACAAACAGGATCAACCGGTCGTTTTCGAATCCCAAAAGTCTGAATTCACTGCTCATGCTGTAAATCATGATGGGAGCGGTAAATACCAGGGCTAAAATAAACAGGGATTTCTGCCGGGCGCCTGCCTTCCTGGTCGGCAATTCGGGTTCCGCTTCTTTTATTGCTGCTTCCTCATCATAACGGGGTTCTATGCCGAAGGCTTTCAAAGTGCCGATTATTTCGCGGATGGTACAGACCACGGGGATGTATTCGAGGGAGATGTTCCCCCGCGACGGATCAAAAGATGAACCAATGATACCAGGTATTGCCGAAAGAGGCTCCTTCAGGATGCCGGCAACCTCCTGTTCCTGCTTATATTCGACCGGGATCTCGATTTTCTGGGTACTGACGGTGTAGCCGTACCGCGACATGCTGTTTATAATCTCCCGGGGTGTGAGCGCTTCGGCATCGTAACCGGCATAAAGCTTTTCGCCCGGGTAATCGACGCTGACCGATTTAATCCCCGGAAGTTTTGCCAGGATAATTTCAATTACAGCAGCGCAACTGTAACAGAACATCCCGTTGACTGGTAACACTATTTTCCTGATTTCACCCATCGGATAGCGCCAATTGGTTATTACGGAAAAGAACCGGACCAGCCGTGTGTGCCTTTTTTCATAAACCCTGAAGCCACATCCTTACGCGTTGGCACCACACGTCCACTGTAAAATTAATATGAAAATTCAAACCGGGGAAAATATTTCCTATATTTATACAATTAAATATGTTGAAAACCTCAGATCTTCCATTTTCAGGTAAATTATAGAATTTTATCAGATTAAGACCGATATCATGTGATGACCCTTTTAGAGGCTTTTTTAATCGGACTGGCGGGCAGCCTGCACTGTGCGGGGATGTGCGGTCCCATAGCCATTGCCTTGCCCGTCAAACAATCCTCCTGGGGCGCCCGGATAGCGGGGACGCTGATCTATAATTCGGGAAGGATCCTGACCTACACGGTGCTTGGATTTATCCTGGGACTGGTCGGTTTGGGATTTTTCCTGTGGGGTGTTCAGCGGTGGGTATCGATCCTTGCGGGATTGTTCATGGTGGTATGGGCCTTGGGTACTTTTTTCGCTTTTGCCGGCAATGGGTCGGGCCTGTTCAGAAGCGGGATTCCCGGATTGAAAAAGGTTTTCGGGGAGCGGTTCAACCGGCAGTCGTATGGCTCGGTTCTGGTGATCGGACTGCTGAACGGGATTTTGCCCTGCGGCCTGGTTTACATCGCGCTGGCGGGTGCAGTACTTTCAACCTCTCCACTGGGCGGGGCGCTCTACATGCTGGTTTTCGGATTGGGAACGGTACCCGTTCTGACGGCGGTAACCCTGGGGGGAGCCATGATCGGGGGGCGGTTTCGCGAAACAGCCCGGAAAGCCGTTCCATATTTTGTACTCCTGATCGGCATCCTGTTTATCCTTCGGGGATTGAATCTCGGAATTCCTTACATCAGTCCGAAGGTGGAGACACCCCGCGAGGTACCGGCCTGTTGCCACGGGAAATAAATCCGGGGAATCCGGGTGTAAAGCTTGAAATGATCGGCGAAAGCACCTTTCAGGAAATTATCGCGATGGCAATCTTGCGGTGCGATATATGGATAAAATCCGATTTTATCTTCTGCCGCTTTTACCGGAACTTTGCAAAATCAAAAATCAACGGGATACATTTTACCCATAACACTTAAAAACAGGAAATCATATGTATAATTTTGAATATTATAATCCGACACGCATATTGTTTGGCAGAGATAAACTGGCAGGGATTGATCAATTGATCCCGGTACAGGCTAAAGTATTGATCACCTATGGAGGAGGAAGCGCCAAAAAGAGCGGACTGATCGACCGGATCAGAACGATACTGGGAAGTCGCACTGTACTCGAATTTGGCGGTATCGAGCCCAACCCCCGTTATGAAACCCTGATGAAGGCCGTGGAGGTCGTTCACCGTGAATCAATCGGTTTCATGCTGGCGGTAGGAGGCGGGTCGGTTCTCGACGGAACCAAATTCATCGCCCTCGCGGCAGGTTACAAAGGTGACGCGCGCGATCTCCTTTTCTATGGATTCAGGCCGATTCCGTTCGAGATGGTACCATCGACCGTTCCCTTTGGCACGGTGCTGACTTTACCGGCCACCGGTTCCGAAATGAACAGCGGGGCCGTGGTCAGCTACGAGCATGGGAAATACCCGCTCAAAAGCGAACTTACCTTTCCGCGGTTCTCGGTTTTGGATCCGACGCTCAGCTTCACCCTCCCCGCCATACAGGTTGCCAACGGCGTGGTCGACGCCTTCGTGCATACCACCGAACAGTATCTTACGTTTCCCGTCGATGCCCTGATCCAGGACCGTATGGCAGAGGGAATCCTGAAGACCCTGATTGAAATCGGGGGGGTGAACATCGCCGAACCCGGTAATTACGATGCCCGGGCAAACCTTTACTGGAGCGCAACCATGGCGTTGAACGGACTGATCGGCACGGGCGTTCCGCAGGACTGGGCCACACACATGATGGGGCATGAGCTGACGGCTCTGTACGGGATCGATCACGCGCAATCGCTTGCCATTATCCTGCCCGCACTGCTGGAAGTCAGGCGGGATAAAAAGCGGGCAAAACTGCTTCAGTACGCCGAAAACGTCTGGCAGATCGGGGATGGCAGTGAAGCGGAAAAGATCGACCGGGCCATTGTTAATACCCGTTCCTTTTTCGAAAGTCTTGGCATAAAAACCCGTCTTTCGCAATATGGCATTGCAGCGGATCAGATCGATGTGATTGTCGGGCAGTTGGAAACGCACGGGCTGACCGCCCTGTCCGAAACCGGCGACCAGACGATTGAGATCAGCCGTTTGATCCTGGGAAAAGCATTTTAACCAACGGACGAAGAGTTGGACGAAAAATTGACAATTGACAATGGATAATTGAAAATTGAAAACGAAGACTATGAATTTTCAGTCATTCAATCAATCAGTCAATCATTCGTCAGCACCACAGCACCACAGCACCACAACACCACGGCACCACAACACCATAGCACCATAGCACCACAGCACCATGGCACCACGGGACAAGTTCCCTCTTCCCCTCATTCCCTAATTTTTTTGTGAAAAAATTTTTTCTTTTTAGTTGCATATGACAACAATTTTGTATTTTTGCAAAGTTTTCAATCCGATATGACATGAACGAAAACCATCATGATTTTTTTGAAATCCGCTACCTGATACGCGATCTCTTCCATCTTTTCGCAAAAAGGATCGAACAGCAGACCTTGGAGCCCGTGAAGATCACCCACGAGCAGTTTGCCTTGCTTTTTGCCATTAACAACCGAAAGGAGGAGGTGATCCAGCAAGACATGGCCGAGATGATGAAAAAGGATAAATCGGTCGTTCTCCGGATTATCGATTTACTGGAGGAAAAAGACCTGATCAGAAGGGTGGTCGACAAGAAAGACCGGCGGAAGAACTGCCTGATGATCACAAAGACAGGCGCCCGGGTAATCGGCAATTACCAGGTAATCGGGAAACAGCTCGTCGAAGAGATCCATCAGGGAATTGACGAAGAAGACCTGAAAGTTTTTTATAAAGTGATCAAACAACTGACCGAAAACACGAACCGGTTATAATTTTTTAATATATTGGTTGTTAAAAGCAACAGTTACACATTTATATAATTTTATTTGTCAACTAAAAAATATAAATTGAATAAACAATCAAAAGTCAGCCTACGAATGAAAACGCCACTCCGGACCATACTATTCTTGACTCTTTCTGCGATTTCATTATCGCTCAGATCACAGGCACCCATGGAATTATCGCTCGACAGTGCGATCGACTATGCCATCCGTTACAACAAGACCCTGATCAATTCAAGGTATGCCATCGACAAATCGACACAGGCCATCCGGCAGGCCATCGCGGCCGGGCTGCCTCAGGCGAGTGCAACGGTAAACTACACGGATTACCTTGGGGCTACTGCCTCGATCCAGATCAGCGAATCGATGCCGGCATCCATGATTAAATTCACCCCGTCGAGCGATTTTAAAGTCAGTGTAACCCAGCTTATCTTCAACGGCAACTACTACATCGGGGTCCAGCTCTCCAAACTGGCGAAAAAGATGACCGAACAAAGCTATCTCAACGATGAGCTGGACGTCAAGGAGCAGACCATCCAGGCCTACTATCTCGTTTTAGCCAACGAGCGGATCCTGAATATCATCCGCGACAATAAAGCCAACGCCCAACTGATCCTCGAAAAAACGACAAACCTCGTCAACGCGGGAATCCTCGAGGAAACCGATGTGAAAAAACTGTCGGTCATGGTGACCACGGTCGACAACCAGATTAAATCGACCGAAAGGGAACTCGAGCTGGGGTACAACCTCCTGCGGCTTCACCTGGGACTTGAGTCGCAGCAGGCCGTCAAACTCACCTCCGATCTCGACCAGATCGCCCTCAGGTATATATTTAACGCTTCGGTTACCGACACGTTCAATATCCACAACAACGTGAACTACCAGATGATCCTGACCCGGGAGCTGATGGCGAAAAAGAATATCCAGATGCAGAAATCAAGCTATCTTCCGACACTTGCCGCCTATTATTCCTATACCGAGAAGATTAAAAAGCCACTGTTCGATATCAGTCCCAAAAATGTACTCGGGGTCACCATGAATATCCCGATCCTGTCGGGAGGGCAGCGGTTCGCGCAATTGAAACAGGCTAAAATCGAGTATGACATGAGTGAAAACTCGAAAGCGCTCCTCTCGCAGCAACTGACCATACAGGAACGGCAGCTCCGGTACAATTACCAGAACCTGTATGAACAGTACCTGAACCAGAAAACCAACAAAGAGGTGGCCCGGGAAGTCCTCGATAAAATGAACCTGAAATACCAGCAAGGCGTGATTTCAACACTGGAGCTCACCAGCGCCAACACCGACTACCTCAATGCCGAAACCAACTTCACCAATGTTTTGATGCTGCTGCTCAACGCGGAGCTGACATTAAGAAAAACGAACAATAAACTATAACAGAATTTCTATGAAATCGCTTAAATTATTATCCCTGATGTTTGCTGCAGCCATCCTGATGCTGAGCGTATCCTGCACATCATCTTCAAAGAAAAATGAAAACGAACAAACAACTTCCGGCCAGGTTCAGCTTGTTCCGGTAAAAACGACCGTTGTGACAAAGGAATCCATCATTCGCCAAATTGAATTCACGGCCACGTTGAATCCCTTCGAGGAGGTTCACCTGGCTCCTTCTGCCCCGGGGCGGATCGAAAAGATCAATGTTGAGATCAGCGACTTTGTAAAACAGGGAGAACTCGTTGTTCTGATGGACCGCACCAACCTGAACCAGGCACAGATCAACCTGATGAAAATCAAAGCTGATTTCAGGAGGCTCGATACCCTGAAGAAGACCAAGAGCATCGCCGATCAGCAGTACGACCAGATGAAATCGGCCTACGAGCTGGCCGAGAACACCTATAATTCATTGCTTGAAAATACCCAGCTCCGGGCGCCTTTCACCGGCGTCGTGTCGGGCAAGTACTTTGAGGACGGGGAGATCTATTCCGGAAGTCCGGTGGCTTCGGTCGGTAAACCTGCCATCATCTCCATCGTCCAGATCAACAACCTCAAAGCGCTTATCGGCATTTCTGCTAACTACTATCCCATCATCCGAACCGGCATGAAGGCCGAGGTAAAGGCTGACCTCTATCCCGATCTTACCTTCAGGGGCGAGATTTACCGGATCTATCCGACCATCGACAACCTTACGAAAACGTTCACCGTGGAGATGAAGATCGGCAATGAGAACCTGAAACTGCGCCCCGGTATGTTCGCCAAAATCAAACTCGACTTGGGCAGGGGAGAGGCTTTGATGGTCCCGACCATCGCGCTCATCAAGCAGACCGGTACCAACGACATGTATCTGTTTCTGAACAGGGACAACAAGGCGATCAAGCAGTCGGTACAGATTGGCCGGATCATCGATGATAAGACCGAAATCCTGAGTGGGATCACTGAAGGCGATGAAGTGATCACCACTGGGCAGAACAAACTGGTGAACCAGACTCCCGTTTCGGTCATCAAATAAGGCTGCTGTGAATGAATATGACGTTTAATGATTTTAAAAGAGAACCATGAGCCTGTACAGCACATCTGTCAAAAAGCCGGTGAGTACCATCATGATCCTGATCGGGGTCGTTATCTTCGGGTTGTACTCCTATTTTCAGCTTCCTGTCGATTATTTTCCGAAGATTGATCCGCCCTATATCTCTGTTTTCGCTTATTACACGGGAGCCAATGCCCTCGATGTGGAGCAAAATATCACCCGGAAGCTGGAGGATGGATTCGGATCGATCACCAACCTGAAAAAGATCACTTCCAAGTCGAAGGACAACATCTCGGTGGTGACCCTTGAGTTCGAGTGGGGCACCAATCTCGATGAAGCCACCAACGAGGTCCGAAATGCAGTAGGACTTGCCGAACGTAACCTTCCCGATGAAGTGGAATCGCCGACCATCTTTAAGATCAGCACGAGTATGATGCCGGTGATCATGTTCAGCGTCACCTCGAACGAAAGCTATGAAGCCATCAAAGATATCCTTGATAAAAAATTGATCCAGCCGCTGAACCGCATCGACGGGGTGGGGAACATCATTCAGACCGGAGCCCCGATCCGGGCGGTCATGGTTGACGTAGATCCCCGGAGGCTCGATGCCTACAACCTTACGGTCGAGCAGATCGCGGGCGTTCTGGCCGCCAACAACCTCAGCCTTCCGTCGGGCGACCTGGAAATGGGAAAGTCGGATCTGCCGCTGAGGTTGCAGGGAGAATTCGAAAGCAGCGAAATCATCAACAACCTCATTGTCAGCAATGCCAACGGAAAGACGGTTTACCTCAGGGACATCGCGACAGTCCGCGACACGCTCAAAGACATAAAAACATACGAGCGCGCCAACGGGGGCAAGAACGTCAGGATCATGATCCAGAAGCAGTCGGATGCCAACACGGTCACCGTGGCACAAAAAATCAAGAAGAAACTCGAAGAGATTAAAAAGACCCTTCCCCCCGATGTGAAGGTCGAAATCCTGATGGACTCGTCGATCAATACCCTGAATTCCATCAACAACCTGGCCGAGACCCTGATCTATGCCCTGATCTTTGTGGTGCTCGTCGTGCTCGTATTCCTTGGCCGCGGGAGGGCGACCTTCATCATATCGCTCTCGATCCCCGTCTCGCTCATCGCCGGGTTTATCTACATGTACCTTTCGGGAGGGACCATCAACATCATCACCCTCTCATCCCTGTCGATCGCGATCGGACTGGTGGTCGACGATTCGATCGTGGTTCTCGAGAATATCACGAAAAAGCTTGAACGGGGCGGGTTTGCCAGGGAGTCGGCCATTTTCGGCACCAGCGAGGTGAGCCTGGCCGTCGTTGCGTCCACCCTCACCATTGTTGCGGTGTTCCTGCCACTGACCATGCTGGGCGGTATAACCGGGATCCTCTTCAGGCCGCTGGGCTGGGTCGTCACCATCACCGTAGCAACTTCCGTGATCGTTTCCATGACCCTGGTGCCGGCCTTGTCATCAAAGATGCTTACCGCAAAAACCCCCGACAGGAAAAGTTTCGGAGGGAGGATTTACTGGTTCTCCCAGAATGTTCTTGAAAGGATGGATGGTTTTTATGCAAAAACGCTTTCCTGGGCAGTCGGGCACCGCTGGACCGTTATTGTGATCGCCGTGGTTGTTTTCGGATCCTCGCTGTTCCTGGTCAGGGTGATCGGATCGGAATTCATGCCGTCGTCGGATAACGACCGGATTTCGGGGCAGGTAAAGCTTGCACAGGGAACAAACCTCGATGAGACAATAATCACAGCCATGTATCTTGATTCGGTTTTCAGGACAAAGTATCCCGAGGTTGAAATTGTCTCTTCGAGTGCGGGTTCCGGTGATGAGAGCAGTCTGGCGGCCATCTTTTCGGAGACAGGCAACTACATCATCAACTACACCTTTAAGATGAAACAACGGAAAGACCGCAAGCGGGATATCTTCGAAATTGCCACGGAGATGCGGAAAGATATTGAAAAGCTGCCCGAGGTCGAGAAGTTTTATGTCGATCCGGGAAGTTCGCGTTCTTCCAGCGCCATGGGTATGGGAGGCGGCAACAACCTGGAAGTCAAGATATACGGCAACGACTTTGATGAGACCAACGTGATCTCTGAAAGAATTGCCGATGCCCTGAAGACCATAAAAGGGACCAGTGATATCCTGATCAGCCGCGACCGTGAAAAAACGGAGATGCAACTGGTGCTTGACAATGAAAAAATGACCTCTTTCGGACTGAATACGGCCACGGTTGCCATGGCTATCCGCAACCGCATCAATGGTCTCACCGCCACAAAATACAAGGAGGATGGCGATGAATACGATGTGATCGTAAGGTATGATGAGAAATTCAGGCGTTCGACCGAAGACATCCAGAACATCAGTATCATGACGCCACAGGGAAAGATCATCAAGCTCAGTGAAATTACCCAGTTGAAGCGTTTTTACTCGCCGCCCAACATTGAAAGGGAAAACAAGGTCCGCGTGGTCACGGTTTCCGCGGCCCTCACCGGGGCTGATGTCGGTACCGTCAAGGCAGAAATCGAAAAACAACTCCCCTCGATGAATATTCCTTCGGATGTCTCCATCGATTTCGGGGGCAGCGCCGAAAACATGAAAGACTCCTTCCAAAGCCTTTTCCTGCTGATCCTTCTTTCGCTGATCCTGGTCTACATCGTGATGGCTTCCCAGTTTGAATCACTCACCGAACCTTTCATCATCATGTTCTCGATACCATTTGCATTCACGGGTGTCTTTCTCGGGCTGTTCATTTTTCATTCCACCATCAGCGTGATCTCGCTCATCGGGGCCGTAATGCTGATCGGGATTGTGGTGAAGAACGGCATCATCCTGGTCGACTACACCAACCTGGAAGCCGATCGCGGCCTCTCCATGAAAAACGCGGTGATCACCGCGGGACGTTCGAGGTTGCGACCGGTACTGATGACCTCTTTGACCATGATCCTGGCCATGATCCCCATGATCGTCACCCGGGGAAGCGGTTCGGAAATGTGGAGACCCATGGCCATCGCGATCTTTTTCGGCCTCACCGTCTCCACCCTGGTCACGCTGATCCTGATCCCTACCATCTACACCATTTTTGGGGTGGGTAAGATTAAAAGAGCACGCAAAACGCAGTTAAAACTACAGATCAAAAACGGGTAATATGAAAGCAGTATTCATTGTTTATAACCAGTCGCTCACCGGCCATATCGAAGATGTTTTAAGCAGCCTCAGACTGAGGGGATTCACGCGGTGGACCGACATTGCCGGCACGGGATCGGAAAAAGGTATGCCCCACGAGGGAACCCACACCTGGCCTGAGCTGAACAACGCCCACATGGTGGTTACCCCGGATGAAAAAGTAACCCCGTTGCTTGAAAAGCTCCGATCCCTGAACGACACGGTTGAGGAGCAAGGCCTCAGGGCGTTTGTCTGGAATGTTGAGAACATGGTCTGAAGAAACCCTTCACCCGGCAATTTTTCCCAAATTGCATTTTAAATTCATTTTTTTTGGATATTTGATCGGTTTGTATTAATTTTACGACTTCGAAATAATACTCCGTAATCAATGATCCCGAGGGCTCAGCTTTTTTCCGCGCGTCTCGCCCTATCTGACCCCGACGGGGTCCCACTACACCGACAGGGTCCACAACGAATATTAAAATCATTAACATGTAAAGCTATGAAGCATTTCTTATGCCTGATGTTTTGTATCTCCCTGTATTTCTGTGCCACCGCGCAGGAACAGACCGGGGAAGCCGTGAAGAGTAAAAAATTCTTCGCCGGTGTCTCTTACACCTACCTGTCGGCCGACATGAAACTGGCCTCCATGACGCTTCATTCTGTCTGGTTTGGACAGGATCTTGGCGAAACCAAACTCTCCGGGGAAGAACTTGACGAGCTGAACGATAATTTTAAACGTCATTCGAATATCAATGCATTGCTGGCTGAATTTGGCTGGCGGATCGTTAACAAGCCGGATGTAAAATGGAACTTTACTGCTTCGATCCTGGCAGGGATCGCTGATAATCTGTCGACCATCGAAAACAAAAACACGGGAACCCGGGAGTTCAAATTCAATTCCGGCCTGTCGAAACCCTGCCTGGGACTTGCATTCGACCTCGGATACCGGATCACATCTCACTGGGGCATTTCTCTGCAGCCATACATCGTCGGGTCGATGGGGAAGTCGACCTCCGTTAGCGACGCCATCTATCCTGACCCCGTTAACTTCACATCAACCCGGGAGCACAAGTACAGGAATCTGTTTGGAAAAGTGAGTCTGTTGGCGCGGTTTGTGACTGGTCCCGTCACTATTTACGCCGGCCCCGGCTTCTATGCCTTCTGGTCATGGCACGACTATACCCGGCACTACTATGAAGGTCAGCCGGGCGAGGAGATCATTGAGGAAATAAAGACAGGAGCAGTCACCCGGTCATTATTTGCCGGCGCTGTGGGAGCATCGTGGGATATCATCCCACAGTTGACCCTTTTTGCACAATCGGAGATCGGCAATGATCTCTCCGTTAGAGGAGGCGTACATTTTAACTTTTAATCCACTCAAATTTTAATTCGAGCAGCCATGAAAAAAATATTCTGTATCCTGTTCACCCTGATGGCAGTCTGTGCAGGTGCACAATCAACATCGACCGACCTTGTTCCCGATTATACCTGGGCCGACGACAACCACCGCGACTGGTGCGACAAGGGAATCGGAACCGCATTCCTGGCCTATAACGGGTATCTCCATGTTTTCAATTACCAGGGTAACGGTACCCGGAAAGGAGGTCATGCCTACATGTACCAGATCAACGAGCATTGTACAACAAACCTTGCCGATATAAACCTCGACGATTATAAGGTAGGCCCGTCGTCGGACCATGACAACCGGATCGAATTCAACTTCCCAAGCGAAGGATGTTCCTACGACGAGGGCGCTGTTCTCGGCAGGGCCTTCACTTTCACTTACGCCGGCACCGCATGGTTTTTCATGCACATCCGGTCGGCCGACCAGGGAGAACATGATCCCGATCCGGCAAACGAAAGCTATGAGTGTTACGCCGAACTGCCCGCTGATGTCAACAAAAAGTGTTTTACATACTACAACACCACAAAGCCGGTATCCGTTGTACTAAAGCAGGGCGGATTCCAGTTCGACAGTCTGATGTATTTCCTGGCTTATGATAAGTCAACATCCCCGCCGCGCTGGGTGATCCAGGAATATTCGTACAGTTCCACCACTGGTAAATTCGTGAAGGGGAATAACGATATCGTGCCCGCCATGACGGCCCAGCTTCCATATCTCGGCGGGTTGCTGGTCAAAACCGATACCAGCGGGAATAGCTATATCATAGCCACTTTCTACGATCAGGTTGGGGCCGTCCAGTTCGGAAAATTCTTGCCCGGAATCTCCACCAGCAAGAAAAGGACCTTCACCTGGTCGTCGCTTACCGGCAGTTCCACTTCGCCTTTCGCCAATCCGACGGGCTGCTCAGCGCTCTCTGCAGGGACCATCCGCGCTAAACGCGGCGCCAACGACATGACCAACAAGACCTCCGGCGACCGGGTGATCCTGTGGGGCGAAAGTAAGGACAAATTCAGCGACGGCACGTATCATGTCTGGTATATCGAGTACCGGGTCGAAAACAATCAGTTTATCCAGCAGGCCTCGGGAAACATTGCAGTTCCCACCAACAACGGGCCGCACCTCGTCTCCAATAATTATCACCTGTACGCCTCCTACCAGTTATTCCCGAAAGACAACACCACCTACCTTGATGGCGTCGATGGGTTCGATCAATACGTATGGATCGTATATCCCGATGAGAACAGGCATTTTCACGGCTGCATGTTTGAATCGGATAAATGGCAGATGCTGGATGAAGAGACGGTCGATAGTCCTGATCTGGATAACGATGATCCGGTCAACGGTTACAAGGGTATCAGCAGTCTGTGGACACTGAGCGCCATTCTCGATGGCCCGCCCCCCGTATCGATGGACTGGCAAACATGGGACAGGATCTACGTAGTGCCTCATCCTCCTACAGAAATCACGCTTACATCAGAGAAATCGGTGGGAACCGAATTCATGAATTCCAGCGAAAATGAATGGAGCATCGGCGAAAAAATTAAAATGACCTCCATCCACGATAACAAATACAAAGGGAACAGCGAGTCATTCAAATATTCTGCGGCCTGGGAATCTTCAACAACCACATCAAACGATACCACCGTTACTTACGAGCAGCCCATTGAGCTTTACGAAGATTTCCAGGATTATGGAAAGCTTTTATACCTCGTTCCGCAAATGAAACGGTTTTCTTACTCCCTTTATCCCTGGTGGGATTTTAACACGCAACAATACCCCGTCCCAGGTACTTTCCAATACCTTTTTCATACCTATAACATGTTCCCGAAACTGGTGAACAAACCCCTGAACAGTTTCCCTTTCAACGTTGCGGAACCAAACGGGTCGAATCTCAACTCCTGGAAACTCGACGCACGGCCCCAATTGGATTCAGCCATCATGGTGTACGGTCTGCGGTCGTGCCTCCATCTTGCATGGTACAATGGGAATAATGGAAATCATGGTGATATTTCCGTTGCACAGGACACCGTAACCGTGACCTCCATGACCAACCACTGGGATTTCGAGGTTGAGGCAGGCGTTGCAACGATCAAGATCCCCAAGGTATGCGAGATGGAAGTCTATTTGTCGACCGGTTACAGCGGTACCCTGAAGAACGAGACCACAACCACAACAAAATACAACCACTGTATTTCGGCATCGATTGTGAACCTTTACTCCAGCGCCGAAGGGATCAAGCTGACTTCTCTCAGCATGGATGCGTTTTTCCTGGCCCCGGAAAAGCACCACTGGTGGTATCTCGACAGTTGTGCCGGCCAAACCCCGTGGTATCTGGCCTGGGTGGTGAATACTGCCTACCAGTCGCTCGACAATGTATCGCCGGCAAACCAGGCCTTGTACGATACAACCGGCACCATCTTCTCCTGGCGCCCGAGCGAAGGAACGCTATACGATTACGAACTCTTTATCTCGAAAAACTCCTGGGTTGAAGGCTACAACTCGGTATACCGCAGAAAGCTGGGAGATGCCACGGAGGTCAGCGTGACCGACTTCAGGCCGGAGCCCGGAGTCACCTATTACTGGTCGGTGCGGGCTTACGATGCGAACCATGAGCTGATCTGGTCACCCATCTGGAAATTTACAACGCCCAAAGTAGCCGAAGACCCCGGCCCGGGCGGAAATCCTGCTGTCAGGACCGTAGTCTGCTCCAACCCGGGAACCAAATCCCAGGTACGGATCCTCGTGGATCCACTGGCCGACGGACCGGTTGAACTTATTTTGCGAAACCTCGATGGCGTTGAAGTGTACCGGCTCGAGGTGTCGGGGACCAAAAACCAGGTGCTCCCGTTCTCGTTTGCCGGAGCCAGCCTGGAACCCGGTCTTTACTTTGCCGAGATCCGGACGGGTGGAGAGCGCATCATCAAAAAGATCGTCATTCAATAGGAATCGGAGAATGATTTCAAGATCATCCTTTCCGACCCCGTCGGGGTGGTGGGACCCCGTCGTGGTCCCCATTATGAAATTCCTGGTAATCCTTCTCCTGACGGGTTTCCCAGTGAAACATTTTGCCCAGGCCGATTACTGGAGCAACCTGGTCTATTTCGGCGGTTGCCCCGTCAACCACATTCCCAAAGGTATCGGCATTCCCGACCGGAACCCGAAGGCCAGGAAGGTGATCAATGCCATCATCGCCGGGTACACATACAGCGAACTAAAAAGTAAATTGCCCGACAGCCTCGACGAAATTCTCGGTCAGCTCAACCGCGGGAAGGTTATCAGCCTTGAAAAGGAACGCATTGCCCTCCTGTTTCCCGTTGTGACAGGTGAAAAGCGGGAGTTGATGCATAGCCTGATCCAAAAACGGCTGCTGGAACAATCCCCGGCTATCGACTCCCTGATCCGACCGCTCCGGGAACACCTCCGGGAACATCCCCGATTGGTATTTCATTTCCTGTGGTCGCGCATCATCGACAACACATTTTGGAATCAGTACAATTCGGAGTTCCATACCGAAGAAGGCCCACCCTCTATCGCGTGGATCATCTATCCACCCCATCCCTTTCAATGCGGAACCAACTACGATCAGACTACCGACAACTCCCAGATCGCCATCTCATGGAGTTACAACATTTTTGATGAATTTTTCAGCCTTCCCTCCACGGCATCGTTTTACCGGCTCACCCAAAATGAACCGGTACCTGAAGGCGATCGGGAGTTTTTCAAAAAATACGGATTGATGGATACCGCAGGGGTTTCCCTGTTGTTCACCTACCACGATGGGGACCGGCTCGACCTGCTGTGCGATTCCCTGAAACAGATCTATACCCAAAAACTCAGGGGATTGTTCGACTACCAATCATTAAGTAAAACCTTCGATATTCCCGCCGCTGAGTTGTTCCTCATCATGGCACACGAGACCACATATACCCTGTTCCAACAGCTATCCGGTACACGGCCGGACTTCTTTCTCCCCATTCTCCGGGAATCGAATCCCGACCGGAACCTCTCCTTTCTGTGCTCGTTCCGGTTGAAATAAAACCGAACAGGATGCACGGAGCCACCCCGTCAGGGTCCCCCCACCCCGACGGGATCAGGCAGACTGCGAAGGCAATAAAGGGATGATCAGTTTGCGTGCTTCAGGTTTTCAATGGCATCAGGGGCAAACTGTAATACCGGTTTGATGGTTTCGCATGCGAGCAGGCTGTCGCATTGACCGCAGGTTGAAAAACCTTTTGATTCCGCGCACTTCCTGATAGCGCAATCATTCCAGTGAACGATCTTAACCCCTTCGGTCCTGCACCCTGTGCAGTTGATCATTTCGGGGGTGATCCCGGGGGAGTTATACATCACTTTCCATTTTTCGGCAGTCTGCCGTCTCAGTTCATCATCGTTGGCAAGGGTGGCGATCCTGGCATCGCAGGAAGCGCAATTCAATCCGCAACAGGAGATCAGTTTTTCCATTTTCATTGTTGTTTTTGTGACTAATTCAGTACGGCTGATGATTAAAATCTCATCAAAAACCAGATTTCCAATATATGAAAAATATTTATGAATAACTCCGACAAAGATTTCTGAATTTTTTCCCCCAGATTTTTCGCGTTCAGACCGCATTGGCCTCGTTGCTGCTAAGAACAAGAGGGCTTCACGACATTTGAGTTACCAACGTGTTTCTCATCTGCATGACACTTTTTTGAAAATCAGTGTAATGCACCCGACAAAACAAATATTTTTTTATTATATTTGAGACAACTTATTGCGAAATACGTGTCTTATATTTAAATATATCCCTTATGTTCCCTTCACATCATATACCTAAAGCATTATTGATCGTATTTTTATCGGTCATTTCAGTGGGATTGTATTCCCAGCCCCTGACGCTTACCTTTTACTTTAAAGCCGAGAATAACGGTCAACCCGTCGAACTCACCGGCGTTAAGGCGATAAACCTGACACAGGGCGGTGAAACCTCCATCGTGTACCCTGCCGGCGTAATGACCCTGGATTTGATGGCCCGCGATACGATCCTCTTTGTCGGTTATGCCATGGGATTCCCCGTCGGAATTCAGGTCAGCACGCAGCAAGATCCTTCCTTCGACCTGTCACAGAACTTTCCGAATCCGGCCGGCGACCAAAGCCGGGTATCATTGGTCATCCCGGAACCGGGACCGGTCTACCTCACGATGACCGATTTACAGGGAAGGAACCTCCTTCACAGAGAATACCAGTTGGATAAAGGCGCTCACTCGTTCCGGCTGACTACCGGCGCCGGTTCCCTTTGTTTCTTTACCGCGCGATGGAACGGGTTGAGCCGGAGCATCAAGATCCTCCACACGGAGGGAAAAAGCAGCAGGGTTGCGCACCTCGATTACCTGGGTAAGGCTCCGGAGGAAGCGCCTTCGAAAGCGACCCTGAAGAACAGCGACCTGGTTGAGCAGGAATCGGGCATTCTCGACGCGCCGACCACGAACCGGTCGTACACCTTTCAGTACGCCTACAACATCCCGTGTCCCGGTACCCCCTCGGTGACCTACCTGGGAAAGGTGTACAACACGGTTCAGATCTTCAGCCAGTGCTGGTTAAAAGAGAACCTCAACGTGGGAACCATGCTCGAAATCTGTACCGATCAAACGGATAACGGGTATTTGGAGAAATATTGTTATTCCGACCTGGAGGATAGCTGTTCCAAATACGGAGGGATTTACCAATGGGACGAAATGATGCAATACACCTCCACGCAAGGCGCCCGGGGAATCTGTCCGCCGGGGTGGCATGTGCCGACCAGGGATGAATGGGAAGTGCTGATGGGGATCGCCGATACCCAGTACGGAATTGGCGACACGATTTTCAATGGCTCAACATCAAGTGGCTTTGATGGCGGAACCAACCTGAAATCGACCTTTGGCTGGGCGCCTTTTAACTTTGGGCAGAACTTTGGAGGTGGCACCGACTTCTTAGGATTTACAGGGCTTGCGGGAGGTTTCCGCGACTTTTTCGGCTGCAGCAATTATTCAAATGTCACCAGACAGGGATTCTGGTGGAGTTCGACGAAGCAGAGTGAAAATATCAAATGGCAATTTAACCTTCGTAACAATTATACTACCATTTTAAGAACTGCTCAGCCGAAAAGATCCGGTTACAGCGTCCGTTGTATGAAAGATCCGGATTGAACTTCAGACGCCTATTGAACTATTAAAATACCGCGTGAATTTCCCTGACTCCGGCGCCACCAGTGCAGATATTTTTTCTTGGATTTTCCGATTGAAACAGGATGAACAAATGATTTACCAATGAAGACTTCGATTATATCAGCGACCCTTTTTCTTTTTGTCCTGATGACTTATGGCCAGGACGGGGCGATAAATCTTACCTTCACCGCGAGGAACAACACGGCTTACCTTCAGCTCGACAGCATTAAAGTGACAAACCGGACCCAGGGGGGAGATACGGTACTTTTCTGGAACGATACGGTTCTGTCGCTCTATGCGGTAGCGATTCCTGAGATTTCGGGCAACCGGGATCACCTTCAGGTTTTCCAGAACCTACCGGATCCCGCCACGGGACAGGCCATTATCACCATCCGGATTCCCGAAAGGGATCAGGTGGTGATGACCGTCACCGACTTGTTGGGACGGCCAATCCTTCACGGGGAGAGGATTCTGGAGGCCGGATTCCATTCGTTCAGACTCATGACCGGAGTGAGCGGCCTTTGTATATTTACAGCCCGCTGGAAGGGAGAGGGGAGCAGTATCAGGATCCTGCCGGCCACGTCGCTTTCCGGCCGACCGGGTACGTTGGAGTATATTGGATCCGGAACAGCCGCACCGCGGTTCAAATCAACGGGATCATCGGGAAACTTCCTCTTCAGCCCGGGCGATGAATTGCTTTACACGGGATATGCCAACGGTTCGCAATCGGGCATCCGCGATCACCCGGGCGCCAGTAAGCTTTACACGTTTGAGTTTGCCACCAACGTCCCGTGCCCCGGCATACCAACGGTACTTTACGGGGGAAAAGAATACAATACGTTACAGGTTTACAGCCAGTGCTGGTTCCGGGAGAATCTGAACGTGGGCACCCTGATCAACCCCGGCCAGGACCAAACCGATAACGGGATCCTCGAAAAGTACTGCCTGGAAGATTCGGAGGACAGTTGTTCAAAATACGGAGCCTATTACCAGTGGGACGAGGTGATGCAGTACACCCTGCAACCGGGCGTGCAGGGCATCTGTCCGGAGGGCTGGCATGTACCCGATGATGAAGATTGGAAAATACTGGAAGGGGCTGTCGACAGCCAATTTGGCATTGGCGACCCGGAATGGGACAACATCAGTTACCGGGGATATGATGCCGGCGTTAATCTGAGGTCGACCGTTGGCTGGTACGCCAATGGCAATGGCTCCGACTCGTTCGGATTCCGTGGTTTGCCGGCGGGTTACAGTTTCATCTATGGCTATTTCTGGAAAACAACCCGGGAAGCTTATTGGTGGACCTCGACGGTGATCAACAATTACGCCTGGACCCGCCTCATCACGTACGACAGAGATGAGATTCACCGGCTCAACTTCGACAAGGTATATGGGTTCAACGTCCGCTGCCTAAAGAACTAAAATACCCCATGAACATGATGCAGGATTGGCTTTCGCCGGGAAGGAGCGAACCTTTCCCGCTGACAGAACCTTGTTGTAGTACAAGTATGGTACCCGGATTATATAAACTATGTACCTTTATCCACTTGATACCAACCTTTCGGATATTGAAAAGCGTTTACGGGATCCTGATATTCACGTTGACATTTGCACCTGCGATACTTGTTGCCCAGCAGGGAGTCTCTGTAAGCCGGTTTGACGCACTGTATTCCCGGGCCATGCAGTCGCTTGCGCGTGATACCGTGGCAGCGACGAAGATCCTGAAATGGTTATCGGCAGATACTGGTTCTTTGTCTGACCTTCAACGCGCCAGGATCAGCTACCTGCAAATGAAGATCAGGGAACAAAGAACCGGGGAAGATACGCAGGGAGGAAGGCCTGTTTTCCCTTTACCGGCAACGCTTAAAAGTCCGGATTCCATGCGGTACTATGCCGACAGGTACCTTGAGCGGTCAATGCCCGACCGGGCAATTGCCCTGCTCATGAAGGCGCTGGACCGGTTTTCGCCCAACTCCGATGCAGCCGACCGCGTAAAGCTGGAGCTGTGCGAAGCCTATCGCCAGAAACAGGAGTATCTCAAGGGGATCGATCTGATATCCAGCCTGCTTGAAAGAGCAACGCCACTCAGCCTGGCGAACCGCGCCTATGCCTACAGCCGCCTGGCCGCACTTTACAACGAATGGGGTCAGCCACCGGGTACGTATACCGATTCGGTGTTCAAGTATTCCCTGCGCTGCCAGCAGGTTGCGCTACAGGCCGGCGACCTCCCGATGCTGGCCGCCTCCCGCAATGAGCTCAGCTTTCAATACATGGAGCAGGGCGATTACGACAAAGCCCTCGGGCTTTCGCAACGCGCCGTCACCGGTTTTCTATCGGCCGGAATGCCTTTCCATGCCATGAATGCCCTCCTCAACCAGAGCCTTATTTACCTTCGCAAAGATGATTATGATGCCGCCCTGGGCGTACTCGGGGAAGCCACCCGTCTGGCCCCGGTCTGGGAGAACAGAAACCTCTACATGCGCATCTACAAGCAGTTCGCGGCCATCCACGAGCAACGGGGCGAATACCACGATGCCTGCGGGTTCCTGACCCTCTGCAACCACCTCCAGGTTGAATTCTTCAAGGACCGTATCAACAACCAGATCACCGACCAGGCGGCACGATACGACCTCCTCATCAAGGAGCAGAAGATCAGGCAAGAGCAGAAGAAGAACCAATTCCGGCGTAATCAGATCATCTTCCTGGCTATCATTTCAATCACACTGAGCCTCGCCTTCCTCTTCAGCCTCTTCTATTTCCGCCTCCGTCGTAAAGAGGCCCTCCGGCAGAAACTTGCCGAAGCGGTGCTGGAAACCGAGACCAATGAACGCAGGCGTATCGCGCGCGACCTCCACGACGGACTCGGACCGGTACTTTCGGCCATCAACCACTATTTCCAGGCTTTCCTCGACGCGAAACCCGAAACCCGGGAAGAGATCCGGAACCGCCTTCAGATGGTGATCACCGAAGCCATCGACGAAGTTTCGAAGATCTCCCACAACATCAGTCCACACGTGCTCGAAAAACACGGCCTCGACACTGCGCTGAACAACCTCTTTGCCCCGCTCACCACCGCCGGTTGTTACGAGATCAGTTACAACTGCGACTGCCGCGAAAGATTTGACCCCAAAGTGGAACTCACCGTCTACCGGTGCATCGCCGAACTGCTCAACAACACGATGAAACATGCAGCCGCTACGCGGATCTCGCTCGATGTCAGGCATCGGGGCGACCGGCTTACTATTGCCTTTGCCGACAACGGGTCGGGCTTCGATTCCGCGCTGGCGAAGAAAACAGGGATGGGGCTTCACAACATCACCAACCGGGTCGAATCGTCCGGCGGAAGCCTCCTGCTCGCCAGCGCTCCCGGTACCGGTACTTCGGTAACCATATCAATACCTCTGTGACATGCGAAAAATCAGGATAGCGGTCGTCGACGACCACGACTTGTTCCGGGAAGGCATCATGCTGGTGCTCGGACAAATTGAAGGATTCGAGGTGGTGTACAACACGGCCAATGGCCACCGCTTTCTTGAATCGATCGGGACCATGGAGGCGGATGTGGCCCTGATGGATGTGGAGATGCCCGCCATCGGCGGCGCAATGGTGACCCGGGAAGCGCTGGCGATCAGCCCGGATCTCCGCGTGATAGCCCTCACGATGTACTCCGACACAGGTCATTACACCCAGATGATCCAGGCCGGCGTGAAAGGATTCATCCTTAAAAAGGCGAGCAAGGCGGAACTGGAGCAGGCTATTCTGACGGTTCACGCCGGGGGAACCTATTTCAGCCAGGAGATCATGCAGAAGCTGGCATTCCGGTACACGGGCAAATCGGCCGGAGAGGAAACCCTGACTACCCGCGAAGTAGAGATCATGGCGCTGATCTGCGAAGGACTCACCTCGCAGGAGATCTCCGAACGCCTGCACATCTCCTGCAAGACCGTGGAATCGCACCGCTCCACGCTCTTCCTCAAGGCCGGGGTCAGAAACGTGGCCGGGCTCATCGCCTGGGCCGTCCGCAACCAGTATTATACCATAAGCTGATCAACTCCCTCCTGTACCGGGGTTTTCCCTGACCCGATTTCAGTGGTTACCCTGCACGATTTCAACATTTTTCCCGATAGGTGAAGCAATTGTCTCCTGTACTTTTGTTTTTTCCGAAAAAGGATGCCGATGATCCGGATCGCAGTAGCCGACACCAACCCGATCTATTGCCAGGGGCTCAAAACCATGCTGGGACAGGTGGATGACTTCAGGATCGTAGTCCTGTCGCCGGATTCCTTCAATACACCGCGGTGCGACAACCTACCGATCGACATCCTGCTGGTGGATGCAGACGTTTACCTGGGGCATCAAGGTAACGCCCGGGGTAGAGCCCTGCCCGTGCCGGAGGCGAAGACGATCCTGCTGATCATGGACCCGGACGAATTGCCCGGGCGCACCCGACAGGTCCGTACCCTGCGCAAAGGTTCCGGAAAAAATGATTTTGAAGCGATGATCCGGAAAGTCAGCGCCGGTTTCTGACATAATGAATCCGACAACATCTAACCCGAAGTATATGAAAAACATTCCTTTGAAACGGTTTCTGATGGGCATCCTTTTTTCTTTCTCCGCTTTCAACACCTTTGGACAGGTACCCGAAATCTCCGGAAACCGGTACGATTCCATCATGGAAAACAGTGTGAACCTTTGCTGGCAAACAGCCATTCAAGCCGATTCGAGGGTCTTCTGGATGGTCTCCGACTCGAACGATCAGCCGGTGGCCTATACCGACTCGATCCGGATCGATTCGGCCGTCACGGCCCATTCCGTCTTCATCGGCAACCTCCAGCCGGCGGTTATGTACAGGTACCTGGTTACCTCCACGGCGGCCGGCGGCAGCGATTCCGCAACCGGATTTTTCATCACCCGGTCAGAATCGACGGGCAAAGTCACCGTGTGGTTCAACCATTCGGTCGACGTGTCGGTGAACACAGGGACGCGTGCCAACGGGAACACGAACTTTGAAAAACTTCTGATTGAGCAGATTTCAGCGGCCAAACACAGCATCGACATAACCACATGGCTTTTCGAGAATGAGGACACCATCGCCACCTGCCTGGTCAACGCCAAGGAAAGGGGAGTAAAGATCAGGTTCGTTTATAACCATACGGCTGATACGCCGCAGATCGATACCCTGAAGGCACACGGGATAGAGGTCGTAAAAAGGAATTTTGAAACCAATTTTACCATGCACAACAAGTTCTGGATCTTCGACCACCGGTACAACACCAGCCCCGCCAACCAGTACCTCTGGACCGGCTCGACGAACATTTCCCATACCCAGTTTCACAGCGACCGCAACAACATCATCATCATTCAGGACCAGTCGCTGTGCGAAGTCTATACCCGTGAATTCGAAGAGATGTGGGGATCGCACACCGACCAGCCTGACATTGCAAGGTCGAGGTTCGGAACGGAGAAGAAAGGAGAATTGGCGCACATCCTGAATGTGGCAGGGACGCCCATAGCGGTGTATTTTGCACCGACCGACAGCATTGCCGATTCCCTCGTCAGTCTGATCACCGCCAAATCCATCAAAAGCATTTATTTCTCGATGCTGAAATTCGTTTTTCCCTCCATTGAAACTACATTGCATGAGGCCTGGCTCAAGGGCATTCAGGTGAGCGGCGTCTTCGATTCTTCCTGCTCCGTACTTCACGGTTCTGCTTTCCCGAGGATGAAGGGCGAGCATGTCGCCGGAACATGGCAACCGCCTGCCGATGTTTTCATCGATACCCTCCCGGGGCTGATCCATCACAAGTATTCGCTGATCAATGCCGACACCACCGCGGGTGAAAAGATCGTGACCACCGGATCCTTCAATTGGGAGCTTCCGGCACAGGAAGGCAACGATGAAAATATGCTGGTGATCCACAACGCCACCATCACCAACCTCTATTTCCAGGAGTTCATGGCCCGGTACCACGAATCGGGCGGAAGTCAGGTGGGTGTTTCCTGGGGAATCGCGGAGGATGAACCGGGAACAGCGCTGCACAAAGCTACCTGTTATCCCAATCCTTTTTCGGAGCGGACCACCGTACAATTTCTGTTGGAACGCCGCACACCGGTAAAACTCGAAATTTATGACAGCTTCGGGAACAGGATAGCCGAACGGGATGAAGGGATAACCGATGCCGGCACGCGGACAGTCACCATTGACGGGAATAAACTTCCGACCGGGTTGCTGCTGTGCCGGATAGTGGCAGGCGGAAGTGCACGATACCTGAAGCTGGTCCATCAGGGAGCCGCTCAATGAGGTCAAAGGGATGCCGGTTCAGCCAGATCTATCAATAATCAGCATATAAAAGCAATCACAAATTCATTCCACACAAAACAATCCATAAAAAGTCATTTATGAAAAACAGGATTTTATTTCTCTTTCTGGCATTGGCCGTTGTATCAGGCCTGACCCTCAGTTCATGCAAGAAAACTTCATCGGATAATAATTCAGGAGATTTAGGGGCGCACCCGAACGATGCCGACCGGGCATTGCCTTACACCCATGCCGACTGGATGGCCGGGATCGATGATTCACGATACCTTTCGGAACTCTCGATACCGGGAGTCCACGACTGTGGGGCCGATCTTCACACCTCCGAGCAGGGGGCAGAGTCGTACTGTACCATTGCCCAGGATTTTCGTCTTTCCAACCAGTTATTGCTTGGCGTAAGGTGGTGCGACATTCGTTTGAACGACGACGGGGGTACCATGACGGTTTACCATGGTCCCTATTACCTTCATAAGAACTTCACCGACATGATCACCCAGGCTATTGATTTCCTGAATGCCCATCCGACCGAAGTCGTGGTTTTTGTGATCAAACAGGAACATTCCAACCGGGGTGACGATGCTTTTGCTAACGGGATCTGGTGCGGGTACCTTTACCCGTACCTGAATCACTTCTGGCTTGAAAACCATATCCCCCAATTGGGCGAAGTGAGGGGTAAGATCGTGATCATGCGGCAGTTTGAGGGGACGCACGGCTACCCCATGGGATCTCCGCTTATCTGGCAGGACAATACCACCGGTAACATCTACATGTCGGACAACAATTTTTACTATTACGTTCAGGATCATTATTCGCTGGGAACGGTTGAAACGAGTACCAAAATCGCCGAAATCGAAAGTTGCATTGATAAAGCCCATGCAGAGCCCTATCCGTACCGGTGTTTTTACATCAATTTCACCAGCGGCGAGCGACAAACATCAGAACCCCTGGTCAGTATCGCCTCGGATATCCAGCCTTCGATAGATAGCTACCTGAAATCGAAGAACTATTCCGATGTCGGTGTAATCATGATGAATTTTGCCGGGGGATCCGACGATGGCAAAGTTCATACAGGATTTGTAGAGACGGTGATCAACCTGAACAACTTCAGCGATTCCCTGCGTATCGGATCCCAGACCTGGATGAACCATAACCTGCGGGTCAGTAAGTACAGTAATGGCGATGTGATTCCTCATGTGCAGGATCCGGTGGAATGGTCGAAACTGACGACCGGAGCCTGGTGCTATTATGACAACGATTCCACCCGCGGGGTGTTCGACGGGAAACTCTATAACTGGTATGCCGTTCATGATCCGCGCGGACTGGCTCCGACCGGATGGCACGTTGCCAGCGACAATGACTGGAATACACTGGCAGATTTTCTCGGAGGATGGCAGGTCGCCGGTGGTAAACTCAAGGATGCAGGATATCTGCATTGGTCGCAACCCAACACCGGAGGTATGAATAACGTGTTGTTTACAGCCACACCCGCCGGGATGCGTAATGGTGACGGTTCCTTTACGGGGGTAAGTGCCACGGCATACTGGTGGTCATCCACACAGGATTACCCGAAAGTCATCCAGTACAATGATCCCGGACTCTGGAACGGCAACGGAGCCACCCCGAAACAGGCCGGACTTCCGGTACGGTGTGTGAAGAATAACTGAGCCAAATGTGCGAATTTGAGGATTTGAGGATTTGAGAATGTGAAAATTAATTTACGATTGACAGGATTTATGATTTACGAATGAAATTGAGAATTTGATCTTTGATCCTTGAACTCTGAAACTCTGAAACCCTGAAACGCTTTTGATCTTTGAGCCTTGATCTTTGATCTTTGAACTTTTTTCCCTAATGGCTAACGCCCGATGCCTAATGCCTTCTTTGCATTCTTCCCACCATGAAGGCAGGCCATTGATATTATAGCAGACCGGAACCTTTTAGAAAAATAAAGGTTAATGCTATGTGAAATCAAAATAAAAAAATACATTTGCATAATATATATTTGAAGGAGCGGCTGGCCGATATCATTTCATCAGACCAACCTTACCGACAAAACCGGGATGGATTAAACTGCCCGGGAGAATTGTAGTTATACACTGTGACGCTATCATCAAACAACCCCTCTTTATGAAAACCCTTTCATCTGTATGTATTTTGGCGTTGTTATTTCTGGCGGCCTCATCATTCGCGGGTAAGGCGCCCATGAAATTTGGCGATGTAAGCATGGATGAACTGAAAATGACAATTTATGAGGCCGATACGAGCGCTCCGGCGGTTGTTCTTTGTGAATACGGTTATTTTGATCCCGCATCTTTCAAATTCACGCACCTGATCCGGATAAAGATTCTGAAAAAAACAGGATACGGATGGGCAAACAAGATCTTCCCCCCTTACAACAATGCGTATGTAAAGGGAATCACTTCAAACCTGGCAGACGGTAAAATCGTTGAGACCAAACTTGGCTCCAGGAATATATTTGAAGAAACAATATATGGGAGGGTTAAAAGAATCAGGATCGCAATGCCTGATGTCAAAACCGGGTCGGTCATCGATATCCAGTTTGAATATTCGGGTATTCCCGATTCATGGGAATTTCAGAAGGAGATCCCGGTAAAGTACAGCGAACTGGTCATGGAAAACAATATCTATGTTTCACTCCGGAAGAACTTCTCCGGTTTTGAACCGTTGAAATTGAATGAAGATGGTCACTGGATTGCTGAAAACATGCCTGCATTTAAAGCAGAACCGTATATCAGCTGTGCGCAGAACTATATAACAAAGCTTGATTTCGACGTTTACGCGGTCCAGTACATGACCTATTATAAAGCGCTTACCACCACCTGGGATGCGCTTTGCCGTTATCTTGATGAGGATGATTATTTCGGTGTGGCCCTCCGTGACGACTCTTATATGAACCGCGCGGCAAAAGAGATTAACAGCAAAGCCGGTAACGATAAGGAAAAATTAAAACTGGCGCATGCGTATATCAAATCCTTCAAATGGAATAAACATGAAAGCCTTTTTACTTCCGAATCCAATATTAAATGGGCGCTTGATAAAAAATCGGGTAACGCTGCTGATATAAACCTGGCGCTGGTACAACTGCTTAAAAAGATCGGCTTCGAGGTTTCTCCTGTCATATTGAGCACCCGTGATAACGGTTTTCTTTCGCCGGTAAGGCCTTCCCTGAACAAACTGAATTACGTTATTGCCCGGGTTACCCTGAACGGTGAACAGATTCTGATGGATGGTACGGAAGAAAATGCGCCCTACGACCTGTTGCCTGAACGCGACCTTAATTTCTTCGGAAGAGTCTACAACACGAAATTCAGCGATGCCGTGGAGTTGACGACCGATAAAAAAAGCAGGGAGGTAATCACTTACAATATGACTCTGGATGCCGATCTTCAACTCAACGGCGCCCTGAGTTTCCTGCGAAACGAATACGCGGCGCTTGATTTTCGTAACAAGTACAAAAGTTTTTCCGGCAAGGAGGCATACCTCGAAAATATGCTGGAGGAATTTCCGGGATTGCGGATCCGCAACGCAAACATCAACAATATCGACAGTGTGTACAAGCCGGTAAAGGACCAGTATGATATCACCCTCAGGAATGCGGTTGAGGAAACGAACGGGAATTTCTACTTGTACCCGATGTTGCTGCATCGGCTCAAAGAAAATCCTTTCAAGATCGACAAAAGAAAGTACCCCATCGATTTCATCCATAAATTTGAGAATGTTTTCTCGGTAACCATCCTGATTCCTGAGAACTTTGAAGTGGTCTCCTATCCCAAAGCCGTTAGCATCGGATTACCTGAAAAGGCAGCATATTTTCTCTATCAGGTCAATGTTTTAGGAAGTTCCATTCAATTTAATTTTAAAATGGGGATCAATAAAACTGTTTTTACAGAGGAGGAATATAGCTCCATCCGGGAGTTTTACAATCAAGTACTGGCTAAACATGCTGAACCTGTCATTCTTAAAAGAAAATAGTCGGGAAATGTTCAGGGTCACAGCAATCCTGTTTTTTTACCTGATTACCGGATCTTCTGTGGCCGGTGAACGTGATTTTGCATTTGCGGCCATACCGGCTCCCCTTCTTGAGAACGCGAACACCGTGATCAGGTACCGCGAAACGACGCTTGACATTTCTGCGGCCGACAAAGCCACGATGAAGGTGAGTTTTGCATTGACGGTTGTGAAAGACAACGCGATCGACAAAGCAATCCTGATTGTGCCCTATAATAAATTTACCAACATCCGCCACGTGAAAGGTACCGTTTATGACCGTGACGGAAAAAAAGTAGAACGGGTCGAACAGGATCATTTCCTTGATGTCAGCGCCATTTCCGGATTTTCGACCTACGAGGATAACAGGGTAATCGCCTGCAAGCCAAAGTATCAGACGGTTCCCTTTACCATTGAATATACGTATGAGATCGATTTTAACGGAATTTTTGATTATCCGGATTTTTTTCTTGTCGATGACTTTAACAGCTCCCTCGAACAAGCTGAATTGCATATTTCGGTTCCCGATTTCATTGGGATTCGGTATTCCCAGCGAAACACGAATGCAACCTGTAAAGCCACGAAAGAAAAGTCGGTCGAAGCCTATTCATGGAGCTTCGGCAACGTACCCTCCATACGCGAGGAACCCTTCAGCCCGCCCATCCGGGAAATTGCTCCCGTTGTGATGCTGGCGCCCGGGTCGTTTAAAATCAAGAACAAATCCGGAAATACCGATGACTGGCAGTCGTTCGGGTTATGGTTCCATGAACTGATTCGCGAACGGGACGACCTTGGTGAGGCAACCCGGCAAAAAATGGTTGACCTTACTGCCGGAGTAAGTGATACCCTTGAAAAAATCAGGAAGATCTATCATTATCTCCAGGAAAAGACGAGATATGTAAGCATTCAGATCGGTCTGGGCGGATGGCAACCCGCTCCGGCATCGGAAGTTGACAAACTGGGTTATGGCGATTGTAAAGCCCTCACCAATTACATGAAAGCGTTGCTCAGCGCGGCGGGAATTCCCTCCTGTTACACGCTGGTGGCTGCAGGCAACGATGTGCCCGATCTTGTCAGGGAGTTTCCCGCAAACCAGTTCAATCATGCGATCTTATGCGTACCCTTAATGAACGATACCATCTGGCTTGAATGTACCAGCCAAAGTATCCCGGCGGGATACCTGGGCGCCTTCACCGACGACCGTCAGGTACTTCTTATCAAAGAAACCGGGGGATTTCTTTGCCATACCCCTCTATATGACGAGCGGGAGAACTTTCAGAATCGTTGGATTCAGGCGCAACTTCTCGAAAACGGTAATGCCGTAATGGAAGTAAAAACCAGTTACCATGGCGTGTTTTATGATTTGGAACGGCAGATTTTAGACCAGGATCATACGGATAAACGGAAGAATCTTGTTGAAAACATTCCGGCGCCCGATTTTACACTGGAAAAGTTCACCCTGAAAGAAAATAAATCGGGTAATCCGTCGGTTGAAGAAACCCTGAACCTTACCATCAACAAAACACTGGCGCCGGCAGGAAATCTGATGCTTTTCAAACCAAACCAGCTCACCCGTGAAAAGGAATATTCGAGCCAGGTTATCAACCGGAAAAATCCCGTTGCGATAAGGCGCTCGGTAGCCAAGTCCGATACCGTGTATTATGCCCTGCCGGCGGATTTGTCGTTTACCGGAAATCACATTGATCAAACAATTACCTCCAAATTTGGCGATTACCGGGCAACTTCGACCCTTCAGGGAAATACATTAAGGTATGTCAGACACCTGCAGATACGGAAAGGCGCCTATTCCAAAGAGTCGTATGAGGAGTTACTTGACTTCCTCGAAAAAGTCGCACATGCCGACTCGAAAAAGATCACGCTGAAGCCTGCCTATAATTGAAAAATTGCCTGAATTTCACGTGATATTTCTCTTTCTGATCCTTAAAAATAATAAGAAAATCGCTTGACAATCCTCCTTAAAACTCATATCTTTGTGATATGATTAAAAAATAATTTTATTTTTTCTCCGGTACTTTCTCATCTTAACCCTTTCCCAATGAAAAATCTTATAAAATCAGGCTGGCGCCTTTCATTGATGATCCTTTTCATCCTCCCTCCGTTCCTTTATGGTCAGATCCCTGTAGTGGTCAACGATACCGTCGATATAACACCGGGATTCCCGGTTACGGTAAACCTTTTGGCCAACGATACCGTTCAACCGGGCGATTCGGTCAGGATCGTGTTTACAAGCCCGTCCAACTTTATCGGTAAAATGAAGCTGAACCCCGATAATACCTGCACGTTTCTTATCGAACAATGGGGTTTCACGGGGACTATGGTAAGAGGCTATAAAATCTGGGATTTCACCAATGGAACAAACTCGCAACCCGGTCTGGTTGTTTTAAGAAACCATGACCGCAGCGCCGATTATCTCGACATAAACAATGTAAAGGCTCTTTTCAAAGCGAGCGGACTTCACTTTTTCAGGGAAAATGCCGAATACGAAGTACCTAAAGGAAGCGGAAAGATGACCTTGTTTACGAACACCGCCTGGATCGGGGGGAACGATCCGACCGGTATGCTTCATTTCGCCGGGGAACAGTACCGGCAGGGAACAGGTGTGGTAGCAGGCACAAAGAATGATTTCTGGGCCGGACCGGTCAGCGACTCTTCCGGTTATAATATCATTCAGGATACCATCTGGAACCGGGTATGGAAGATCAATAAATCGGAAATCGATTACCACCGCGCCCACTTTTGGGAAGCGGGATATGCAGCCCCGGTTGATATCCTCACCTGGCCTGCCCACGGGGATGCTTCGTTGGGACAGGCCGCACAACTGGCCCCCTTTTCCGACCGTAACGCGAATGGCAAATATGAGCCATACGACGGCGATTATCCCGAAATCAGGGGCGACCAGGCGCTGTTCTTCATCTACAACGATGATCACGGATACCATGCCGAATCGACCGGCGAGAAGCTGAAAGTCGAGGTACACGGGATGGCTTATGCCTTCGACCGTCCCGGCGACACCGCTTTTAAAAACACCACCTTCCTCCATCTCAAATTCTATAACCGTTCGAATTACGCTTACTCCGATTCCTGGATCGGGGTGTTTACCGATATCGACCTGGGTTATGCCAACGACGACTATGTGGGATGTGATCCCGAACGGGGGATGTTTTATGGCTACAACGGGACGCCGGTCGACGGTACCGGTCAATCGTATGCCTATGGCGAAAACCCGCCGGTGCAGGCCGTGGTCATGCTGGGCGGTCCCCTCATGGACCCGGATGGCTACGACAATCCCTCCTTCCGGGGATCTTCGCTGAACGGGCCCTCCTTTAAGGGAAGTTGCGACATTGTTGCCCAGAACGGGACTTTGCAGACGATGAAATATGGTCCGGGCGAGATCAATGAAGCCTCGTTCCTGGTCCGTTCCGAAGCGATCAACGGACTTCAGTTCGGCGACGGGATCGCCGACAACGAGCGGCTGGGCATGCGGAGGTTTGTTTACTCCAATAATTCAAATGCCGGGGTGCCGTCCTACATGACCAGTCCGACCTATGCCCCCGAATATTACCAGATAATGAAAGGAATCTGGAAAGATAGTACGAAAATGATTTACGGAGGAAATGGACACTCCATGACCGGAGGCTACGGCCCGGAATGTGATTATATGTTTCCCGGGCTGACCGACACCTGTCACTGGGGAACGGCGGGGTTGTCTCCAAACGGGCCGAAGGAGTGGACCGAGAAAACGGCCAAAAACAACCCGCAGGACCGGCGCGGAACCTGTTCCACCGGGCCTTTCACGTTCCTGCCGGGAACAACGCAGGAGCTCGATCTGGCCTTTGCCTGGGCGCGTTGTTACAATCCTTCCGACAGCAGTTGTCTGATGCAAAAGATCAACGCGGTGGTCGATACCATCCGGCATGCCTTCAGTGTGAACCGCTTGCCAGGCGGCGGGGTGATCTATGGGATGAATGAATCCCGCACGAGTGACCCTGAATTCCTGGTCTATCCGAATCCTGCCGACCAGCAGGTGACCCTCCGTTCGCGGGCCACGCTCGACGGGCCGTTCGTTGCCGAAATACTGAACCTGCAGGGAGCGCCGGTCAGCCGCGTCACATCGACCCCGGCGGCCGGTTACCAGGAAATCAGGATTTCGACGGCCAGCCTGCCTTCAGGACTTTACCTGTTAAAAGTTTCCAGCGGCCGCGAAACAATAACCCGGAAGCTGGTAGTCAGCCACTAGTTCAACACGGCAACCTCATTTATCCGGTTGTACAAGCCTTTCAACCTGTGAATGGCCGGATCCGGCGAAAAGGTTTTTATTTTCGAAACAGGTACGGTAGATTTACTGTATGAACAATACCAAAAATATCTACATGAACCGTTTACTATTCCTGGTCCTGACCCTGATGATTTTCCAAACCACGGTAGCGCAGCAACGTCCCGACACGGCGTTTGTATTTCCTCTTGACAGGCCGGCGTATGATCAAGGCAAAGGACCGGTGATTGCCATTGATGCCGCTCATTGCAATTTTCACACGCTTGAAGGGGGTTTTGCCCCGTTCGGCAAATTGCTTGCATCGGATGGATACCATGTTCAATCGATGTATAAACCGCTCACCACCCTGCAGACCGGCGCCGGACCCCGCATTCTGGTCATCGCCAATGCACTGGATGCTTCCGATACTGCTGAATGGATGTTGCCGAACCCCTCTGCCTTCAATCAGGATGAAATTCTGAAGCTGGAACAATGGGTTCGTGCTGGCGGACGGTTGATGCTCATTGCCGACCATATGCCTTTTGCAGGAGCAGCCGGCGAACTGGCCGCCGCATTCGGATTCGGTTTTCTGAACGGGTTTGCCTTTACCGGCGACAGGCAATGGCCGCCATCAAGATTTACCAGGAATGAGGGTACCCTGAATGCTTCGCCGGTTACCGACAGCAGTGAAATGAGCTATGCGATCAGGGAAGTCTCCACCTTTACCGGATCGGCCTTTAGGATCCCCTCGCAGGCCATCCCTGTGCTGAAGTTCAGACCGGCAGACTGGTCGTTGCTGCCCGATACCGCCTGGGTGTTTCACCCCGGGACGCCAAAGGTACAGCTTGAAAATTATTTCCAGGGTGCCTTGCTGAAATACGGGAAAGGAAAAGTCGCCGTGTTCGGCGAAGCGGCCATGTTCACGGCACAGATCGTCAAAGAATCGTTCAAGGTAGGGTTCAACGCCCCTGAAGCGCCGGAAAACGCGCGTTTCCTGCTGAATGTAATTCACTGGCTTGACAGTGAGGATTAATAGCTTCAACAATAACGTTGAAAGACCATTTCTGTCATGAATGATTGTGAGCCTGCCCTGAGGGTAAAAATGAGGTTAATTATCCTTTCCTTTATCGTTCATGCTGGATTTTTCCACGGGCTACCGGCTCAGCCGGTAGCCCGGCCGGCAGACCCGCTTACACTGAAAATGCAGGTTGTTCTCGATTCGCTCACCGGGGATGGGATCATCCCCGGAGCAACGCTTTCCGTCAGGTTCAGTGATGGCAGGACCATCTCGCTTGCTTCGGGGTTTTCCGACAAGGAACAGCGAATTCCAATGAAGCCGGACGATATGATGTTCTCGGGAAGTGTCGGGAAGACCTATGTGGCAGCCCTGATCCTGAAGCTCCAGGAGCAGGGATTGCTCAGGATCAGCGACAAGGCCGGAACGTACCTTCAGGGCGAAAAATGGTTCTCAGGAGTCCCCAATGCAGCGGAAATTACTGTTGAAATGCTGATGAACCATACGGCAGGAGTCCCGGAATATGTTTACGATCAAAAACTCTGGCAGATCGCCAGTGATGATCCGGATAAGCGCTGGAGCGTGGAGGAACGACTTTCATTCATATCCGGCAAACCTCCCGCTCATCCGGCAGGTAAGGGTTGGTCCTACGCCGATTCTCATTACATACTGCTGGGGCTGATCATCGAAAAAGTGACCGGGAAGGAGTATTACAAGGTGCTGGATGAGATGATCCTTAAGCCCGGCAATCTTAATAACACCAAACCGGCGGTCGGTCGGAAAATTCCCGGGCTGGTTCCCGGGTATACCTCCCTCACGGAAGAGATGCAGTTGCCCGAAAAGGTGTGCGCCAGCAGTACTTATGCCTTTAACCCGCAATTGGAGTGGACCGGTGGCGGACTTGTGACGAACGTACCGGATCTTACCCGGTGGGGACAACTGCTATACGGCGGTAAGGTATTGAATACGGAAATGCTGACACGGATGACCACCCCGGTCCCTTTCCCGGCCACCCTGCCTTTCGGCGCGAAGTATGGCCTGGGGTGTTTCGTTGGCGGTTCGGGCGACACACGCTGGTACGGCCATACAGGCTTTACCCCTGGGTATTACACCATCCTGCAGTTTTTCCCGGTTCCGGGCGTGGCCATCGCCATGCAGGTCAATGCCGATACGGTTCATGGCAAAGCAGCCAGGGAAAGCTTTGAGCAAATCAGGCGAATAGTGGTTGGACCGGCTGCTAAGTAAGCCGGTGAAGGTCTACAGCGCATCAAGCCCCGTCATATTCGGTCCCGGGCAGTCCATCAACGCCTGCCAGCGGTTCGGATTCACTGAATCAGAACAAGTTTATTACGCGAATGACCATCTCCGGAATCCGTGACCCGGCCGATCGGGACCTCTATGATCTCACCGGGAGGAAGATCAGGACCTGCCAGCTTCCTGTATCATCTGCCTGCGGGCATTGAACCAGAGTTTTGATCCATTCATCACGAAAAATGTTAATTTTATCGAACAAAATGTTATATATTTCTAATATTATGTTATATTTGTCACACAAATTTTAATATTTTGTTCTATGAAAAAGATTATTCCTCTCGTGGTTATTTCGATACTGGTGCTCGGAACAACCCTGTTGTGGTTCATGAATTCGGGAAGCCAGCTGAGCCGGGCGGAATCCTGGCAATTTGTCGTTATCCTCCTTATCGGGGCCTTTGCCGGGTACATACTTTACAGCCGGGTTAAAAGCGTTAAACGCGGAGAACCCGCGGAAGATGAATTATCGAAGAAAATTCTGCAGAAGGCTTCATCATTCGCCTATTATCTGTCGCTTTACCTTTGGGTGGCGATGATCGTGGTGAACGACCGCGTGAAAATGGATACCGAGGTGTTGTTGGGTACCGGCATCCTGGGAATGGCGGTGATCTGGGTTGCACTGGTGATATTCTTTAAAGTAAGAGGGCTGCGCAATGAATAACAGGATCAGGGAATTTCGTGCCCGGTACGATCTTACACAGGAAGATCTGGCCAAAATGGCCGGTGTAAGGCGTGAAACCATCGTCTTCCTTGAAAAAGGGAAATACAACCCTTCGCTGAAACTGGCCTACGATATTTCGAGAGCGCTGAAAAGCACGATCGAGGAGGTGTTTATCTTTGAGCCGTGACCCTCAGTTATGAAAGATAAAGCAAGCAGGAGAATAAATATTTTCCTCATACATGTTATTGTCGTAGAGAATGTTTAAATTTACGATTGACATGATTTACGATTGACAAGAATTAAGATTTGGGATAGCGATTATCGTGAAAAAGGGCGGAGGCTTGGCAATGTTGTGTATGGTAAATGTAAAATGCTGATAATGAGATTTTTTACAACCTATATATGAAAAATCGTATCACAACAACTTTGGCATTGTTATGCTTTCATGTCCTGTCGATCGGACAGCCCTGTCTCCCCGGGGGAATAACCTTCACGAGTCAGGCCGAAATTGACAACTTCCCGATTAATTATCCCAACTGTACCGAAATCGAAGGTAATGTCGCGATAAGCGGAAGTAACATTAAAAATCTCCTTGGGTTGAGCGCCATTACCCAAATTAACGGGGATCTGAATATTTACACAACTGATTCACTTGCAAGCCTGACAGGGCTGAATGGCTTGACCAGCCTGGGCGGCGCGCTGACCTTTTCGACCAACCAGCTACTGAACAATTTTACAGGATTAACCGGATTGAAATCGGTTGGCGGCTATTTTGTGGTTCTGTATCATCCTGCACTTGTTGATTTTTCGGGCCTGGACTCTTTAACAACGATCGGAGGCAACCTGGAGATCGTTATAAACTGGGGCCTCGAAAGCCTGAACGGACTGGAGCGCCTTACTTCCATCGGCGGCAATTTGTTTATTTACAGCAATCCTGCACTCGCGAATTTATCCGGCCTTGTTGCACTGCAATCTGTAGGCGGATCATTGTCGGTTGACGGCAACCAGGTACTTACAAGCCTTTCCGGTCTCGATAGCGTTGCCCCGGAATCGATAACGGAATTATTTATTGTAAATAACCCGGTTTTATCGGCATGTAACGTGCGCAGTGTATGCGACTATCTTTCGATGCCCAACGCGATCATAAACATCAGCAACAATGCGGAAGGTTGTAACAGCCGGCCGCAGGTGGAAGACGCATGCGAACACATGTCGGCCAACAGTTACGACCCGGGCGAAAGTTTCATCTCCATTTTCCCGGTTCCCTGCAGGGATCAATTTGCTTTGCCGGCCGGTTTCCGGGAATGCCCGACCGGCCTGACTATTTACAACAGTCTGGGAAAGCGCATGAATAACTGGACCATCCGAAATAATGTGGTCGATATAACAGGCTTTCAGCCCGGAACTTATATCCTTCTTCTGAAAAGCGAAAATGGTGTGAGAAGAGGGAAAATTATCGTTATTTAGATGCAGGGATACAAAGATCCTGCGATGCTCCTCCAGTTGAAATACAATATAAAGCAAAGTTAAAAACCGATAACAGCATTGATTCCTGGATCAAAAAGCCGGGAGGCTGACTTTTCGAATATCGGACGGATTAAGCTCGGACCCCGGGATCATCCCCTCCGATTTTCGGGATACTTTCAGAAAATCGGAAATTAATTACGGAAACCCGTAAAAAAAATTACGATTTTCGGAAATCTTCATCATTCCTTGGTTTTTCCATGTAAAATATTTGCATATCAACTCCGAATTGCATACATTTACATATCCAAAATACTCATGAATTTTTGATTAACCTCCAATAACCGGCCGGGACCAAACGACAAAAAAACAGTAGCAGTCTGACCCCGCCTCCGAAGTGTGAATATCCCTTTCTGCCTGTCAGGCAGGTATCTGGTACTTTAAACCAAAATCATCGACAAATGAAAAAGATTTTTCAATTCATCCTGTTGTTTATTCTGCTCTGTTCATTGATCTCGTGTGAAAAGATCAAAGGCAGGGGGGAAACCGGTGAAGAAATCCGGAATCTCGATCCATTCAGCGCATTGGTGCTTTCGCTGGATTGTGAGGTGAATCTGTTCTTAATCAGCCCGGATACCGCTGCATATGACAGGTCTGACCAACCCGAACAATCATCGGGAAAAGCCTATCAGATCACAATTATTGCCCAGGAAAACATAAGAGAAATAATTCAGACGACAGTTGCAGGCGGCGCTTTAAGGATCGACCTGGAAAAAAATAAATTGTTGAAAGACCACGAAAGAATTATCATCGAAGTTTATGTTCCGGATATCCAGAATATCACCATGAATACTCCCGGAACAATAACGGTGAAATCTGCCGATTCGGTGTTAAGATCCATGCTCGAATGTAACCTGTTAAGTTCGGGAACTTTGAATCTGAGGACGACCGCATACCGGTACTTAAAGATCACCAATACCGGCCCGGGATATGTCTTTTCTGATGGGGTAGGTTGGATAGGGAAAGGAAATATTTTCAACCTCGGACCAGGGACCATCGATTTGTTAAAGATCCCGGCTGACTCTGTCTGCATATCTTCGTCAGGTTCCGGCCCTGTTTTAATCAACTCGTTAAAGTTTCTTGATGCAACCATACTTGGCAGCGGCAACATTTATTTTTTGGGAACCCCGGAAACGATAAAATCAAATATTACCGGGACAGGGTCCCTGATACGACTGTAGGATAAATCATCATACCTGTATTATATCAAGTTCTGCATAAACACTGAAAGATGGAAAAATTAATCAATACCGGTTTTTCAAGCAAGGCGTTGACCCGGATAGCTCTTTCGATAGGGTTCTGTTTTTTATTGTTCCATGGCCAACCATGTTTTAGCCAGCCAATTTATAAGCAGATCTTTGCGATAAAAAATCAGATTTTTTCTATCAATGTCTCTCAAAAGTCCGATGGCTCTTTACAAGCAGATGTTTATCTGGGCGATAAGCAAGATGAGAAAAAAGTGAATTCATTTAATTTTTATAGTGAATCATACGAAATCTTTAAAACATCCTTGACAAATGCAATTGATGCGTTGGTCCCCAAGGAAAGCTCAAAGAATAAATTTTCAACAGATTCAAAGGATTGGATTGACAATGTTACGCTGACACTATACCGCGAACTGGTAATCTTTGAATATAAACTGACAGAGGAAATCCCTCTGGCCGGCTCTATACTGCTATCCAAAAATGTCAGGGTCTATCCTGCAGTAACTGAAAAAATCCCGTGTAAAAAAACCGAAATGACCAGGTTTCTGATCAAATTAACGGATAAAAGCATCGAAAGCCAGGAAAAGTTAAAAAAGCTGCTTGAACAAATAAAGTCATTAAAAAAATCTGATCTTTCAAGCCTCGATTCAATCAATCTTTTAAGTATTAAAAAATACCAACTGAAAGACAGGCTTCTTCAAACCAATGTCAAATGCTTAGAGAACCGGAAAATATTGAAGAAACTTTTTCGTGAAAATAAAAAGGAATTGAAGGAAAAATATCTCAAACCTGGCTCTTCATCCGAACAGAATGACAGTCTTGAGCTTATTTGCATGTTGCGTAAACTTAAAAAAATGCCATCGAAAATTGTTTGTCAATCTGATTCCATTCCTGTTTCTGAAACCATTAAGAAAATTCTAGGTTCAGGATTAAGCGAACCAACAAAGGGAAAGCTTATAAAGTGTATCAATAATATCAAATCAACCTGTAATTGCACTCCAATTAAATTGAGCAGAAGAGAACTTAAACGGGGCATTAACGATGCATTTGCTGATATATCCGTTACACAGGACCAGATCGGTATTTGTAATAGATGGATTGAATTGTTGAGAACTAAACAAAAGATCAACGATTCTTTGGTAAAAATCAAAAACCAGATTAGATCGTATCAAAAACAATTGGAGACATTATCAAATATTATTAATCTGGACATAATTGCATCGAGAACATCTAAACAATATTATATCTCTGTGAATCCAAATTTCAAGGAGGATTTAGATAGTCTTGGATACTTTAAGAGAAAATTTCATGAGTTGGCTATCGATACTGTAACCTCAATCAATACTCAGTTAGACGCTGCTATTGCGATTTTACAGAAGACAGATGCTCTGATTATTGGAATCATAAACAATTTCAACAGTGCGAAAAAATCAATCAGCATTGAGTTATCAATGAATGATATTAAAAATATCGTTCTTAAACATAAAAAAGAAAAGGATAGTATATCACTACAAAAATATGATTCAACCTTCGAAAGAGATACAATCGAAATTAAAGAAAAACTTAGAAAAAAGGAAATAATACTTATAGATTCTTTAGATAAAAGAAAACAAGAAATTATATATATGGATTCTCTTAAGAATATGACATGGAAAATTCCAGACTCACTAACACAAAATAGTACAGAAAGAAAAACAAATATAGCAGATTATAACAGTAGGAAACAAAGAATTAGAGATTCTTTAGATGGAATGAAATCAGGAATTTTAACCTCTCTTGAAAAAGAAATACAAGGAATTTTGGACACTCTTGAAATGAATAGAGAGAAATTGAATAAAATAGTAAATCAAAATCACGATGATTTTAACCAGATTTCATCTAGAAACAACGAATTAATGAAATATTTCAATGAAATTGATAGTTCGCTGCAGTACTTTCGGAAAACGGTAAAAGTAGAAATCGACAATTTATTATCTAAGATCGATCCCTTCAGTAAATTAAAAGACGAATATTATTTGACCGTTCAATACATTCATGATCTTGAAAAATCGGAGAAAAGCTTGCTTGACCCGAAAAAATATGAAATAGATTTGGTGCAGATCGAATTCAACGACGGGGTTTTGAAGAATATTGTGGTTACCGGAAATTACCAGTGCAAGCAAACGATCTATACCAATATTGCCCCGATCCAATTCACGGGGATCACCCATCTTGAGAAAATTAATGATTTTGACTTGTTTGATATGAACCGGCAAAACACTATCATCCGCCTGGGAGATGTGCTTACCTACATACCGGCGTTGCATGTCGATGCCGAGGACTACTGTCCTTCTGATTCTGTTTATTCAATCGAACCAGGTCCCGGTCCGGTTGATATAAAAAAAGCTACGAAGGAGAAATTAAACCGGATACTTGAAGCAAAAACCTATACCGATCTGGTCGGTTTTGGAGTGGACCAGCCCAACGGGTTGATCCAGTTTGAGATCAGTAAAAAAATTCCGCTGTTCACCCACCGGATTAAATACAGCAAGAATTACCGGTCGTTTATTTCATTCGGGAGTTATTATGAGCCCACCTTTACCCTGGCAAAACTTGAACAGAACAATAAATTTTATTACCCGATACAGCAGGAGGATATTTCCGGGAAACTGGATATCTCGACCATCGATGTTTATAAGTACTCGAGCATGCGTATGGCTGTATTGTACATGAATCTGATAAACTGGGAAATTGCCGAGGTGAAATCGGCCGTGGAGTTTAACGGCGGATTTTCACTCCTGTACACACCGGTAAAGGATTCGGTTTCCGACAAGAACTCGGTAAGTCAGTGGGGAGCGGTCTCGGGCATGCCTTTCATGGAAATTAAGTTCCTGATCAAGCCCGATACCCGGTATGGGTTTTCTCTTTCGGCCAACCTTGGCTGGCTCTTCCTGTGGGATACCAGGCTAAAAATGATCAACGATCCGATGAATCCGACCGACAGCAAGTCGTACAACAGGAAACTTCTTTCATTCCGGTTCGATGCGTTTTACAAGCCTTTCAGGCACTCCGAGAATGCCGCATTTTTCAGGGTCACGAATGTACACACATTCCCTATGTCGCTTACCTACTTACAGGTCCAGCTTGGTTTTGCTTTTAATATTTTCGGGAAATCGAGTGGGCAGAAGTAATTATTACAGTTTCAGGATCTTACCCGAATACAGCCCCTTTACACCGGAAATCTGCAGGAAATAGATCCCGCTTTTCCAACCGCTTATATCGAGGATGGTTTTCGTCCCGGTGGTTTCGCGTTGCAGGAGGAGCTGTCCGGCGGGGTTCCGGATGGTAAGGAGTCCGGGAGATCCGGATTCGATGGCAAGAGTCGAAGCGGCGGGATTGGGGTAGATTTTCAGCAGCGGTTCAGGCGAGGGGGCCTCTGTACCCAGATGTTCGCATGCATCCGCAACCTCGAAGGGGCTGTTGCATCCGCCGGCATTGTTATGGATCTGATTGAAGATCGTTCCGCTGGCAAGGAAATCACAAAGGCTCTTCACGGCACAATCGGATAAGCTGCTGTTATAGATGACGAAATATCCGAAAATCGAAGCTGTATCTATATTGTCCAGTCCTGATAAGCTGGTCAGCGCCGGATTATAATCAATATTTAAAGTCCCGTTGATCGATGTAAGGTTCGACAGTCCGGCGATGCTGCTCAGGGAGACATTGCTTTCGATCCAGAGTGCTGAGCCGATCGAAGTTAAATGATTTAACGCCGATAACCCGGTAAGTGAACTGTTCAGATGGATGTACAGATGCGACCCGATGGAGGTCAGGTTATCCAGTCCCGACAGGCTGGTCAGATTATTACATCCCTTTATCTCAAGGATGCCCACGATGGATGTCAGTACACTCAATCCATTCAGGTTGGTGATGTCGCTTCCGCTTATGGTAACCACTCCCCCCATAATGCTTGTGCAGCCGGGGTAGTTTACCTGGAAATTATCGATGTCGGACTGGGTTGAGAAGGTGATCCCATCCGGGAGGCATGCCGAACAGGGTTTGGCAGGCTGGGCCATGATCCCGGTTATGGAAGATAAGGCGAGCAGTAGAACGAATAATTTCTTCATACAGGTTTAAAATTTACGATTGACATGATTTACGATTGCCAAGATTTACGATTGACACGAATTATGATATACATAGCAAAAATAACAAATTAATTTTTTGTAGATACGTATAAAATAAAGTAAAGACCCGAATAAAGCGTTGATTCCGGGATCAAAAGCCGGGGAGGCTGACTTCTTGAATATTGGACGAATGAAGCTTGAACCTGAGAATGCTCTTCACTGCTCTGTTAGGTAGCTGTTGATGTGTTGAGGGGGCTGTTCAAGCCACATGAAGAAATCACCCGGGAGTAAACGCAAAGAGATCTGCCCCGGGCAGAAGCAAATCCCCTCGACGTCTAAACCGGCTTTGGCGAAAGCGGAATTTGCAATGGCGCTTCGTTAAAACTCTTATTAGATTTTGTATATTTGTAAAAAGGAGCAAATATGGACCTTAGATTGAAAATTTATTTGGACACTTCTGTTCCTAATTTTTTATTCGCTGATGATGCCCCGGAAAAAATGGGAATCACCAATGATTTATTCGAAAATTTTTTGAAACCATCCGTATACAGATCATTTATTTCCCCCGTCGTCTTGGCTGAAATTGAAGAAACAAGGGATCCTGGGAAAAAAGCGATGTTGTTTGAGGTATTAAAAAATTTTCCTATCGAACTTATAGATTATTCAGAGGTAGAGGAAAAGAGATACAGGAATTAGCTGAAAAATATATTGAAAGGAAAATAATTCCTGAGAAAAAGATGGCTGATGCTTTTCATATTGCAATTTGTGTTATCAAAGGTATAGACTATCTGGTGAGTTGGAATTATAAACATCTGGCAAACATTAACAAAGAAAATAAAATAAGGTTAGTGAACCTTGAATATGGATATAGAATCGATCTGCGGATTATAACACCCTTAGAATTAATGGACTATGGAATCTGATGTTTCGAAATCACAGAAAGAAGTATGGGAATGGAAAGAATCTTTGTTTGATGAACTGAAAAATGTTCCCAAAAGCGAAAGGTTAAAGTTCATCAGAGATAAAGCAAAGAGAGCAATAGAAAAGCTTAATCGGACTTCTCCGGAGCCACGTGTTGCCTGAAATGTTTCTAACATTGAAAACCAATGATCATTTTGTTGACGCCAACACAATGATCAAACCCGGACTGGATAAGGGAAATGGAGCGCAACGAGGATGTTGTGAAATACGCGTTCCCTTTTCTGACCGGGTCAGTGATCCAATCCTTTTTCGCTGAGGAACGCCGACATCAAATCGGCGATTTCAAGGTTGTTCGGGTCGGAGAAGGGGAAATGTGTGTTGCCGGAACAGCGCTGCGGCCGGCATCTCCACGCCTTGGCTGGTCGATGAGATACACCCCGAAGCCGCGCCGTAAAAATAATTACGGAAACCCGTAAAAATAATTCCGATTTTCGGAAATCTGCATTTTCGGTCAATCTTTTTATCTAAAAAATTTGCATACTTCAACCGATCTGCATAATTTTACATATCCATAACAGAAAACATCTAAGAATCTGACTGACATCGAATGACCTCACCCCCCGTCCCCCTCCCCTTCAAGGGGAGGGGGTGCAGGGGAAGGGGTCATAGCAAACACTACCCCATGTCCAACTTCCAAACCCTCTCCTCCCTTATCTGGTCCGTCGCTGATGATGTATTAAGAGGCCTCTTCAAACCACACGAATATGGCGATGTCATCCTGCCGTTTGTGATCCTGCGCCGCCTGGATTGTGTGATTGAGCCGCGGAAGGATGAGATCTATCATCTGTACGAGGAGTATAAGACGAAGGTGGAGGATCCGTCTCCGGTGATCCGCAGTCGCATAAAGGCTGAATTTTACAATACGTCGAAGTATGATCTTTCGCGGCTGAAGCAGGATCCGAAGAATGTGTTTATCAATTTCCGCAATTATATCAACGGTTTTTCGAAGAACGTTTACGATATCATCGAGAATTTCCAGCTGGATAAGCCGGTGGAGAAGCTGCATAAGAACAACCGCCTGTTCCTGCTTGTCGAGAAGTTCAGTTCGGTAGACCTTCATCCCGATGTGGTGGATAACCATGCCATGGGGCAGATCTTCGAGGAGCTGCTGAGGAAGTTTTCCGAAATGAGCAACGAGACCAGCGGGGAGCATTACACTCCCCGCGATATCGTGCGACTACTCGTCTCCCTGGTTTTCTCGGAGAACAAAGAAGACCTGCAGGGCAACGGCAAGATCCGCTCGGTGTTCGATCCCTGCTGCGGCACCGGCGGTATGCTCACCATCGGCAAGGACTGGGTGCTGGAGCATATCAATCCGCAGATAGAAATTAAGATATACGGGCAGGAACTCAATCCGCAGACCTATTCCATCTGCAAATCCGACCTGCTCATCTCAGGCGAGAACCCCGACCACATCAGGCTCGGCTCCTCCCTGGGCGAAGACGGGTTCACGGGCGGGAAGTTCGACTACATGATCACCAATCCGCCCTTTGGCGTATCCTGGAAAAGCGAAGAAGAGTTCGTGACGGGCGAAGCGCAGAATCCCAACGGAAGGTTTTTCGCCGGCACACCGCGCACATCCGACGGTTCCCTGCTGTTCCTTCAGCATATGATCTCCAAGATGGAGGAGAAAGGATCGCGCATCGGCATCGTGTTCAACGGCTCCCCGCTGTTCACGGGCGATGCCGGAAGCGGCGAATCGGAGATCCGCCGGTGGATCATCGAAAACGACTGGCTGGAATGCATCGTGCAGCTGCCCGATGCCCTCTTCTTCAATACCGGCATCACTACCTATATCTGGATCCTCAACAACGCGAAGAAACCAGGGAGGAAAGGTAAAATTCAGCTCATCAATGCAAGCGGATTGTTTAAGCCCATGAAAAAATCCCTTGGGAGCAAACGCAAGGAGATCTGCAGCGGGCAGCAGCAACTCATCCTGGATACTTACACCGGCTTTAGTGAAACAGAGATCTGCAAGATCTATCCCAACACGTTTTTCGGGTACACCAAAGTCACCATAGAACAGCCCCTGGTTGAAAACGGCAAGGTGGTGACCACCAAACAGGGAGATCCCAAACCCGACAGCTCCCTGCGCGATTGGGAACGCATCCCCCTGGGCACCGATATAGACCAGTATTACCAGCGCGAAGTCAAGCCCCATCTGCCCGACAGCTGGATGGACCGCAGCAAAGACAAAACCGGGTACGAGATCAACTTCACCAAATACTTTTACAAATACAAACCCTTGCGCAGCGTCGAAGAAATCACCAAAGAGCTGCTGGAGCTGGAGAGGGAGAGTGAGGGGTTGATGAAAAGCTTATTGGAAAGTTCGGATTGAAAATTCAATCCATCAGGCATTGTTGCGCATAAACGAAAAAAATGGATCAACGGTTTACCGACATAATTCTATTGATCAAACAGTCCCGGGTTAATGCGATCAGGGCCGTAAACACTGAACTGATCAGCCTTTACTGGAATATCGGGGAGCAGATCAGTAAAAAAATTGAGCGGTCGGAATGGGGTGATTCTATTGTGAAAGAATTAGCTGAGTATATCCGGCACAACGAACCCGAAATAAAAGGATTCTCCGATAAGAACCTTTGGAGAATGAAGCAGTTTTATGAGGCCTATAAGAACTCTCCAAAACTCTCAACACTGCTGAGAGAAATCAGCTGGTCAGGCAACCTTGCCATTTTTTCAAGATGTAAAGCAATTGAAGAGCGCGAGTTTTACCTGCTTTTGGCAAAAAAAGAACATTACAGTTATCGAGAACTCGACCATCAAATAACTGCAGGACTGTATGAGCGAATGATGCTCGGAAATACAAAACTCTCGTCAGCGCTGAGAGAAACCGGTCATGAGGTAATAAATACATTTAAAGACAGTTATGTTTTTGAATTTCTGAATTTACCTGAACCGCACAATGAAAGCGAATTACAGCGCGGCCTTGTCGGCCAGATGAAAAAATTCCTTCTTGAACTCGGCAAAGATTTTTTATTCATCGGAGAAGAATACAGGTTGCAGGTGGGAAACAGCGACTCTCTCCGACCATGGTTGCGGAGTATAAAACTCACCTGCCAGACAAGAGGATTTTACAAAAGAAATTACACGAACTATTTGAAGCTGAAAAGAATGAAATATAATCACGGCACATTTCAACTTGCCTATGCCGATCATTTTGTTGACGTCAACAAAATGATCAACCGCAGGCTCGACAGCAGCCTCCGCGATTGGGAACGCATCCCCCCGGGTACCGACATTGACCAGTATTACCAGCGCGAAGTCAAGCCACACCTGCCCAACAGCCGGATGGACCGCAGCAAAGACAAAACCGGATACGAGATCAACTTCACCAAATACTTTTACAAATACAAACCCCTCCGCAGCGTCGAAGAAATCACCAAGGACCTGCTGGAGCTGGAGAAGGAGAGTGAGGGGTTGATGAGGGGGTTGGTGGAATTTAGAAACATTATTTACAACCATATAAAAACGAACTATTATGCAAAACAACCCCAAAAATTTAAATGAGTTATTAGCAATGCACAAACAGCATGTAGATGAGCAAAAAAAAGCAACGAAACAAGAAGATCAAGAACTAATAGAACGAAGAAAAGAATTTCTAAATCATTTTAAGAGACTAATAAGTTCTACCATAAGACCTAAAATGAGAGATCTATCAAAACAAATCCAAGAATATAATCATCTGATGGAGACACCACAAGAAGATCATGATAGACGAATATCACATCCTCATATAAGTTTTAGTTTCAAGCTCTATGGTAATCAAAGAAATACCGTAGTAATATCATTTATTGGAAATTTTGATCATGAAAAAATTTTAATTCAAACAGAATATAATACGATTACTCAAATTAAGTCATCAAATGATGAATATGATATCGATCTAATTACTGGAGAATTTATAGAAAATTTATTATTTGTTAGTTTTGGGAAAATATTAAAATAACAGGTTAAATGGTATCACATTACGGACAGTTACCTTCATTAGGAGCGGATTTCCGAAAAATGAAATGCACTAAACATAATAATAATAGCCAGTTTGGAAGTCAACCTTAGTTTAATTCCCAATGCAGTTAGCGACAAGGCATTCCAAAATAACCAAATGCATGCTGGAACTGGAGAAGGAGAGTGAGGGGTTGATGAGAGGGTTGGTGGAATTATAGAAATGATGTACTCATAAAAAAAAATCATATGCCTAGATGGGAAGTAACCTTGCAAGTCTTTGGTCCTATAACAGTAAGGAATAGAATTAATTTTCAGCAAAGAAAGGATTTTCATTATCCCGATCCTCTTTATAGTGGTATTGAGATTAAGAAAAATGGGAAATATGGGGTAAATATTGAATTGGAAGCATTTTCTGATAATCAAATTCTTGCGAAAAAAGCTGCATTGTATTTTTGTGGTCAAGCTTTAGATGTCATGTCTCTTTCCATCGATCTTCCTCTCATACTTACTTTAATCGAAACTACAAAGTTTAATCCAAAAATTGAAAATCAAAGAAGAATTACAGAACAAGATGAATGGATAAATGCATTCAGAAATGCAAGATTATGGCTACTTACTGAACCTACATTTTTACGATCACTTGGTTGGTATCGTAAAGGATTATACACGGAAGATATATTTGATAAATTTCTAGCTCTATATAATTCCATTGAAACATTATGTTCCAAATATTATCCAAATCAAGAAAATTGCATCGACCGAGGTTCAAAATGTCATATTTGGGAAACCTTTAAATCATTGTGGGGTGAATGTGAGGTTTGGCCAATAATTCCTAATGATAGAGACTGGATTGATAGAAATTATGAAACAAGAGTGAATATTGCTCACGGCGTGGCATCGATTGAAATTAATGTTGTTGAAGAAGTTCTTGAAAAGGTACCAATTATACAACGCATAGCTTATCGACTTTTAACTGATTGGAGAGATAATGCTCTTCATCCGGTTGTGACTGATGAGATACGAAGAAAATTATATTAATGACACTCAACACGTCACTTAACCACAATGAGGATGGATTTTCGGCCGGCAATACATACCAAATATATGAACAAATCCAATTTCACAAAATAATCAAGTAAATTCCACACAACGTTTGCTGGTGTTAAAAGCAAACTAGAAAATAACATTGCCGATGGAGATTATATCCAATAAATACAAGAAAGAAGATATCAACAGTTCATTTTGCAAATGTGCATATTTGAGTGCCGGAAACGCCTACTTTTCCTATACAGCAAAAAAACCTTATTTTCCAAATACACAAGTCTGTTTAAGAATAGATATTGATACCTGATTTCCTTATCTGAAATTTGAACAATACAGTTATGAAAGCAAAAATATTAGGAGTTTTAATAAATCTAAAAGAACAAGGTGATGCCTTAGTTTCAAGAATTCCTTCCGTATCAAACACTCCTCAAATAGACTCATTATTGCAAGATTATGAGCTTTGGGATAACTTAACAGCAGATATACTGAAAAAAACGTTTGTTTACCCTCAACTTCATAATATGTTTGTTGGGGCTCCTTATTTGGGGAATTCCAATATTGATCAAAATTCGTTTCAAGGCAAAAGAGATAGAATAATCTATTGCTTACCCAAAAAACTGAGTCATCTTAATACAGCCATAGCAACCGCACGAACAGCAAGTGAAATTGACTTACTCCCACTTGAAGAAAACATGATAATTGCAAATATTAATCAATTGAAAAATATCAAAGAAATGAAAAAGATATTCATAAGCCATTCGTCAGATGATGCAATGAAAGTTAATCTATTTGTTGATTTGATAGAAGATATTGGAGTTCCACATAGCCAAATATTTTATTCATCGCTTCCTGGTTTTGGTGTTACATTGGGGGAAGATATTTTTGAAAGATTGAAAAAAGAATTAAGCATCGATGTTTTTGCTGTTTTTATTCTTAGTTCAAACTTTTATGCAAGTCCAGTTTGTCTATGCGAAATGGGAGCAGTTTGGATAAAATCCAATAAACAAGTCCCAATCCTAATTCCTCCCTTTGGTTTTACAGATGTTAAAGGTGTTTTTCCTAATTCTTTGGGTTTCAAGATTAATGACAAAGACCAACTTAATTCATTTAAAATCGAGGTGGAAAATTATTTTGGATTATCGCCTAAACATCTTTCGCATTGGGAAAACAAGCGAGATGAGTATCTTGCTAAGATTAATGGATTGATTTAATTTAGTCGTTTCGAAGTATGCAAAAATATGACATGCCTTAAGGTTTAAGAGTTAATGAGAGTTGATAAATGCCTAGTATTCTGTACATCCTGATGCAAAATCTTACCAATAAAAGCTACGGAATTATTCTAAAAATGAGAATTAGTAATTTAATTGATCACAAATAAATTATACAACCATTTGTTTTTAATCAAAAAAAATCTCATGCCAACAACTTCACAAATAGAGGTTAAAGAATTAAAACTTGACCTTAAAAATTTTCGAACAGTTCCTCAGAAAAAGGAAACCGATGCCATTAAAGCTATGATTTCAATAAAGCCTGACAGATTTTTTGCTGTAATGGAAAGTATCATTGAGGATGGCTATTTATTGACAGAAAATATAATTGTCTTAAACGATGGGAAAGAAAACATCGTTAAGGAAGGAAATCGAAGAATAGCAGCATTGAAACTCATTCATGGGTATTTCAAGTTGGACGATTTTGGTTTACCATCCTCGATAATTTCGAGCTTAAATTCTATTGATGCTACTTGGAAGGCTGAAAATTCAATGGTTCCTTGCACGGTGTTTTCAACTAAAGAGGTTGATAAAGTTGACAGAGTTGTTGCCCTTGCTCATGGTAAGGGCGAAAAGGCAAGCCGTGACCCTTGGAATTCTGTTGCAAGAGCGAGACATAACCGAGATGTTAAAGGAGCTAATGAATATGCACTTGACCTCTTAGAAAAGTATCTTAAAAAGGGAACCAATTTAAATGTTCAACAGAAAGAAAGATGGGGAGGGGAATACACATTAACAGTATTGGATGACGCATTAAGAAAATCATTTACAAGAATGGGTTATGCAAATGTAGGAGAATTGGTAAAAAACTATCCTCACACTAAATATTTACATGAGTTAGAGAACATTCTACTCGATATTGGTTTGGAACAAATTAAATTTGAAACTGTGCGAAATGTACAACTGGATTTCCCATCAAATTATGGTATTCCTCCAATCGTTGTTCCACCATCAGGTGCAGCGAACAATGAAACGCCATCAAAAACAGGTACAACTGAGACAAATTCGGCATATCCAACGGATACATCAACAAGTTCAACGAACACGAATAAATCACAAGCCACAGAATCACAATCAAATAACAGTTCAAATAGTAATAATACTTCTGCATCATCTTCAACATCCTCTGGATCAAATAATGCGCCTAAGGCGGTTGCAGTAAACGACCCAAAACACGTAACAAATTTATTAAAGAAATTTGCTCCAAGAGGGACAAATAGACAAAAGGTTGTTACTTTAAGAGATGAATTAAAAAAGCTAAAAATTGCAGACAACCCAATCGCTTTTTGCTTTTTATTGCGAAGTATGTTTGAAATTTCAGCAAAGGCTTATTCCGCAGACAATAGTTTAAGTATAACAAAATCAGGTGGAAAGGATAAGACATTAGTCGAAGTTCTGGGTGGAATTACCTCACATTTAACAAATAACAACTTAAACAAAGCGATGGTGAAAATTCTACACGGAGCGATGACAGAAATTGGTAAACAGAATGGCATTTTATCGGTTACATCAATGAACCAACTTGTACATAATCCGTTGTTTTCAATTGTACCCTCAGATATATGTATTTTGTTTGGTAATATTTACCCTTTATTAGAAGCAATGAATTAATGGGAAATTTCAGATCACCTTTACGTTACCCTGGGGGTAAACAACGAATTTCTCCTTTTATTGAGGAGTTAATAATGGAAAATGAAATAATAGATGGACATTATGCTGAGCCATATGCTGGCGGCGCCGGTGTTGGTATTGAACTTCTGTTAACAAAAAAAGTTTCAACCATTCACTTAAATGATTCTGATTTCGGAATTTTTTCATTTTGGTATTCTGTCATCAATAAACCTGATGAATTATGCAAAATGATAGCAACTGCATCAATGACAATTGAAGAATGGAGGAATAGAAAAGCTGTATTGAGGAAATGTGATAAAAGAAAAAAACTTGAATTAGGCTATAGTGTTTTCTTTTTAAATAGATGCAACCGTTCAGGAGTATTGTCTGCTGGAGTTATCGGTGGACTTGACCAAACTGGTAATTACAAAATGGATGCAAGATTTTCACGTAATGACTTAATAAGAAGGATTGAAGCTATTACAAGATTTAAAGACAATATTTTTCTCACAAACTTTGACGCAGAGAATTACATTCAAAACTATATTCCTAATCTACCACAAAAAACCTTAATTTATTTAGACCCTCCTTATTATGTAAAGGGTAGTGAATTGTATTTAAATGCATATAAAAAAACAGACCACGTAAGAATATCAAAAGTTATTCAAGGAGAAATAAATCATAAATGGGTTTTATCTTATGATGGTGTTCCTGACATCGTTAACCTTTATAAAAATAGACGTCATTTTTTTTATGATTTGCAATACACTGCTTCAAGGGTTTATAAAGGCAAGGAAATATTTATTTTTTCAGATCAGCTAAAACTTCCAAAGCGATGCAGTTTGAAACACATTGACGTTGGACTTACAAATCTGATTACTAATCAAATATCAATCTCTCAGAATCCATATAAATAATCTTTTAGGAGAATATTTGAAATTCATTAATGAAGAAATATTCGAAATATAGGAATTCAGGAGTTGAATGGATTGGAGAGATACCTGTGCATTGGGACACGCTATTGCTAAAATATGTCATCGATTATAATAAGAAATCCTTACCCGAAAATACTCCAAATGATTACTCTTTTGAATACATTGAAATTAGTGATGTCAACGAAAAAGGAGAAATAGTAAATAAGACCCCATATATTTTTCAGGATAGTCCTTCACGTTGCAGGAGAATTCTTCATAAGGGAGATGTTTTTATTTCCACGGTTAGGACATATCTTAAATCAATAGGCTACGTAAAGGAAGATGTTGTTGACCTAATTTGTTCCACTGGGTTTTGTGTTCTTTCCCCTAGAAATAGTATTCTTTCCGAATATCTTTTTTTCCAGGTATTGACAGAATACTTCATCAGTGAAGTGATTTCTCATTCTGAAGGTGTAAGTTATCCTTCGATAACACCGACAGATTTGATAAATATTAGAGTTATTCTCCCGACTCTGCAAGAACAATCCCAAATCGTCACCTACCTTGACCAAAAAACCTACATCATCGACGACCTTATCCAAAAGAAACTCCGGAAAATTGAATTGTTGAAGGAGCAGAGACAAAGCATTATCAATCGAGCGGTCACTAAAGGGTTGAAGCCGGAAGTAAGGATGAAAAATTCGGGGATGAATTGGATTGGGGAAATACCAGAACATTGGTATCTAAAAAAAGTAAGTTATTTATCAAAGGGCATGATATCTGGCCCATTTGGATCGTCGCTAAAAAAGGAATATTATACAAAAACGGGTTTTAAAATTTACGGCCAAGAACAGGTAATAAGCGATGATTTCTCTTTTGGGGATTATTACATTTCAGAGGATAAATTCAATGAACTAAAAAGATGTGAAATCTTTAAGGATGACGTTCTGATCAGTTGTGTGGGAACATTTGGAAAAATTTCATTGGTCCCTGAAAAATTTGAAAGAGGGATAATAAATCCAAGGTTATTAAAGCTAACACCTAATGAATTAATCGTTCCAAAATACTTCCTTATTTTATTAAGGAGTGAAATATCATTTTCCCAACTGGAATCACTAAGTCGTGGTGGCACAATGGATATTATTAATTTAGAGATTCTAAAACAAATAGAATTTCCACTTCCTCCAATTGATGAACAACACCAGATTACTGACTACCTCGACAAAAAGACTTCCAAAATCGATAAACAAGTTGACCTTGAGAATAGAAAAATTGATCTGCTGAAGGAATACCGCCAATCCCTGATCTCCGAAGTGGTAACAGGGAAAATTGATGTAAGAACGAACTAAATGCTATGGATGCTCCGAGTGAAAAACGGTTTGAGAAGCATATAGAAACCTCGCTGAATAGCCAGGGATACCGGTCGATTCTGCCGACTGAATACGACCGGGGTCTCTGCCTGATTCCTGCTGAGGTCCTGGGGTTTATCATGGATTCCCAGCCGAAGGAGTATGAGAAACTTACGGTTCAGTATGGTGAGGAAACGGAGGTTAAGCTTTGTAAACGGCTGAATGAAGAGATTTCCCGCAGGGGTGTGATCGATGTGCTGAGGAATGGTTTCAAGGACCGGGGTTGCAGTTTTTCGATGGTTTATTTCGAGCCAAATTCCGGATTGAACCTTGAACACCGGGATCTCTACCGGAAAAACCGCCCCTCCCTCATCCGCCAGTTGAAATATTCATTAAAAAACGAGAATTCCATCGATACGACGCTGTTCCTGAACGGGATCCCGCTGCTGACGATGGAACTGAAAAACCAGCTCACGGGCCAGGATTTCAGGAATTCCGAAGCCCAGTACCGCCGCGACAGGGACCCCAGGGAGCCTCTGCTGCGCTTTAAACAACTGCTGGCCCACTTCTGCGTGGATAACGATGTGGTGACCATGACGACCCGGCTTCAGGGCGACGATACGAAGTTCCTGCCATATAACAAGGGGATAGCAAATCCGCCCAACCCCAGCGGTTACCGCACCCACTACCTCTGGGAGGAGATCCTGGCGCCGGATTCGCTGCTCGATATCATCGAAAACTACGTGCACCTCTCCAGGGAGGTCGATAAATCGTGGGATCCATACAAGGGCAAGGTGGTCGGGAAACCGAAGGAGGCGCTCATCTTCCCGCGTTACCACCAGCTCGACTGCGTGCGGAAGATCAGGGACCAGGTGAGGGTGGAGGGAACGGGGCATCATTACCTGATCCAGCATACCACCGGCTCGGGGAAATCATACGAGATCGGCTGGCTGTCGCACCTGCTCACTTCGCTCTACCGCAGCAAGGAGGAGACGCACCGCATCTTCGATACCATTATCGTGGTCACCGACCGCAAAGTGTTAGACAAACAGCTTCAGCATACCATCACCCAGCTTGAACAGACCAAAGGGGTGGTGAACAGCGTGGATAAGGATTCGCACCAGTTGCAAGAGTTCCTGGAACAATCGAAGGATATCATCATCTCGACCATCCAGAAGTTCCCGAAGATATCGGAAACGATCTCGCAACTGAAATCAAAGACCTTCGGAGTGATCATCGACGAGGTGCACAGCTCCCAAACGGGCGAGACGTCGAAACACCTGAAAAAGACCATCTCCAAAGGGGAAACCGCTGAAGATGAGGATGAGGAACTCCCCGATTATGAAGACCTCATCCGGGAGGAGATCCGCAGCCGCGGGCGCCAGGAACATGTGAGTTTCTTCGGCTTCACGGGGACTCCCAAGAATAAGACGTTGGAACTGTTTGGTCGAAAGACAGAGGATGGCCGCTTCGTACCCTTCCACGCGTACACGATGAAACAGTCCATCGCCGAGGGCTTTACGCTGGATGTGCTGAAGAATTATACGACGTATTCGCGGTGGTTCAAGCTCGTGCAGACGGGCGACGACAAGCAGCTTCCCGAGGGCAAGGCGATGCGGCAGGTGGTTAACTTCGTGGATTCCCATCCCCGCACGATCGAACAAAAAGTAAAGATCATCCTTCAGCAGTTTGTGGGTAAAACTTCCCGTACGATCAATGGCAAGGGAAGGGCGATGGTGGTGGTACGGTCGAGGTACCATTGTGTGCTGTTCCAGCAGGAGATGAAAAAACAAATGACAGAGATGGGTTTACCGTATTCTGTCCTTGTTGCGTTTAGTGGGACGGTGAGGTATGGATCGACCGTTTCAGGTTCCAGGTTCCAGGTTTCAGGTGACGGGTCTCAGGTTTCAGGTGACGGAATCCGTGAAGTCAACGAAACGATACTGAACAGGGAAAACGGATTGCAGCTCATGGTATCTATAGCGGATGGGTTTAAGGATCCGAGGTACAGGATCCTGATCGTGAGCAATAAATTCCAAACGGGTTTTGATGAACCCCTGCTGCAGGCGATGTTCATCGATAAGAAACTTTCGGGGGTGCAATGCGTACAAACACTTTCCCGGCTCAATCGCACCTGCTCCGGCAAGACCGAAACGTTTGTCCTTGATTTCGCCAATGATACTACAGAAGTAGTGGAAGCGTTTCAGCCGTTTTACACATCCACCGAGCTATCCGGCGAAACAGACCCCAACAAACTCTATGACCTGGAGACCAAGATACGGGGATTCAATCTGTTCACAAAGTATATGGTGGATGAGTTTTGTCGCATGTTCTATTCTGAGCGGCATTCGGATGAAATGCTTCAACCTCCTTTGAACCAGGTGGTGACCAAGTGGAATGAGATCGCTGATCCCGAGCAGAAGAACGAATTCAAGTCGCTGATCCAATCTTATGTAAGGCTGTACGGGTACATCAGTCAGATCATCACCTTCGAAGATATTGAGCTGGAGAAACTGTTTATCTTCCTGAAATATGTGAATAAAAAATTACCCAAGGGGGATGCTGCATTTGTCGACATCAGCGGCGCGGTTGAACTTTCTTCCCTGCGCATCCAGAAGATCGGGGAATACAAGCTTTCGTTGCAGGACCAGGCAGGTGTGCTGGATCCCATGACCGCCGAAGGATACGGTAAAAAGCAAGAGGAACCGCTGGATTTCCTGTCGGAGATCGTGCGCAAGCTGAATGAGATTTACGGGGCAAACATCACAGAGGAGGAGAAGCAGGATCTCAGCAATCTGCGCACCCGGACCCACGAGCATAAAGAATTACGCGCGGTGATGAACGGCGACAACAGCGAAACCAACAAGCGCCGGAAATTCGAAGAAGTCATCGGCGAGATTGCCTTGTCATACGTCAACGACCGGGTTGAGTTTTACAACAAATTAGAGAACCCGGTGATCCGGGAGTTGGTAGTGGAGGAGTTTTGGAGGGAATACAGGAAACATGTTGGTTAACACATGGAGAATCTGGAAAGAGATTCAATGGTCAGAATGGCTGCTTTCAAATGGCTTAAGTGGCAAACAGAAATACATGGAGAAATCCTGTCATGGAAACTGTTGACACAAGGTTTTTCATTTCAGGGAGAAATTGTGCCCTTGATTGGATATACAGGTATTTGGAAACCAAAGCTGTGTGAACTGCCAATCTCCATCACGACGACACTTAAAAATCCATATCAGGATGACCGGACAAATGAGGATTTTATCAATTACCGTTATCGCGGAGAGGATCCGAACCACAGAGATAATCGCGGATTAAGAGCGATCTGGCAGAGACAAATCCCCTTGATCTATTTTGCTGGCACATTACGTAAAGGATATTACCAGGTCTTTTTCCCGATGTACATTGAGGAGGATATTCCAGATCAGTTAATGGTCAGGATCTCTCGCGGTGCAATAAATTCTGCAACGGGGATCGGTATGCTGCAAGAACCGGGGACTGAGTATAAAAAAATACTGAGGTCCTATCTGACCCACGAGGTCAAATCAAGGATACATCAAAGGGAGTTTCGGGATCAGATCATACAGGTTTATCGTAATCAATGTGCCATTTGTAAACTTAAACATACCGTATTACTGGATGCCGCACATATTATTGCTGATACTTTACCATTGGGGGATGCAATCATTCAAAATGGCATCTCACTGTGTAAAATTCATCATGCAGCTTTTGATAATAATATCATTGGAATAAATACCGATCATATCATTGAAGTAAGGCGAGACGTGCTTGATGAAACGGATGGTCCCATGTTGCAGCCTGGATTAAAGGATTTCCACAGGAGGAGACTGATACTGCCGATTAAAGAAAAACATTATCCTGACCGGGAAAGGCTTGAAATCAGGTATAAAGAATTTAAAAGGGCCGGATAATATCATTAGTATTAAGATACTCAATCGCAAGTGTAAAATTTTAAAACTGTTTATCAAGATATTTCTTATATTTTTAAACCACCTTATTAAGAAAAAATTTATGACAGACGAGGAAATAAAAAAAATAGTTAAAGAAAATGAGGAAAATATAACCATAATCGAGAATCTTCGATGGGAAGTCAGGTTACTCGCTAAGGGAAGCTCAACCAATGAGAAAAAGCATTTTTTAGAAAACATTTCTCATGGCAATAAAAAGTACCTAATGATCATTCTGATCATTGCCACCATTCTGATCATAATTAAATTTCAATTAGTCATACGAGGACTTTCTGAATTTCTGAATATTGTTATCGGAGTTGTCGGATTAAGGATACTCTTAGGGCTGTTTATCCTTTTCCTTGTTTACTATCTGTACTTGTCAATTAAAAAAAGTATTATTTCAAAGATTTGTAACGACATCGTTTGTGACAATTTATTATGCACTTTTTTAAATCGCCTTAGCGAATTTAGAGAAAGTGATGTGATTAATTTCATTGAAAATCATTATCGGAATCGGATGAAATGCCGATACCTGCTATTAAATAAATTGTTCGGTACTTTTTCAAACTATAACGTAGAGGTCTACAAGAATTTATTTATCCTCGCCTTAGAAAAAAGTGGAGCGGTTGCGTTGACAGGTAACATAGGACCTCAAAGAATTTTTATAATAATTACTTCTCTAAATTACCCTGAGAAAGGGAAATAAGTCTCATTTTATTTCACATAAAAAGTATTTTTATGGCGAATAAATGTAACCACGATATGCTGGATGACTTTTCATCCAGAATAAAAAAGGTTTTCATTGAACTTAATGATTACTATTTTTATCATGGTCCCTCCGATGAAAATTTTGGAGATCATAGAATTATTGGTCGGAAAAAGCTATTACGTAAAATTCAAGCACTTTTTACCAACTCAGAATACGCGGCAGGAGTTTACCTGGTGACAGGATACAGGGGTTCAGGGAAAACAAGTTTGATCAACAAAGTCATATCTTCCATCGACAGCAACCTGAAGCTTCTCAAGGGGAATCCGGTTTCCTATCTTTATGCAATGATACTTTTTATTGTACTGACTTTCTTTTCATATTTATTAGCAAGCGCCAAACTGCATGATCCCTTTTCATCCGTTAAGCCACACCTTATAATCTTGATTTTCGGTTTAATCCTACTTCTTTTTTCTGCTGCAATTATCCTTAGAGCTAAACTTAAAAAGTATACTGGATTTTACGATTATTATTCTAAATCAACTTGGCGAATACAAAATGGCATTGAAAAATTAAGAATACTAAATCTATTCCCTGATAGTAGTCAGAAAATAGTCAAAAAAATATTAACCATCACATTAAAGATATTATTTATTCCATTTGATTTATTAAAAGTATTCCTGATAAAAGAGTACTACTATAATTACAGATTGAATAAATGGTTTATTATAAACTGGTTGTTTATTGTATTATTCCCATTTATTTTTAGCTCCTGTTATTTGTTAATTTCAGGTGTAGAAAAGGTTGATTATTATCAATATATCAGAATTGTATTCCTGGTTTTCTATGCGGAGCTTGGGATAAACATAATCATCAACATCTTTGAACCTGTCGAAAAAGATGATCCGAATCAATCTGTTGCCCAACAAATAAATTCATATTGGCAATGCATCAAGAAACGATTTTTAACTATTTCTAACCTGAACCGTTTCATATTTATTAAACTAAATCTTGGTTATACCAGCCTTAAAGAGATTGATATTTTAAGATTGTTGGCAAGAAACCTTAAAACAGAGATTAACAAGTACTATAAAAGAAAGTTTATTTTTATCCGTTTTTTTATTAATGTATGCATTTTCTATTTGATGTATATAATCGCCTTTTTATTTTACTATCAGAGTTCAATTTACAATGATCATATTGCGATAAAAGAAACCCTGGGGATCAAATACCTCTTGCCATCACAACAGGATAAATTTCTTACAAGAAATTCGGATTCTTGTCAAACGTTAATATTTACAGACATCAATAAAAAAATTTATTTAATAAAGAAATTTGAAAGTGATTGTCAAAAATCGAGTTCGATTATCCAGAATAATAATATTTATCAACACAAAACCATTGTCGAATATATCTGGGAAAAAATATCAAACACAGTACATTACTCAATAATGATGCTGGATGGATTTATTTATGTGGGGTACGCTCATTTCAGAGAATTTTTAGGTTCTTTATAATTTCGAGTGGATAACATAATAGGGATTGATTTTAGAGAAGTCGAGTTTACCAGTCAGCAAATAGATAACTGCTTTAATTGTATCAGAACGTTGATAACCTCTGGCTTTATTTTT
>Ga0209749_1000184_pt1 | contig 102269 bp, 109 predicted proteins | sample EPASupsiteSAE347_FD_187267 | JGI IMG/M metagenome (GOLD analysis project Ga0209749, IMG submission 187267) | Bioremediated contaminated groundwater from EPA Superfund site, New Mexico - Sample SAE3-47 (SPAdes) (version 2) | ecosystem: Environmental > Aquatic > Deep subsurface > Groundwater >... | reverse complement strand
GCCCAAGAGAAAAAGCCTGACCTAGATAAACGATTACTTATGACAGCTGCTATTGACCTTGATGTATTGCTTAAAAACTACCTTGCTTTTGTGGATCAAGGGGGTAAGGATCTATTGACTAATCCCTGCCGAATTGACCGGAGTATCGATACTCAAAATTTCATTCTTTACTTCCTGATAAACCGAAAGGTCAATTTTAGAGTAAATCTCCTGCGCAAGGCGAAGATATTCCTTAGCCTTATTTTTTCTTCCCAATTTCTTATATAATAAACCTAAATTCCGGTAGGAAGCGGCCAACTCGGGTTGCAATTGAATTTTTCCGGACATCTCAACGGCCTTTTTAAAACTATCTTCGGCTTCCGTAATTCTCTCCATCTCCATATAAAGTTCGCCCAGCATATTATAATCAGAAACAAGGTTTAAGTTGTTCCCCTGGACCTCATCAATCCTCAACCCGGCCAGATAATTTTCCAGGGCTTTCTGGTATTGCTTCTCAAACAGATAAACTTCGCCCAAATTAAAATAACAGTCGCTAAGCTCCTGCTTAGCTTTCAATTTCTCGAAAATCGAGCGGCTCTTCTGGTAGAATGCTCTCGCCGTTTCAAAATCATTCTTGTTGCTAAAAAGTAACCCGATGTCGAAATAGTCGCAAGCCAAACTGTAACGGTGCTCATACAAATACTTTCTCTCGCGGTTAATTTCAGAGCTTTTAGTCAAAAGTTCCAGAGCCGAATCATATTCTTTTTTATCAATGCGCCAAATCGCTATCTTACGCATAGCTATCGCTTCATTCAATCTATCCTTATTCTTGCGGGCCAAATCAAGCGCCTTATTATAAAAATCCAAAGCCTTGGGATACTCTCCTTCCAATTGATAAAACCAGCCTATCTTGATATAACCCCCTGCCAAACGTTTAACATCGCGCTTCTTCTCGGCTAAAAGCGCATACTCAAAATAATATTTAAGCGCATTCTTTTTATCGCCTAACCTGCGGTAAGAATCCGCCAGCAAACGGTAGGCATCAATAAAATCTGGTTCCTTGCTTATTACTTGTCCGGCTGCCTGAATTACCTGCCGGTTATCTCCTCGAGCAAATGCTTTTTGCGACCTTAAGAATAAACCATAGGTATTCGGATTTAGAGTCGGCAGGATTAAATAGAGGCACAAACATACTCCCAAAACAACCGCCCCAGACAAAAACCAAACTAGCCGCTTGCCGGTAAACCTTACCCTTAACCCGCCCTTTTGCCTGGCTGCTTTGATTTTAGGCTTAAACAGGACAAATCCGGGATCTCCATAAAGCAGATAATTCGACCAATGCAAAGCCGTAATCCCGTAATCCTTAACTGATTTTATCCGGGCCAAGCGCACGCTTTCGCCCACCGGCTTGCCAATTAACAAATTATGATAAAATTCTCCGGCAAAAGACAGGCTGGCAGAATCTTCGATTTTACGGATAGAGCCGATGTAATGCCTTACTCCGGAGAATAAAAATGCCGCGGCTATGGAATAATTCTTTTCCTGATATTTCCTATCCGCCTGCCCCAAAAACCTGTCTGCGGCAGAATAACAGGCATTGGAAAAAATCAGCGCGGGAAGAGAACCGGCCTGCCCCATACTCAAGATATCATGAATAGTAAATTTCCCTCCGCTTAAAATCCAACCGTTATTCCCGGGATTAAGCTGGTCGTATTCGCAATGCCCGGCGAAATGAATAATATCGTAGTCGCTAATATTCTTCTTTACATATAATTTATCTATGTTTGTGGATTTAAAATCGATATGCACGCTTGCCTGCTTACGGTCAAACTGATTTCTGATATTCAAACCCTCCTGATAGGCGCATTTTAAATCGCCGGTGGGATTCGCCAAAATCAGCATCTTAAGAATATGCGCGGGAGCGCGGTATTGAACACCCGCGGCACTGCTTTTTGTCCTGACTAATCTCCCGAGATTAAATTTTAAAGACAGAAAATCATTGCCGTCATATAATAATTCCCACGGGATATCAATCAACTCTTCATCGATAGCCAGCGCCAGGTTAACTGATTCAAGAACAGTTTTCAATCTTTCCTTGACTTGACGAGCCAACATATGATTCCATAACGCCTGCCCCGCTTTCTGCAAGGCCCGGACTAACACGGAATCCTGAATACTGGTTTTACTTAATACCGCGGCAATATCCTGGGATAATTTTTCGACCTCGTTAAAATCTACCTTGTGCTGGCTATATTGTTTTAAAGTCGAAGGGGAATTTCTTGGCTCAAAAACGCTCATCTTGAGCGAATCAAGCTGGCGGGATATTTCCAAAACATAGGTTTTTTCTTCCTGCATCCGATTTAAGCCTTAATATCTAAAACTACCAAAGCAAGCCTATCTTTAATACTAGTCACCTCCAGATTATATTTGCCTAACAGGATATGTTCAAAACTTACCGAACCGGAATCGCTAAAATAGGATTCCAGCTCCATGCCTTCTTTAATAAGAGTTACCCGCATATCTTTAAACGGCCTTGCGCTATTCTTTTGCCTGGCCTTTATCGTTACATTAAAATATCTCCCGCCTTTATTCTCCACCTTCACTTCTAACCTTATATCATTAAAATCCTTTAATATAATAACCTCATCTTTGAAATCTTTGATATCGCGGCTGCGCAGAACCGGCGCCGGGACCAACTCCTGCCCCAGAAGAATATCTCCGGTAGAATTAACAATTTCCAAAACCCTTTCTTTAACCCGTAAAGAAATCTCGAGAAACAAAGATTTCTCCCTTAAACTTAAGACATCTTTTATTTTACTGAGCAATGTTTCGGGCAACTCCCCGGCATCTTCAATACCGGAATCCAAACTAAGAGCCAGAATCCGGGCGCAATCATCGCAAACAATTAAATGCGCGATTATCCGCTCGCTTTCTTCAAGGCTTGCGCAACCCTCAAGGAAACAAGCCATATCCTCTTGGTCAGGATGGATGCCTGCGGATTCACTGAACCGCCTTTTCCATCTTTTGTAGGCCGCGCTAACCAAACTCTCTATCTTATCCGGCATATCAACAGTCCTCTCCTAATACAATAGACGTTCTACAATCAAAAATCTAACTTAAATCCTTTTTCTTTAAAACACTCTTTTGAGTTTATCCATAATCCGGGCCTTTTGCATATCGATGGCTCCCCGTGAAATCCTGAATAAGCCTTTTAAGGCCTCCAGCTTTATCCCCTGATTGATATTCAACTCTATTAAAAGCTTGCTTTGATTACTCAACCCGGCAACGCATTCCTCTAAAGCTATAATCATCTCTTCCCGATTAATCAATTCAGGCGCCGAGAATGCCCCATCGGTTAGCACATTCTTAAGGCTTGAACCATTCTCATCCTCCAAGTCAATAGAAAGCGCTGTCCTTATCTTGCGCAAGTAATCAACGGTGAAATTGACGGCAACCAGCCTTAACCAACTGGCAAGGCTGCAGCCATTCTTTCCTTTAAAGCTTCTTAACTTCCTGCAATCGTCCTGGATTAGAAAAATGAAGAATTCCTGGAATACATCATCGCCGAGGTCCTTAACCGAAGGGGCTCCGGTTTTCGACTTTAATACGCTACAGATATACTTATATATAAGGCGGGAATAACGCTTTAAGAATTCATCCCGGAATTGATTCTCTCCCTTGACAAATTTCTGGACGAAATCCAAATCGTTCACATTTTTATTATATCACCAGGATCTCTAAAAACAATACAAAAAATAGAAAAGGGACGGTTCTATTTTTTCTCGAACCTGATGCCAAAAAATAGAACCGTCCCTTTTTTTTATTCAACCTCAAATGAGATAACAACGTTAAAAGAAAGCTGGGAATAATCCAACTCTTTGGGAAATCTCGGAAAAGGAGCGGCATTTCTTACGCTAGCCAAAGCTATCTCTTTTAAGTAATCCGCCCCCCGGGATTTCTCTTCGACCAAACGAACATCATTCAAATATCCGGCATTCGAAATCACAAAGGTAACATAAATCTCTCCGGTATCGCTGCGGTTATAGTTTTGGTAAGCGGACCTGCGAATTTTCTCGCGCACAACCTGATAATATCCTAAGTAAGAAGGATTGCCGATTTTAGCCATATCAACCGCCGGCAGAGTAATTTTTTTTCTAACCGCGATTATATCCGGCTTAACCAATGCCGGTTTATCAAAAAGCATCTCCTTGCGTATAGCGCGCGTATTAACCTTGGAAAGAACCTCCCTGTCTATAAAAGGCGGCGGGTTTCTCTTGGACAAATTAATCTTGGAGGACAAATCCAGTAAAGGCTCGCTGACAGGACTAACAGCCTTCTTTAACGCCTGGCTATTGGCTTTGGGAACCTTGATATAGTTTATTTCCATTTTTTTGTCTTTAGCCGGTGAAGAAAAAAACATATACCCCGGATTCTGGGCCACTACGACGGCGTGAGCAGCAAAAGAAACAAGAAACGCTATTTGCAGGGTACGGTTAAAAATCATATTTTAATATTAACATAAATAATGTTTTAGTAAATAGACAAGGCTCCTATCGATTCAATACGGCATCCCGGATGGTATAAGGCTCATGCCGGCCCAGCATCTTTTTTATCTTACCTATGCCCTCTATCGATATAGATTTCAAATCAAAAGTGGTCCTAAATTCATACGCTAGGCCTGCCGCCCTGATTAAAAGCATACTGCGCCGAATTTCATAATCATTTATAGTAACGCCGCAAACGCGCGCATATGCATCTCCGAATGGAGCCTTAATGTCCATAGCAGCATAGTCAATATAAGGCAATACCTTTGCCAAAATATCCGGATTACTGCCGTTGGTATCAAGTTTTACGGCATAGCCCAAAGAACGAACTTTGCAGATTATCTCAAGAAGATCCTCCTGTAAGGTCGGCTCACCTCCGCAAAAGACTACCCCGTCAAGCAACCCGCGCCTTTCTTTAAGAAAATCAAATATGCTCTCAAAAGAAACCGGATCAGTGAATAACTCCGGGTAAACAAGCTGCGGATTATGGCAGTAAGGACACCTGAAATTGCACCCTTGTGTAAAAATAACCGCCGCCACTTTTCCCGGATAATCAATAAGAGAGAATTTTACAAATCCGCCTATTTTCATAGCCTGTAGGTCTTCCTTAAATTAAATTCTTCTTTCTTGCCGTTATTCCACTGGTTAACCGGCCTTAGATAACCGACAATCCTGGAGTAAACCTCGCACTCTTTTCCGCACTTCGGGCACTTTTCTACCTTCCCCGGCAAATATCCGCACTCCGGGCAAACGCTAAAGGTAGGCGTAATCGAGAAATAAGGCAGTTTGTAATTAGCGCATATTTTCTTAATCAAACTTTTTAGCGCGGCCTGATCCTTTATTTCCTCGCCGACGTAGAGGTGGACGACGGTGCCCCCGGTATACTTAGTCTGAATTTCATCCTGCAACTCAAGCATCTCAAAAATATCATCTGTATAATTTACAGGCAGATGCGTGGAATTCGTATAAAACGGATTTCTAACTTCATTAATCATCCCACAACCCGTTTTCATGTTTGGATATTTCACCTTATCTAGCTGGGCAAGGCGGTATGAAGTCCCTTCTGCCGGAGTCGCTTCAAGGTTATAAAGATTGCCTGTTTCCTCCTGAAACCCCAGAAGCTTCTGCCGCATAAAATCCATAGTCCTTAATGTAAAGGCCCTGCCTTTTTCGCTTGCGATGTCATCCTTAAGGAGATTCAGGCACGCTTCATTCATCCCGACAACCCCAATGGTGGAAAAATGATTCTTCCAATATTTTCCGAACCTCTCCTTTACCTGCCTTAAGTAAAATCTCATATAAGGATAAAGGTTTTCTTCGGTAAAAGATTCCAGAGTTTTCCTTTTAATCTCCAAGCTCTCCTTGGCAAAATCCATAATTTTACCGAGTTTTTCAAAAAAATCGTATTCATTTTCAGAGATAAACCCTAACCTTGGCATATTGATGGTAACTACGCCGATTGAACCGGTAAGAGGCGATGACCCGAATAACCCTCCTCCTCTATGGCGCAATTGCCGGTTATCTATCCTTAAACGGCAGCACATACTCCGGGCATCCTCCGGATCCATATCCGAGTTGACGAAATTCGCAAAATATGGCAACCCGTATTTCGCGGTTACTTTCCACAAAATGTCCAGGTTAGGATTATCCCAGTTAAAGTCTTTGGAAATATTGTAAGTAGGAATCGGAAAGGTAAAAACCCTCCCCTTCGCATCCCCTTCAAGCATAACTTCCAGGAACGCCCGGTTAAACATATCCATTTCAGCCTTGAATTCCTTATAAGTGGCTTCCCGCGCTTCTCCGCCAATAATTACTCCTTGCTCGGCATAATACGAAGGAACAATAAGATCCAGGGTTATATTGGTAAAAGGAGTTTGAAAACCTACACGCGTAGGGACATTCACGTTAAACAAGAATTCCTGGAGCGCTTGCTTAACCGCTTTATAATCAAGCTTATCAAAACGAATAAATGGCGCAAGTAATGTATCGAAATTCGAGAACGCTTGGGCCCCTGCAGCTTCTCCCTGCAGTGTATAAAAAAAGTTGGTTATCTGGCCTAATGCCGTGCGCAGATGCTTTGCCGGTTTTGATTCCACCTTGCCGGATGCGCCCTGGAAGCCCTCAAGAAGCAAATCATGCAGATCCCAACCAACGCAGTAAGCGCTGATAATCCCCAGGTCATGGATATGAAAATCGCCTTCAAGGTACGCGTTTTTAATATCTTCTGGATATATTTTATTAAGCCAGTAGATCTTGCTTACCTCTGAAGAAATATAGTTATTCAAGCCTTGCAGAGAAAACCCCATATTGCTGTTTTCCTTGACTTGCCAATCGGATTTTGAAAGATACTGATCAACCAGATCGACATTGAACTTCGAAGTTATCTGGCGTACCCCCTTGCGCTGCTCGCGGTAAAGGATATATGCCTTGGCAGTTTTCTTATACGATGAAGCCAGAAGCACCTCTTCAACGATATCCTGGATTTGTTCTACTGTCGGCATCTCTCCTAATTCAAGCTGCCCGGCTAAACTCAACACCTTGATGGTAAGCATCTTCGCCGCATCTTCCTGAAATTCGCCGGTTACCTTGCCTGCCTTGGCAATGGCATCGGTTATCTTGCGGGCGTTAAAGCTAACCTTTTCGCCGTCTCTTTTAACTATTACCTTAAAACCTTCCTTAATGGATATTTCCATAGCCCCCCCCCTGATTGTCAATTCTCACGCGCCTTATTCCCGGCACACCTGATTTTTCCTGCCGCCTCCGCAAGATTTTTCAACGCTGCCATAGTCTCCGGCCAATCCCGTGTCTTAAGCCCGCAGTCGGGATTAAGCCAAAAATTTTCTTTCGGGATTTTCTGCAAGGACCTCCTGACGATACCCAGCATTTGCTCTACGGCAGGAACAGCGGGAGAATGGATATCCCACACTCCAAGCCCGATCTGGCGTTTGAAATCAACCCCTTCAAAAGACCTGATGATATCCCCTTTGCTTCTGGATGCCTCAATAGAGATTACATCGAAATCCATCCGGTTGATGTAATCAATAATCTCGCCGAACTCAGAATAACACATATGGGTATGTATCTGTGTATCGGGGCTGGTATTCGTTGCCAGATTAAAAGACTTAACCGCCCAATCAAAATACTCTTCCCAATCACGTTTTTTGATCGGGGCCTTCTCGCGGAATGCGGCTTCATCTACCTGCACTATCTTAATCCCCGCCTTTTCATAATCGAGAATTTCATCTTTTAAGGCTAAAGAAATTTGAAAGGCAACATCCGATAGAGGGATATCTTCGCGGCAGTAGCTCCAGGCGATAATCGTAACCGCTCCGGTCAACATCCCCTTGACCGGCTTATTTGTTTTTGTTTGAGCATACTGAATCTCATCAAGCGTCATAGGGCTCGGCCTGCTTATATCGCCAAAAATAATCGGCGGACGGTAAGCCCGGGTTCCATAAGATATCACCCAGCTATTTTGGGTTGTGGCGATACCGGAAAGTTTTTGCGCAAAAAACTCAACCATATCCGTCCTCTCGAATTCTCCATGCACCAAAACATCCAACCCTAAATCCTCCTGAAATTTTATCAATTTGTCGATTTCACCCTGGATATATCTTTTGTATTCCGCAAGTGATACCCGCGCTCCCAAGTAAGCCGCTCTTTCGTTTCTTACTTCGGGTGTTTGCGGGTAACTGCCTATGGTTGTCGTGGGAAATAACGGCAATCTCAATAATGAATCATGCCTTTTTCTCCTTTGCTCAAGCTGAATCTTCTTGATAAAATCTCCCGGCCTAAGAGAATCTATTCTTTTACTAACCGCTTCATCCCTGCCGTAACTTCCTAATTCGGTCTTTTTAGGGATCTTCCTCTTGCCTTCAAAACATTCGCTGATCGTTTTTATTTCAGCCAATTTCTCTCCGGCAAACGATAAACATTTCTTTAAATTAGTATCCAGCTTCTTTTCGATAGATAGAGAAACCGGCAGATGATAAAGCGGCGCGGCATTAGAAACCATAAGTCTGAATACTTTCTCAGAAAGCATTTTTAGTTTAGCGACTGATACACTGAAATCATTTTTCCAGATATTACGCCCGTCTACCAATCCTGCTATAAGTGTTTTGTCTTTGGGGAAACCGTTTTCTAAGATATATTCATAACTTGACTGGCCGCGAATAAAATCCAAGCCTATTACCGAAACGGAAAGAGTTAATAAATCTTCCATAAAATCCACCGAACCATAATAAGTCATAAGGGTTATCTCGCATCCGATATCCCCAAGCAAATGATACCCTTCTTTTATAAGCTCAATTTCATCTCTTTCCAAATCCATGACAAATGCCGGTTCGTCAATCTGCGCCTTCTTATAATTAGCTAAAATATCTTTGTAAACTTTTACCAACGCGATAAATAAATCTCTAAAATCTTTTTTATCAATTCCTTTGGATAGTTTTAGGAAAGTAAACGGGCCTATAAACTGCGGGAATCGGCATTGTTTAAACTGAAGCGCGATATTCTTAACATTAGACCTAAAAGAAGGATTTTTTATCGCGCTAAAATCAGTAACCAGATAATGATAATTCGTATTAAACCACTTTGTCATCTCCAGGGCATTCCAACCGCGGCAAAGTTCGTAATATTCGCTTAAATTCTTTGGATCATAAAGGCCGCATAATATGGCAATATCCAGCATCGGGTCATAAAAAGACATCTCGCCGTCAGGAAACACGTCTATATCTTTTTTATATGTTTTGATATTTTCTTTCTGGATGCTGGACAAGGCGCCGGCGGCATCCTCTTGACTGACTTTTTCTTTCCAAAAACCCTCTATTGCCTTTTTATACTCTCTGTTACTGCCGAGCCTTGGGAATCCGTAAGCATAAGCCTTCATCTTCAAACCTCTCTTTTTATAAGCTATTCCGCTTGCAGCTTTTATTTCTTTTTATTATTCAAAGAAAAAACAATCGCAACTTCCATACTGACCGAAGAACTACTTATTTCTTTGGGCACCGGAGGAAAGGGGCTTGCCCTTTTTACGGTGGCAAGCGCCTCCTCGTCCAGGACGCTTGATCCGGATGAACGAACCAATTTAACACCCTGCCCGGAGCCGTTGGGTAAAACAATAAAATACAAATACGCTATCCCCTCGATTCCCTGTTTCTTCGCCCATAACGGATACATCCTTGCCTGTTCGATTCTTTGCTTTACCATATCCTGATAACGCAGCATTGCCTCCTTCTGCGGGCTGATTACATCCACTTTTTCCTCAACACGCTTCCGGGAAAGTTGCTGCGCAACTGCCTCTTTTGCCGGTAACGGCTTTATTTCCGGCTTTGCCTGTTCCCGTTCTTGCTTTACTTCTTTAAACTTCTTTTCCAGCCCCATATTATCTATCTTCGGCAGAAGCGCGGGCTTTTCCATCCTAAAACTAAGTTTAATATTATCCTTGTCTTCCGGTTTTTTAATCTCGGCGGACAGGCGCGGCTTAATTCCCGGAACGCCCAAAAACAAACAATGCCCGGCAAAAGATATTAAAAAGGCTACACTCATCACTTTATTTCCTGGCATCTTCTTCCTTCGTAGTTGAAATAACCAACCCTTGAGCTTCGGCTTGTTTTGCAATATCCATAACTTTTACCGCAAACCCAAAATTAATTGTCTCATCCGCCTTAATGACAACTGTTTTCTTTTTAGCCGTAATCATACCCGATTTTAACTTACCCAAAAGATCTTCTAGGGATACTTTTGCCTGGTTCAAATACAATTCATTATCTTTAGTAATAAAAACCGCAAGATCCTCTTCCTGCTGAGGCTGCGCAGAAACCGCTGCAGGCAAGGCCAATTTTATCCCCGGCTGGGTGATAAAATTGGCGGTAAGCATAAAAAACAAAAGAAGCTGGAAAACAACGTCGATTAAAGGAGCGATATTCAAATCGGTATTTATCTTTTTTCTCCCTTCAAATTCCATTATGCCTCCAATAATTCCGCGGCCGCGTCTTTCATTTGGGCGCTGATGTTATCGACCTTTCCTTCAAAATAATGGTAAGCAACCATAGTCGGGATGGCGACAAACAAACCTGCCGCAGTAGTAATTAAAGCCTCCCAGATGCCTCCGGCCAGCACCGAAGCATCCACCCTTCCTCCAAGCTCCTGAATCTTCATAAAAGCCTTGATCATACCCGTAACCGTGCCCAACAATCCAAGCAACGTAGAAGCATTCACAATAACCGCCAAACCCCGCAGATACTTTTCCAACTGACGGATTATTTTAGAACCGGCGCGGGAAATTAATTTCTCTTTTTCCTCCGGGCTTCTATCGCGGACATGAATTCCAACTGCCAGAATATGCGCAATTGGCCCGGGTGTCCTTTCACAAAGCTTTAGCACTTCGCTTGCTTTCCCATCTCTTAATAAGGCTTTTACCCGGGGAACAATATTGGGGAATCTTGTCCTCGCCTGATAGAAACAGTAATAACGTTCTATAATAATGGCAACTGATACTATTGAACAGGCCAATATCGGCCACATTAAAGGGCCGCCTTTTAAAAACAAATCGAACATATCGCCTCCTGACTATAGAGGGAGAGGAAACTTATCCTCTCCCTCCTGTTACTTTTAGAAACTACCCCTTATTCCCGCGTAGAATGAACGGCCTAAAGTCCCATAACCGTAAACTTCCTGGTATTCTTTATCAAAAAGGTTTTCAACTCTGCCAAAAACCTGGAAGTGCTTGGTTATATCGTAAGAGGCTGCCATACGCACTATAGCGTAAGCCTTCTGAGTAATGATAGTCTTATTGTAAGAAGCATCCCAGGTTGCGTCCTTACGGGCGCCTACGTAATTTACGCCCAAATTAAGATTGGCTTTAGGCAGGAAACCCCAATTAATATCAAAATTGGCCTGTCTTTTAGGCCGCCTTAACAATTCCAAACCAGTTTCTTTATCTTCGGTATCAGTATAGGTAAAATTGACTCCAAAAGTGAGGTTTTCCAACGGTTTAATCTTTGCTCCGACTTCAAAACCCTTGGTTATAGCCTTGCCTACATTAATATATTTTGAATTAGAAATATCTAGCATATTCCTGAAATCGTTATGGAAATACGTCAGATCAAAAGACAATTTATCTTTGAAAAAATTCTGTTCAAAGCCAAAATCGTAACTCTTGCTTTCTTCCGCTTTTAAATTTACATTGCCGTATGTCGAATCATATAGTTGATAAAGAGTCGGCGCTTTAAATCCTGTGCCCCAATTTCCCTTAAGGCGGGTGCCTGTTTCGGTAATAAGGAAAGCTGTGGATATTTTGTAGGTAGTTTCAGTCCCAAAAATCTCATGATCGTCAATTCTAACTCCTGGAGTGATAAAAAGCCTATTCCAAATCTTTAATTGGTCCTGAAAATAATATCCCATATTATCAATGCTTTTTCTGTCCTGTTTATTTGAATAAGGGCCATACGCGCCGTCTGATTCGTAATAAGATGAACCGCTTTCATCTTCATACTCAAACCCGGCAGTAAGAATATTCCATTTTACGGGGGAAATATTGTGCTGCCATTCGGCTTTTTTATTGTTCCCCTTATACCAGTCATTGACATACCCATAAACCGGATCCCACTCCTGCTTGTCTTTCCTGCGTATATCATGGTATGAGAATGACAAAATATGCGTCCACCAGGAATTTATAGCTTGGTCAAACGCGAATTTAGTGGAAAGGTCTTTTGACCAGGAAGTATAATTAGACAGATCCTGGTTAGCGCCGTAGTCAACACCTGTCCGGGCATCAACATAATTAACCGACAAACTTAGTTTAGCGTTATCAAATATCTTGTAACCAAGCTTCGTCGAAAGAGAAGTATTATGGTAAGGATCATTTTCAGATCCGTTATAAGCCTTGGAAATTCCGGAAGAATCCAAGCGCGTAGCTGAAAAGGAATAATCGAACTTATCTATAGCCGCGCCATTTAATCCGAAATGCTCCGTGAATGTGCCATGCGAACCGCCTTCAAAAGAAGCTTCAGCCTTAGGCTTACCTTCGCCTTTTTTGGTAATAATATTAATTAAACCGGCCATGGCATCGGAACCATAAAGCGTTGACTGCGGCCCGCGCACAACTTCAATCCGCTCAATATCATCAGTCAAAAGATTGGCAAAATTAAAAGCGCGGCCAGTGGACATCGGATCATTAACTTCAACCCCATCAATCATTACTAAAGTTTGCCCCGAATTTGCTCCCCGCATAAAAACAGAGGCTTCTCCTCCTAACGCGCCGGTTTGCATAACGGTAAGCCCGGGCACGTCACGCAGGACAGCTTCAACAGTCAGTTTTCCACTTTTTTTAATATCTTCGGCGGTAATAACAGTAGTTGAGCTTCCGATTTCAGCCTGGTAGGTTTCGGTTTTTGTCGCGGAAACGATAACATTGCCTAAATCATACTTGATACCGGAAATTTCTTCTTCTGTAGCGCCGGCTGCCGGCTCTTCTTCAGCGCTAGCGGCTTTCGCTTTATCTATCCAAACCTGATTAGCCGCAATCAAAACTCCCATAACGATAAAACTAAAAATTGCCCTTCTCATCCTTCTCCTCCCTCGAGAGTACTTCCGCGATAGGTAATCGTCCGGGCTCTCCGGCGCCATTGATATGCCGGAATTACCGTTGCGGGGCAGCGGAAGGAGTCACACCTTCACTTCCTCTACCTATCTGGAAAAAATTATTAATATAATACTTGCGCAAAATCCTTACTTAAAACTTTACTTAATTTTATAATCACCTCCTTTTTTTATAGCATCCAAAGGCTCCAGAAGGCCTGTTTGCGGGAACACTTCCAGGGTCAATACACCTCGACGCATCGCCTAATATTCTTTACTAGTTTATCCTTCACAAAATTATTCATAATCCTGAATATCTAAAAACCAGTGTTTCCAAAAGCTTTCTTTGATTATTGCTTCGGCTTTTACGATTTTAATCGGTTTCCTGAATATCGGCCCATCAACCACTAATGTGTGAAATTCCCCTTTCTCGCCACATGGACAAATACCTTTTTGCTTCAATTCTTTAACCATTTCTCTATCTACCAAGCGGCCGAGAAATTCTTTACCCATTATATCCGCCTTGCAACTGACGATAACAGTCTTAAATCCGGCTTTTAAAAACTCATCGATGATATTTTCCGGTGAACTGTTCCAAAGCGGTTCCAGAGCGTTAATATTCAAATCTTTACAGACCCGCTCGATCCAGCTTTCATGATCCAATAGATATATGTCGCCAAAAACCATCGAACCGATATCGTTACCGCGCAGTTCGTTAACCGCCGCTTTAAACTCCTCCTCGTATTTCCGCATATCCGGGCTGACCTCTTTCTGAACCAGGGGTATTCCAATCCGTTGGGCCTGAAACTTTAACAACCTTCCTTCGATACCATGGAAACAACCGCGTTTTGACTCCCTGGAAATAAAATTCAAAAGCAATTTGATATCATAACCTTGCTGCATCGCCTTGTAACAAGCAAAACAGCTGTCTTTACCTCCGCTCCAGGATGATATCGCTTTTAATCTATCCACTTATCCCCCATTAAATAATACTAGCGCCGATAAAACAACTATCTCCGTTAGCTCGATTGCGGCTCCCAATGTGTCTCCGGTTATTCCGTCAATTTTTCTACTAGTAAACTTACCGCCAGAATAAGCGCAACCGCTCGCAATTAATAACACAACCAGCCCCATAAAACTACCGGCAATGAACGCGAATAAACAGGCCAATCCTAGCGCCAGAATTACTATCTCCTTCTTTATACCCCGGATAAAAACACCGGCTTTTCCATCTTTGCGGGCATAAGGAAACAAAAACATAACCAAAACCACGGCCCAACGGCTCAAAACACACATAAGAATAAGCGCGATTGGTTTTAATGCCGCGCTTAGAGTAACGAGTAAACCGATCTTCAACAGGATAACCGAAACAATACTTAAAACTCCCATTACTCCGATATGGGAATCGCGCATAATCAAAAGCATCTCTTCCTTCGATTTGCCGCTTAAGAAAGCGTCGGCCGTATCCGCAAGCCCGTCCAGATGCATACCACCGGTGATAACAATCAGAGAAACTACTAAAATTATATTCGAGGTAAGCAACGGCAGGCTGAGAATAGATGTAAAATAGTTTATGCCCAAAAGAAGCAAGCCAATAAGTAAACCAGCCAGTGGGAAATACGCTGCTGAGTTAGCCAAACCTTTTTCGCTTACCTCTTTAATCTTAAGCGGTATAATGGTTAAAAATTGAACGGCCAATAAAAAACTGTTCATTTATCCCTCTCTGAAACATTCGCGCTTTGAAAAGTAGCCATTTGTGTAAGGATTTTTATTGCGGCATCGGCTAATCCTATGGCTAAAGCCCCTCCGGTTCCTTCGCCTAATCTTAAATCCAGATCTAAAAGCGGTTTTAAACCAATCTGCTCCAAGATAAATCTATGCCCGCTTTCAACCGAACAATGCGCGGCAATCATATATTCTTTAACTTTAGGTTCAAAATGATAGGCGATTAACGCGGCTGCTCCGGAAATAAAACCGTCTATAACCACAGGCACCTTATTTGCTGCCGCAGCTAAAATTATTCCGGCAAGTCCACCAATTTCAAATCCTCCTACTTTTGCCAACACATCGATTGCGTCAAGCGGATCAGGGCTATTTACAATCAAGGATTTCTTGATTATCATTATTTTATTATTCAAACCTTTGTCATCAAGGCCGGCGCCTCTTCCGGTTATTTCTTCGACTGGCCTTTTGGTAAAACAAGCAACTATGGCGCTGGCAGCAGTTGTATTACCAATACCCATTTCTCCCGTGCCTGCGATATCAATACCTTTTCTATATTCATTCTCGAATATTTCTATTCCGGCACAAATTGACTTTATCGCCTCTTCCCTAGTCATTGCCGGGCCTTTAGCCATATTCCTGGTTCCATAGCCTATTTTATTGACCAGGAGCTTTTGGTCAGGCTTAAGATCAACGCAAACCCCCACATCCGCCACTACTACCCTTGCTCCCGCATGAGCAGCTAAAACATTAATACCTGCTCCGGCATTAACAAAATTATAAACCATCTGGGCAGTTACCTCTTTGGGATAAGGGCTTACCCCTTCATCAGTAACTCCATGATCAGCAGCTAGCGTGAAAATTACTTTATTATTCAAGGATGGTTCGAGATTACCGGTTATACCGCAAATTTGCTTAGCCAATTCTTCCAACCTGCCCAAGCTTCCTAAGGGCTTGGTCAAATTATCCAGTTTGTTTTGAGCCTGCCGGATAATCGCTGGATCAATTTTGCAAATCCTTTTAGTAACTTCATTTACTCTTTTCATTTATTCCTCCGAGATGACGGCTTTACGATTAACGGCAAACCTGAAACAATAAATAACACCTCGTCGGATTCCCGGGCAACTATTTGATTTACTTTTCCGGCGATATCGCGAAAACGCCTGCCTAATTTATTATCCGGGACTATTCCCAGGCCAACTTCATTGGAAACTATAATTGCTTTTGCTTTTTTCTTTCTAAGCTGAAGCAGAAATGCCTTGATTTTATCTACTATTGCTTCGTCTTTACATCCTGACAAAAGTAGATTAGAAACCAAAAGCGTAAGGCAATCAATAATAAAACAATCAAATGAATCATTAATCCCGGCTAATAATTCGGCTAATTCTTTGGGTTCTTCAAAAGTTTCCCAACAGCTAGGACGGCCTGCTTTATGTTTTAAGATACGCTCTTTCATCTCCGAGTCCCGCCCCTGACAAGTGGCGATAAATGCGACTTTCTTTACTCCCTTTGCCAAATTCAAGGCCTGCGTACTTTTCCCGCTCCTTGCTCCCCCCAGAATCAAAGTTATCTTACCCATATTTCTCCTTAGGGACGGTTCTCAACTGAACCGAGAACTGTCCCCTAAGGGGACAGTTCTGACTTGGTTTGAGAACCGTCCCTGATTATTCTAAATGTTTTGTTTCGTTGAATTTCTTTATTTTAGGCAAACCGTTTTTATATTCAACCATAGTCAAACTCGCGCCCTTAGGCACATACTTCCAAAAATTATTCTTCTTTAAAATACTGCTGATCAAAATACTAATTACTCCTCCATGACAAACTATCGCCAATTCTTTCCCCGGATTCAAGCGGACTATCCTTGTAATTCCCTGAATTACTCTTTTCTTAAACTCGTTCATCGGCTCAGCCTTAGGAAGGCAAGTTTTATAGGGATCCTTTATCCAATTCCTGTAAATAACCGGGTATTTTTTCAGGATATCCTTATGGCGCAACCCCTCAATGGCGCCAAAGTTAATCTCTCTTAACAGGGGGGCTTTAACGATTTTAGCTTTCTTGAATATAATCCTGGCTGTCTGAAGAGCGCGCTTGCGGTCGCTGGAATAAATTTTATCGAACTTGGCGCCTTTAAGAAGATTGCCCAAACGCCTGGCTTGCGCTTTTCCTTCTTTACTCAAAGCCACATCCTTACAGCCGCAATAACGGCCGGATTTATTCCACAAAGTCAAACCATGCCGGATTAAAATAAGACGCGTAATTTTCATAGTTCTTTAGGCACTAAAACCACATTCGGCCTTTTGGTAACCGGGTTATCATTGATCAAGACAATTGTTTTATATACCGACTCTATATTTTTATACGTAAGCACTTCTTCCGGCTTGCCCTCCTTAAATACGCTTCCATTATCCAAAAGGCAAATCCGGTTACAATAAGCGCTAGCCAGGTTTAAATCATGCAAGACCATAACAATAGTCAGATTGCTATCCCGGTTAAGCCTTTTTAACAGGTCCATTACCTGTATCTGATGGCCTATATCAAGGTGCGAAGTCGGTTCGTCCAAAAGCAAAAGAACCGGCTCCTGCGCCAAGGCCCGGGCAATCAACACTCTTTGGCGTTCGCCGGCGCTTAACTCATCGATCATCTTATCTTTCAGGCTTTGCGAACCAGTTAAGAAAAGAGCCTTTTTGGCGATCTCGATATCGTTTTTGGTTTCAAACTGCAGTCTTTTTAGATGCGGGATCCTGCCCATTAAAACCAATTCCCTGACCCCGAAAGAAAAATTAGTCGAGATATCCTGGGAAACAAAAGCTACTTTGCGGCAAAATTCCTTTAAATCCATAGCAAAAATATCTTGATCGTCAAAATAGATCCTGCCCTTACGGGGATGCAGTATTTTAGAGCATAACCTGAGTAAGGTTGTTTTACCTGAGCCGTTCGGCCCGATGATCCCGATAAAATCACGGGCAAAAACATCCAAAGATACTCCCTTGATAATATCTTCGCTGTAGTAACCCGCGCTTAAATTATCGATTCTTAATAATGGTTTCATTAAACCCTCTGCCCGCGTTTTAGTAAAATTATAAAGACCGGAGCGCCGATTATCGCGGTGATTACTCCAATAGGTATTTCTACGGGGGAAAATAGCGTGCGCGAGAATACATCGCAAACAACCATAAAAATCGCGCCAGCCAAACAAGTTACGGGAATAAGTATTTTATGGTTTGGCCCTACAACTAAACGCATCATATGCGGAACAACCAAACCCACAAAACCGATTATCCCGCATATACAAATAAGGCCGGCAGTAATTAATGTGGTTATGATAACCAGAACATTTTTAACAACCTGGGTATTTACTCCCAAGTGCATGGCTTCTTCCTCACCCAGTTGTATGGCGTTTAGATCCTGAGCGAAAATGTAAATCACGCAGATACCTGACACAACCGGGATTGAAACCAAAAGAATGAGTTTCCAATCATAAACCTGCAGGCTTCCCCAGAGCCACCAGTTCATCTCATGCATAGCCTGATCCCCGAATAAAGAAACCAAAAATACTATCAAAGAAGAACTGGCTATGGATACGATTACTCCGGCAAGGATCAGGGATTTATCCGCAACTTTCTTTCTTTCGCAAGCAAGGGAATAAACCAAAACAATACTTACCAAAGCCCCCAGAAACGCGGCCACCGGCATATAAAACCGGGAAACACCGAGAATAACCGCGATTATGGCGGCTAAACCTGCTCCGCTGGATGTGCCCAGCAAATACGGCTCAGCCAAAGGGTTTCTTAAGATTGCCTGAAGGACTATCCCTCCGACAGCCAATCCGCTTCCCGTAAGAATAGCCGCCAATATCCTAAGTAATCGCATATTTACTATAAGCTGGTTATCTTTAATGAAAAGCTTGTTTAAAGGGATCGGCACAGAGCCGTTTATCAATCCGAAGATTACCGCCGCAGTAAGCAGTAAAAACAATAAAAGTATTATTTTCCTGAAGTCCTTAATCATTTTTAGGATATAACTTATTCTGTATTTTTCTCAAACCTTCGGTAATCCTGGGGCCAGGCCGCAACAATTCATCCGGATCAATATCATTGAACACCCGCTTATTTTTTACCGCGTCAATATTATTCCAGCCATAACGCGCTTCGGCCAATTTCAATGGTGACTGCTTATCCATATAGGTCATAATAATAACAGCGGGATTAAGGCTTATTACTTTTTCAGCGCTAAAATAACAATAAGGCCTGGGAACATCCTGAGCGACATTTACACCTCCAGCCAAAGTGATCATTTCATCCACAAACGAGCCACTCCCGGCAGTCATCAGCGGCTCATGCCAAATCTCCACAAATACCTTTACTCTTTTTTCTGGCGGAATAACGCTTATTTTCTGCCGAATAATCTCGATATCAGTTTTCATCCTGCCAACTAAAGCTTGGGCCTCTTTTTCTTTATGAGTAATCGCGCCGATATTCTGAATAGTTTTAAGCAACCCTTCTATACCGGCAGGATCAGCTACGTAAACATTGAATTTGAGCCGGCGGAGTTCTTCGACAACCGGCGCTTGCTCAAGGCCGGTGCAAAAAATGTAATCCGGTTTAAGAAAAATTATCTTTTCGATATTCGGGTGGCTAAAATCCCCGGCCTTTTCCTTGTTTTTAGTTTCGGGAGGATAATTGCAATAAGAACTTATTCCGACGATATTATCGTTAAGGCCTAAGGCAAAAAGGATTTCAGTGGTCGAGGGAGCAAGCGAAATATACCTGGGTTTATGGTCCGGAATAACCGAAGCTAATGACAAATCACAAAGCGCAAATGACAAAATAATCACAAGGCACAAATGACAAATATTCAAATTTATATTTTTAACATTCATTTGGAATTTTAATTTATTTTGAAATCTGGATTTTGCCATTTGGCATTAGAAAACAAAAAAACCCGCCATTTTATATATTGGCGGGTCGCACCCAAACATAACTATGGCCCATTCCACGAGGCGTTTCTTTTTATAGGCAGGTCTTCTGGCTTAGGGTTTTAACCTACTTGCTTTTCGCCTTCCCATCCGGGATTAGCCGGAAAGTGACTCATTCTAAAAGCTTTCGTTTACCCATACAGCGGCGGGACCGCATCAGATTAAAACTGATTTCCCTAACCTATAATTAAATTGTCTTTTTTACTTTAACACCCTAAAATCTTTTGTCAACTGAATTTTATCAGGTATTGAACATAACTACAAACAGAAAATTTTAAAACCCCCCGGAAGCGTTCCCTAGTTCTATTAATAAATCTTTAATCCTGCTAAAATTTTTCTCTTCTACTCTGCCGGTGAAAAAGTATTTAATTATACCGTCTTTACCAACTATAATCAGGTTACTCTCATTATCGGGGATCCCGTAGGCTGAAAACATTTTCCCGTCCCAATCTCCGTAGATAGTCAGGCCTTCTTTTTGAGAATTCTGCTTGAGGCTATCTTTCCATATTCCGGTAAAAATAACACCTTTACAATTTATCACCGGGATTCTTAGTATGGATTCTTTTAGGCTATCCGGCTGTGCGTCATAAAATTTATTCAACTCATCCTTTAATTGCCGGTTTTTCTCTTTAGTATCTTTTGTCTCATAAAATATAACTACTACTTTTCCTTTAAGATCATCTAACGATAATTCTTTATTGTCCCCTGAAGATACTTTAAACGCAGGAGCCGGATTTCCGGCCTCAAGCGCTATTGCCCGGGAGTAAACTGCCGAAAATAATACTATTGTTAAAACGGATAGCCAAATAAAAATATTTTTCATAATAAACTATTGAAATACGCCAGCGCTGCCGGATTATTCACAGTCATTGACCAGACATATTTACCAAAACCGAATTGAGCCAGCACATACTCACCTATTCCAAACTGGGCGATACAAGCATATCCTGCGGCGAATTGGCCTAAGCCAAAGCAAATACTCAAGGTAAACTGGGCAGCTGCAAATATACCGACACTAAACTGGCCCAGCGCGACTACGCCTATCGCGAACTGCCCTATAGCGATAACTCCTTTAGCTACAAGGAACTTTCCGGTTTGAGAGTCCCGGCCAAGAGCGATGTGCACTAAAGGCAAACCGAAAACCTTCAGCTTGCTCTTCCATTCATAACCGCTATTCCAGATATTTTTGATTATTTGATTAACCATATTCTTTCTGCAATAAAGGGGACGGTTCTATTTTTCTTGTTTTAGCTGTCTTCTATAGTTTTTTGCTTCCTCAACCGCACCCGCTTAAACCCCGGAAACGACACTTAACTTTAGAAAATAGAACCGTCCCCTTTATTCTACACTAGGCTGGCGAACCGCTCATTGAATTCATAGATGCGTTCGTCAAATATGATGTCACTGTGCACCACCGGGCGTTTAAGTTTTATGCCATCCAGGCAAGTACATCGGCTAAGCGCCACATATAACTGGCCGTGGGTAAATGCGCCATGCCCAAGGTCGATGATCACTTTATCAAAAGTCTGGCCCTGGCTCTTATGAATGGTTATCGCCCAGGCCAGCTTTAGAGGATATTGCGCAAATTCCCCCACGATCTCATCCTCTATCTTATCTTCCTCCTCATTGTAACTATACTCAATCTTCTCCCACTTCGTAATCGGGATATCATACTCAAAACCGTTGATATCCACAACAATGGAGTCTGGCGATAAAGCTGCAACTTTAGCCAATGTACCATTCACCCATCGCTTATCCGGATCATTTTTTATCAAGATTACCTGCGCGCCCTTTTTAAGCTTTAATGATGCTTCAGTAGGATATGCCGGCTCTTCAAATTTACCGGTAGCCATAGCTTTATATGTAATCTCTTTACCGGGAAGTTTTGATAAACGCTCCTGGTTTATCGCGTTCGCCAGGCTATTGGTCGTGGTCAGAATCACGGTTGAGTCCTGCCGTGAGACCGTAGCATCTTTTTGCACCTTCTTATTTAATATCTTAATGTCCTCATCGGTATGCTCTTTATTCCTCACCCGGTTTAAAAGCTCCATAAACGAGCTGTCTTTCTGCCGATAGATAGTCGACAACTCAATTGTCCTGAGATGACAATCGTCAAATACTTTAGCGCTGAAGAAATACGGGCTTAGATACCGCTCTCCCAAAAGCTGCCTGGCTTCATTTTCCACCACCGGAGACAGCTGAAAAAGATCACCGAAAAATACCATCTGGACTCCGCCAAACGGCGACCTCATCCTTCCACGGTTAAGGCGTAACGCGTAATCAATACCATCCATAAGGTCTGAGCGGACCATAGAGACCTCATCAATAATTATCATATCCAGATTTTCAAACACACTCCTGTCCCTGAGGCGCTTTATCGTATCCTTTTGGATGATCTTGGGAGGAAGCCGGAAAAAAGAATGGATAGTCTGGCCGCCGACATTAACCGCGGCAACACCTGTCGGAGCCAACACGATAATATTTTTTCCGGTATTAGCCTTAAAATATTTTAAAAGGGTGGATTTACCGGTGCCTGCCTTGCCGGTAATAAAAAGGCATTCCTTGGTGCGCTCCATAAGATCAAACGCCGAATTGAATTCATCGTTTATATCAAGGTTCTCCGGAAGTTGATCTTCGACTACTGCTTGGTTAGTGAAAAATTTCATATTTCCTTTCTGATTACTTCCAGGTAATTCTGGCAGGATTACGCATCGGTATCCGGCTATAACGGTATTTCGGATGGCCAATCATCATTACCGCACCGGCTGTTGCGTGTGAAGATAAACCGATGAATTTTCTTATTTTTTCCGACATATTGATTGCCATATTCACATAACCCGCCCAGCAAGCGCCCAAACCGCAGCCAAATGCCGCCAGTTCCAGATACGTTGCCGCTATTGTGCATGACTGCGGAACCATCGGGTCATCCTTAACACCCTGGGCAATCACGATACAAGGCGCATTGCGGCAAATTAAATCCTCCTCATTCTTCCAAGCGCCAACTAAGCGGTCAAAATGAAAAGATATCGCCATCTGATTTTTGGCCTCCAAAAGCTCTTCGATCCATTCCACGATCAAACCCCCTAATTCATGCACTTTATCTTTACCCATGATCGAAATCCAACTCACCGGCTGACGATTGATCCCGGAAGGAGCATAACGGGCGATATCCAAGAGTTTCTCAATTGATTCTTTAGTTACCGGCTCATCTTTATAATTACGAATCGAGCGCCGGCTTTTAAGTAAAAGCTCTGTTTGTTCGGCGTTCGGCAGTTTTGCATAATCCAGACGCATGGCATCTTTAACATCCATTGTCGAGAGCTTGATCGAACCCTTCGGGCAAAACGCAAAACAATGCCCGCAATTAATACAAGCCTCCCCGCCTCCCGGGATAAACTCCGGCACGCGCTCTGCATTCATCTTCAAGATATGCATCGGACAAACCTCAACGCATTTCCCATCTCCGGCGCAGGTTTTCTTATCGACTTCGATAGTGATCATTAACAACCACCCCCTTTATTTTATCACCGCGCCATCAGCGCGAACACACCCCAGCCCAGGTATTCACGCGTGTAAGCGGCGTGGCGCTCGGGCCCAGAGGTCAGTTGGGCTCGAACTTCTTTTGCCAGCTCATCGCCGGGATTGGCTTCGAGCCATCGACGCATAGTGAGCCATTTTGCCGCCTCGTATCTATCCCAACCGTCTTGGTTAGCCAGAACCATTTCAACAACATCGTAGCCAAGCCGGCCGAAAGACGCCAGAAGCTCCGGAAGTATAAGAAAGTCAGAGATTGAGGTGGCAAGACACTCCTTGGCAACATCTTCTGTAGGCGGTAACTGCCGCCAGTAGGGCTCACCGATAAGGATGATCCCTCCTCTGCGCAGGCTCCGCGCCAGAAGCTCGATTGTGCCGGCAACTCCCCCGCCAATCCAAGCGGCGCCGACACAGGCTGCCACATCGACCTTCTCGTCAGAGACATAGCCGGCAGCATCACCATGGATGAACTTGACTTTATCGGCAACGCCGAGTTCTACAGCGCGGAGTTTCGCTTGCTCGCTGAACAACTCGCTCATATCAACGCCGGTACCGATAACCCCGTAATCGCGTGCCCAGGTGCACAGCATCTCCCCCGAGCCGCTGCCAAGGTCAAGCACCCTATCCCCCTTTTTCAAACGCAGCGCCGCACCAAGAGTAGCGAACTTTTCGGGCGTGAACGGATTGTGGATGCGGTGAGCACTTTCAGTGATGTTAAAGATCCGTGGAATATCCATGTGGAAAATCTCCTTTTTCTTAAAAACTAGGGGACGCTTCTACTTGATCGTATTTGCGCGCATAGTTCTCAAATAATGACTCATAAAAAAATAGAACCGTCCCCTTTATTTACAAATTTATGTAAACTATGTTTTACATATTAACATTTTCTTTATCCGTATCCCATTGTTTAGGGTTATTCCTGATATATTCACGGATACGACCTAACGACATTTCATCACGGATAACATGATCGTAAAACGATTTTTGCCAATGAAATTTATTGCCGGTTTTTATTGTTTCATTTACGCGCCGCGACGAAAATGTTTTAAACCCGCGCATAATTTCTGGCAATCCATGATAACGCGGATTTTTCATTTCATCTGCGTAGATTTGTATTCCATCTGTAGGGAACGGTTTGAAACCGTTCCCTACGTTGTCAATCACAACAATCCCATGCGCGTGATTCGGCATCACGATAAATTCATCCAATTCGATATTCCGATAATGATTCGGTAAATCATTCCAACACGCCAATACAATATGGCCGGTTTCATTCAATTCCATAACACCGTTGTTTATCTTTCCAAACCATTCCCGTCTGCTATGTATACAGATGGTAACAAAATAATACCCATTTTGCGAATAATCGTAATTCTTCAACCGATTCGGCTTGCGCTGGTCCATTGTTTATACCCCCATAACAATAGACGCGAAAACCGATGGATCTAACGAAATTCTTTTAAAAACCCCAAAAACGTCCCAATTTTCATTCACGAGTCTCGTCCCACATACGAACGAGCGGTTCTTCCCAGCCAAAACACGTAATCCCAATTCCAACAACCGCTTTAAACGCATCTATACATTTTGGATCTATTCGCGCAAACTCCTCAAGCACACCCACAACCTCATTCATAAACCCGCCTACAATCCCATTAGAATCGTCAACTCCTCCGGCGATCAGTTTTTTATCCAGCCGTAAAAGCAATTTTAGCAGAACTTCGGCTGATTGCGTATTTACAGGCAGATCAGAAACGATCGCAGACAACCTGTTACATCCCTCGCTCAATGAATCCTGATTCGCGAACCACGTGCGCGACGGACCGGAGTATGGCTTTATATAACGCACTGCTTCAGAGATCGACCTCTTAATCTCCGTTAACCCTTCTTTGCTTAACACCTCGCGTCTTTTACTGCACGCAACATTATTGTTAGATTGCTTATCAGTCTCGCCTAATAACCGCCCATTCATAACTACATGCAACGCCAGAGCAACCATATGCTTGCAAAGTTTATCCTTCTGTCCAAGGTAACAAGTACAATGTCCCTTTTTATAATTACGGACCGATACAGAAACCCGATACGGCTCTGTGCCTAAAACAACAGCAGAAACATATTCCCCCAACGCTTCTATTTCCGTAACTTTCCCGGTTTCATATAAACATACTGCGCGCTGAAAGGTGGCCTCGTCAGTCGCGAATTTTATTTTGTTAAGATCATATTGTGGAAGCATAGCCATTATTTTTTCCCACTTTTACATGTAACCTTTTTAATTACCTTATCGAAATCTGACTCATAAAGCTTGTCCTGAATGACGCTGTATTTTTCAAACTCGCTTTCAGCAAATACTTTGGCAATTTCAGCGCTCACTTCCCCGGAATTACCGAGGATCTCCTTTTCATTGAATCGCAAGAAAGAGTCAAGTTTTTTTATCCAATCGCTCATATTCATGATTTTACGATTACTAGCCTGCAGTTCCGCATAATCAAGATACATAGTAACAATGTGATTAAGAATGTTTAATTCTTCTTCATTTAAATAGTTTTTGGCAATAGAAACATCTGATTTACGAATACGCCCTTGCGGAGAGTTCTTCCACGAAGTCAGCCCCATATTCTGCTTATTGCTGTTGGCGCGGGAAACAATTATCTCTGCGGCTGTCTGCCGGCTGATTGCCCAATGTAATTTGTTCTGAACGGTAGCAAAAAACAACTCTGTCTCTTTGCTACTCCGGTCATAATCAGCGCTGCACTGCGAATAAATATCCGTGATTTTCTGATAAAATCGCCGTTCACTTGAGCGAATATCACGAATCCGCGCCAGTTGCTCTTCAAAATAATCCTTACCGAAAATGTTGTTGGGATTCTTCAAACGTTCATCATCCATGGTAAAACCTTTGATGATATATTCCTTCAACCGCTCAGTTGCCCAAATGCGGAATAATGTGGCCTGCTTGGAACTAACTCTATACCCAACAGAAAGAATAACATCCAGATTATAAAACTCCACCTGGCGTGTAACCTGTCTTACACCTTCCGTTTGAACCTGTGCAATTTTTGCACAAGTTGATTTCTTATCAAGTTCGCCTTCTTGAAAGATGTTCTGGAGATGTTTGGTCACCACGCTTCTTTCCACACCAAAAAGGTCGGAGATTTTCGCCTGCGTCAACCATATATTTTCATCACGCAGAAAGATTTCGATCTTAACCTTACCATTTGGCGTAGTATAAAGTAGAAACTCAGTAAAATTATTATTAGGCACAAGACTATTTTTTCTCTTATTATCCATAAAAGCCCTCCTTACGAATTCTGGAATTCGGGGGACACACTACTGATTACCTGAATTAAGTATTGTGTCCCCGGAACTCTTATCTAGGTTATCGTTGAATTTAACATTAAAAAATCTTCCGAAATAAGTTTTCAAACTATCTCCATAGCTATCTTCTCTATTATTTTCAAAATATCTTTTTATTAAATCCCTCTGGGATGGCAATCCCTCAGATTGTGATGCACCAGCCCCAAAATAAATACAAGATTTTTTACCTTCATTTATTCTCCTCTAAAAACTATGAACGTTTCTATAGTTTTGTTTCCTCGGCCTCCCCACTTTAAATGCCGGAAGCGAACTCAGTTTATTTTTATTCGTCTTTCCACAACAAGCTCTCTTGCCAATTATCAGAAAATCCCATACTCCACCTTGATATCTCAGGGTATTCTTCCAGTAGACTCAAAAATCTATGTTTCCATTTAGAATTGGGCGCCATTATCTTTAAAAGATACCGCAAAATAGTCAAGACGCCGAATATCCTATCTTGGGGAATTTCTACAGGTCTATGCCATTGTGGGTATTTATTCTCCCTGGGGATTAACGGTCTGAATCCTAATATTCTGTTCCAAAGTCTTCCATGATGAGCGCAGATATTCCGAAGCACATTAATCGTTTTAAGCCACGAAGTCAAGACATAAGCCGGTATTCCATAATAGGCAGAGATCGTTCTCTTAATATTATCCGATGCCCCTCTATACATAGTCAACATACAACCAAAAGACATAATTTCGCCTACGATCCATAACGGCAAATCAGGATGTTGGTCCCCGTATTTATTCTTAAAATGCTCTACAAATTTCTCTCTGCTATGTTCTGACTCTCCTTTTAACTCTTCAACCAAGCGAAAATACTCTTCGTCTGACAAATTAGACAAAGTTGTCTTGCTGGTATACCCGAAAGCCCCGGATTCATGAGCTAGAGCATAAATAAGCTGTGTTCTAACCGACACCTCCACTCTTTCAACCGCATCCATAACAATTAGACGCAATCTCCGATCAAATGTATACCGTCTCCAGACTTTCTCAAAGGTAGTGTCAGGTTTAAAAGTATCACTGGACTCAGATTGCCGATAAGGATACAAATATCCGCTTAATCTGTAATAATTAACATTCTTAAGCCGATCAATAAGAAAATCTCTATTAGCAATAAGCCCACGCTGAATAAGCCTATCCGCTTGCTGTTCAAAAGTTAAAGGGGGTTTCTCGTATTTCATGCAAGAAACCCCCTCAAAAAGCAAAGACCCACCGGATTTCGCATGCTTTTCAGCAGAGGCGCGGTGGGTATGCTGTTAATACTATACAAAACTTTCCTCGAGATTACAAGTATTTTCTTCATTATTTTTAGTTTACTTAGAAAGACAACTCATCATTTTTTCATCTCTACACCTAATTGACGCAAGAAAAGGTAAAATCTAACAGTAAATTTATCGCTTTTAGCCATTCTTCTTTTCTAATTCTTCCACAACTTCACGGAACTCTTCCAGGGCGGATTCAAGGTCTTGGACGATATCTTCGGCTATCTCATCCGGATCAGGCAAATTCTCTAGGTCCTCAAGTGAATCATCTTTCAACCAGAAGATGTCCAGGCTGACTTTGTCGCGTTTAAGGATCTCGTCATAATCGAACGCCTTGAAACGCTCGGTTTCTTTGCGCTTGGCCCGGTTCTCCGGATTATAGCATTTAATGAAATCCGCCAGGTCTTCAAACTTAAGCGTGTTCTCTTTTAAGGTAAAGTGTTTATTGGTGCGCAAATCGTAAAACCAGATCTTGGAAGTCCAGGGCTTTTCCTGCGCCGGTTTCTTGTCAAAAAAAATCACGTTCGCCTTCACGCCTTGAGCATAGAAAATACCCGTAGGCAATCGCAGAATCGTGTGCAGGTCAAAATCATGCAATAATTTCTTCCTTACCGTCTCTCCGGCACCGCCCTCAAACAACACATTATCCGGCACTACCACTGCCGCTCTTCCCTGCACTTTCAGGATCGAGGCAATATGCTGGACAAAATTAAGCTGTTTGTTGGAAGTCGTAGTCCAAAAATCATCCCGTTCATAAGAATCTTTCTCTTTCGCCGCTTTGCCGTCTTCGCCGATAATCGTAGTCGAGCTCTTTTTGCCAAAAGGCGGATTAGTCAGAACCATATCAAAATGTTCAGTACTCTTTGCCGCTAAAGCGTCTACTACCTCAACCGGACAGCGTTTCGCTCCGATTCCGTGCAGATACATATTCATCGCGCATAACCGAGCCACAGACTCCACAATATCCACGCCATACAAGGCTTCATTAACCATAAACTTTTTATCACCCTGGGACAGCGTAGGGAACTTCTTAAAAACATAATCAAAAGCGTTCAACAAGAACCCTCCGGTGCCGCAGGCCGGATCGCAAATCTTCATTCCCGGCTGGGGCTTCATCACCTCAACCATAGCCTTAATCAAAGCACGAGGAGTAAAATACTGTCCAGCGCCACCCTTAGTATCCTGCGCGTTCTTTTCCAACAACCCTTCATAAATCGTGCCCTTAATATCAATATCCAGCCCCAGCCACTTCTCATCATCGATCATATTAATCAACCGCTTGAGTTTAGCCGGATCCTGAATCTTATTCATTGACTTAAGAAAAATCCTGCCGATAAGCCCTTTCTGCTTACCCAATTCCCGCATAATCGTTATATAATGCCCTTCCAGCGGCTCGCCTTCCAGCTTTTTGAGCGACTTCCAGTTGTATTTCGCCGGAATCTCGCTATCATGATACAGCTCATCCCGCTCATCGGACATCTTCAGAAACAGCAAATAGGTCAACTGCTCCACGTAATCGCCGTAGCTGACGCCATCATCCCGCAGCACATCGCAATAATTCCATACTTTTTGAACTATCTCATTTTCGCTCATGATTTTCCTTACCTTTCATACCCACTGTAAGCTTAAAGTTATGGATTTTTGAAGTATGATATGTTATATTATTAGTATGAAACACTTAACTCTTGCTAAAACAAACCGCTACTTAAGAAACCGCGTTGCCCGTGCGATTTTACTCGGACGTACTACCATTAGTTCGGCCGCAGTGGAAGGTATCCATACTTGCAAACACACTCGCGCCAATGGCGTTTCCCCCAGCCGTTCAAAACACAATAGCGCCGCCGTTTTATCCAAATAACATTCTACACGTTTCTATCCGCTTTTTTCAAAGAATATTCTATAATCTTTCGAAAAATTATTTTCATCGGTACATAATTATGGCTAAGCGCGGCACGCACTGCTGAAAAATACGGCTTTTCCCTCTTCTCTCCGGAAATAAGATAGAAATCAAAAGGCGGAAGTCCGGCCTGTAACCCCATCAATACCGCCAATAATCTCGCTAATCTGCCGTTACCTTCCCGAAAAGGATGGATCAGGACTAATTCAGCATGCGTTAGCGCAATAGCGTAACTTACCGCATCGATATCTCCCCGGCACGGCGTATAACGCGCAAGAATCTCCTTCTCAAAATCATCCATCAACTGGGGAATATATGCAGCCGAGGCGAACTGGAATCCAGATTTGCCGATATTGATATTGCGATATGTCCCTGCCCATTCGTATATCTTCCCTAACCAATTCTTATGCATAGCGCGAATGTCTGCCGCCGTAAATCGTTTGCCGGAATCTATGGTTTCAATATATTTCCCTAAAATTCGCGCGTGCTCGGAAATCTCCAAAGCCTCCATATCGCGCAAACGGGTAATCCCGCGCAGATTCATTAAAACCTTGCCGCGAGAACCAGGCTGAAGTTGCGCCTCCGGATAACCCGACACATCATATTTATCGCCTTTAGCGTTCATATAATCTTCCTTATTTCAAATGCTCCACATAATCGCCGTAGCTGACGCCATCATCCCACAGCACATCGCAGTAATTCCATACTTTTTGAATTATTTCATTTTCGCTCATAAAATTTCCTATTATACTAATCCGTACGATGTATCCAATACCATTCTCTAACATCCTGTCCATTATCTTTTAAAGCATAAACCGCAACAAAAGCAAAAGTTCCTTTTTGATCCAATGAATCAATATTAAAAAACACCGGTGATTTAGAAAATGGATTAGGGATAGGATTAAAACCTATTAATCGCGTTGAAACTTTAATATTTTCAAAATCCGCCTTCAACCCAACAATATCTTTAGACGTTTCCTGACATTTATCAACAGCCCATTTCCAAAATTTACGATAATCCCATGAAGATTCCTTTCCGCCCTGTGGAATAGCATGCCAATAACCTTTACTTGCCAAATCAGAATCAAACAATTTCGCACCTGGCGTAACCCATTTATTAACTAATTTGACATAATCTCGCCAAGGACAATCTCTAACTTCAGAAAACTCATCTAATACCTCATTTTTCCCCGGTCTTACCCATCTTTTATTGCGAAAAACTTCTAATGGCATAATTGCACCGGTTCTTCCAAAAGTAACTACAAAAATTCCAAGATGTCTGCGTTTATTATTTGTATCAGCTAAATAATGGTTAAACTGTAACCAAATAGATTGACCAAAGGTTTTAAACTGATATTCTTTACATGGAGTAAGAATTAAAAAACTGTCAGTATTTTTTGCAATCAAATAAGTTTTTACATTAGGCAAAAATGCTAATGTTCCATAATCACGTTTATAGAATTCTTGCCGGCTAATTATTTCGTTTTGTGAATCTAATAAAACTTGCTTTTCTACAGTTTTTTCTTTCTTTTCGATAGAAGGATTAAAGAAATTTACACTAACGCTAATAATTGCAGCTAATATAGTACAACCGCCACAAATTAAAGCGGCTATAATACCAACACTAAATCTTTTCTTATTTTTTATCATTTATTTGTTTAATAACTAAATGTTTTTCCATCTCTCCAAGATTATCAGTCCACACTCCATCCCAAGATATTTCAAACACATCATATTTCCGAGAAATAAAATTATCCGCAACGATTTCTAATTCAACGCGCATAGTTGAATTAGCAGATATATGTCCTTCAAAATTATTAGGCGTTCCGTAAGTACAAATCCTGAATTTTTTTTCAACAAGAAAACCAAAATCGGCAGTATCTTCTTTGGATATCATTGGAAACATTGGATGACTTTCTGCCGGAGCCCAAGTTAATTGCTGAGGAACAAATACATTTGCCCGGTAAAAATTACCATCTGCCTTCTTTTTTAGTATTCCAACAAGTAATATTCGCACATTCTTAGCAGAAGACCAAGGGCGTTTATTTTTAACAGATAAATGATAATAAATAACCGATGGGCCATTACTAAAATGCGTTAATTCACCTTTAAAGTTTTTAGGTTCTAACACTAAACGAGGACCAGCAAAGAGATCTCTAAATTTGTCACCCCAGATAGCCATAACAGCTACAGCAATAGTTCCAACAGCCGTTAACCAATCCGTCAATTTTCCTAAATCTATAGAAATATTAGTGGCCATTGCTTCTCCTTATCAACCTCATTTTTTACTGAATCCCGCCTTTTCTTTCTTTATCCGCTCCAGCAAAACTTCTACCGGTTCACCTGCAGGATTAGACTCAACCAACTTACCTTCGAAGGCTTTCTTAAGTATACTTTGTTTCAATCGCTCAATCTTCTCCAACCCTTGCTCAACCGTATCCTCAAGCACCTTTACCCGATCAAAACGAGATTCAATACCTTGAACGATCTCAATTTGCTCGTCTCTTGGAACAAACGGAACTCTTCGGCTTTTGACGTCAGCATCCCGAACAGCAGGATAACTTGTTCCCCGTTGAATAGAATTTAGAGGTTTAATAAAATCATCTGTGAGCACATAGTAATAATAAAATCTTGGTTCGCAATTATCTTTAAGCCTTAAGACAGTAAACCCCGTGGAAGCCAACCAATTGGAACCATCCAGATTAAAAAAAGCAATATTCTTCAGATATGTTCTAACTGTAGAGAATAAAATATCTCCCTTCTTAACAATTTGCCTGGCCCTAGAAGGTGCATCTTTACCCTTAAAGCTTTTGTGGCCAACTAGCGAATGAGAGATGTTATCTATAGCGGCTATATCAATATATCTAAACTCCCTTTCTTGTTTCTTAACTGGATCATCTTTATTTACTTCTTCTAAAATAACGTTAAATTCTACTTTTTGAAACTCAGAAATCTTATTTTTATGCTTACGCCAATCTTCAGTCAGCTTACCTTCAAATGCCGATTTAAGCACTGACTGGCGATAGCGCTTAATTTCCTGCTGCACGCGCTCCAGTGAATCCTTAGCGCTATCCAGCCGCGAAAACAAACTTTCGATCTTGGCGACAATGCGTTTTTGCTCAGAGAAAGGACAAATGGGAATCTCAGATTTTTCTAGATATTGATAATGTCTTGAGTACCCTTTATCTGGTAATTTAATAGCTTGCAGAATATACGCGAAATATTTTGCGTCATAAAAAGGGAGCGGTTTAAAAACTTTAATCCCATCTGCGCCAGGGGCAAAATCAAAGTTAACGAACTTAATAATTCTGGTATGATCACCAAAAACGATTACCGGACTATCCACAACAATACGCACATTCGCATCATTAGTATATCCACCGATAAATTCTCGTCCTTGATCAATCACAGGCAATAAACCAGTAATAAGATACTCAACCTGTTTAATTTTCTTACCAACAGTAGATATTTTTTCTATACAATCACTAAAAATCATTGGTCCATTCCGCTACATGAACGTTTTTCATTGTTTATAATTTAACCCACTGATTCAACCAGAATCCCATAGTGTTCAGGTGCAACCGCAGCAATCAGCTCTAAAAGATATTTAACGACCTTTTGCGTTTCCGGCACCAGTGCTGGATCAAATCCTGATCCGGTAATGTGCGATTGTTCATTAGTAAATTTATATATCGCGGCTATTTTATCTTGATCAAAACCCGTTGTTTCTTTTATTTTTTCCAACTTATCATAAGGATTATCACCGGAAGGAATACGAAATAGAAGAAACGTATCTAAAACTTTTCGCGCGATATTGGGAATTGGATAAGCTTGTGCTATAGTATCATCCGATTCAAATTCCTTCAGTATTTTGAATAGATAATGGTACTCACTTTCAAATTCACAGAGCTCTTTATCCATCATACTTAAATAAGCACATCTCGCACCATTTTCATAGCGATTTTTAATCATAAAGTAATTCTTTTTACCATCGCGTTTAGGAATTCGCCTACACCAGTTCAAAAGTAACTTCAAAAAATGAAAATCATGAGTTAATATAAAAATCTGCTTTGCATCTTTTATGGAATTTTTTAGAATCGCAAATGCCTGAAAAATCGAATTCGAATCAAAACTACAAACCGGGTCGTCAATAACAATAATCCCATTGGAAGAAGTAAATTCCCTATCTCGCAGGTGAATTATAAAATAAACAAGTGCAATTGCCGTCTTCTCTCCTTCACTTAAATAAATAGCGGGCTTCCCGCTTCGCATAATATTATACCCCTCATCAATCTCCTTAATATTTCCTGCACCATCATCAACCTTTGTTTTGTTTGGCACAAAAATTAGCTCATCTCTTCCGAGAAAAGTAGCTAACCCTTTATTTATTTCATCACAAGCTTTATGGGTTGATGATATTTTGGTTTGATTGTCAAAGATGCGTTTTTTTAACGCAATAATCCCAAGACCATTGAAATTAACTGGATCACCATTTTCCAATCTCGCTATAGCATTATTCAACCCATTAATTTCATTTTCGTAGGTCTTTACCTCGTCAAAAATTGTGCTTAAATAGTGCAATTTAAGCCTATCTATAGCTATATCCTTTTCTCTATTAAAATTTGTAGTTTTCCTATTATGCTTATCCACAAAGGCTATAATTTTTTCATGGAATTGAATAAAATCAGAGGCTTTTATGGGTGATTTAAAATTAACGCTCTCTGTAGTTTTCGTTTTTTTATCATGCAACACTCTTTCTGTCCTCTCAAGCTCAGCAACCAAGAGTGCCTTTGCCTTTTCATGTTCTCCACAAATGTTCTCATAATCAGCTTGGAATTCATCATAAAATCGTGCTTTGTCGGGATATTTAACATCGTTTATGCTCTTAAGAATTAAATTACAATTAGAAATGAGACCGTCAACTTCTTGCTTTAACTTCCTATCTGTCTCGCTAAAATGCTCTGATAGCTCAAGCAACCTAGGTTTTGGTAAGGCTTGCCAGCAAAATTCACAATACTCGGATTGAAACTCCTCATGCAACAGCATGCCATCCTCAACCCATTTGGCTATCTTAGGATTATCTTTTAACCGTTGAATAATTTCCGACTCTACAGTCTTTAACATCAATAATGTAGTTTTTTGCATCAGGTCATCCCAGAAATAACTAAAAGATTGGATATCTTTATCGCTTATTCTAATCTCAAGCGGTGAAACCGCACCAATAGGTGGCATAACAACCTGTTTAACAGTTGCAATTAAGCTATCCATTTCAGCGTCAGGAAGTAATTCTTTTTGCAAAATGGTAGAAAAATCGCTTTCGGCACTATCTTTTCTATACGTCCTTATTGGTCCACCAGTTATTGCTACATAAATTGTCTTAGCAATTTCTGTAAACGTTTTATTCTTTGCCTTATTTTTTTGTTCACGATTGTCAATAAAATTTTTAAGCTTTTTTTCTTTATCTTCCAATTGAAGCGTATCATTATCAATCTGTTCTATTATTTCTTTATTTGCATCACCTAAAAGCAAGGTAATCGATTTTGCTTTCGCATCTCTAATTTTCAAATTATTGTATACATAATCCTGGTTAAACACTCGGATCTTTGCACTAAAAATTTCGCCATTTTCATATTTTCTCCCGGATTCATCTTCTATCTCGTATTCTAAACTTTCATAATCAAGCAAGTTACCACGCTCGCAGGCCTCGAATATTTTAGAAAATGTCGTTTTCCCAGTACCATTCCATCCATAAATGAGATTAAACTTCTCAAAATCCAACAATCCTGGATCCCACGTATAATCCGAAAAAACAAGACCAAGATTTTTTATTCTTTTAATTTTTTTAATCATACACATTTTCCGTTAATTTAAGGATGTATTACTTCTAAAACCATCCCCGGCTTAATTCCCATTTCGTCTAAAGTCCGCTCGTCATCAACATGCATACCAAAACCAGCATTACATATCATTCTGGCATGTTTTAAAACATTGCCAGTCTTTTTATTTTTCAACACCCATTCTAGTCCATAAGTAAATGGTTTTACCCTACCTTTCATTGCAAAATAGACGGCATCAGTCAAAGCGTTAAACTTACGAAAAAGTCCTATCGGATAATGAAGTATCTTTAATTCAGATGCAAATTGGTTTAACTCAATAGTGATGCTCTCTCCTGCAGGAGCCTCAACACTGGCCAAGTCAAAACCACTCATCACTCTTTCATAAGTTTCATCGTTTCGATAATCTGATGGAGCATATAATACTTTGGGATTAAAGTGAAGTGTGTAAAAAAATAATAGTACCAGTACTGTTGGAAAAATTATAAGGAACCATACATAAATACCCTGATAGGATTGATTAAGGAAAGGCAAAACAACCGTACCGGAAACTTCCGTTAAGCCGGCAAAAATGCTTATAACAGTTAATGGATTTTTGATATATCCAATTTTCTCAACCATACTCCCCTCCTTTTACCCAACCAACGCCGTATTTAACTCCTCTATCACCCCATCCAACTCATCCCCAAAAACTTCCTTTGCCTTAATAATCCCCCCGCTTGCGCTGAAGGGCGGTAAAAGGAAATCGTTTTTATCCACACTCCCGGAGCCAGCGATGTGCTCGGAGATCATGGTTAGCCACTGAATCTGTTTTGCGCTGAAAGTCTTACCCAAGAGTTGCTGGTTTTTCAGCCATTCCTGGAAGCGGTGCTCAACATGTTCCTTAAAAGGTTCCAGGACTTCCTCTTGATGGATAGCAAAACGCACCAGGGAAACTATATCGGTTAATTGCTTCTGAATTGAAGCCGGGCGCACTTTGGATATCTCCAGTTGTTCATAGGCGCGCCAGAGGGTGTCAGTGGTAAAACCGTAAGGCGGCATTTCAATCTTTTCAGCTAATTCGCGGATCTCTTCATAGGTAACATGGCGCTTTTTATACGGCAGGCTATAGAGGATCTGCAAGGCAGTGATCTTGTCTTTGTTTTCGGCGATAAACTGCTCAAATTTCTTGACGATGGACGAGGCTTTATCTTTGGCCTGCTGATCGAATTCTGACTGGGTAACTGTATCTATAGTGACGGTATCGATGGTTTGTTCGATCTTTTTATTAAGCACGGTTAAAAGCTCGCGAAATTCAGGATTATCAAAAGGAGCGCAGGCTTTGTCCCGGTCCAAGGCGATATCCGGATCAATAACCGAGACCAGATCGTTGACGATGTTAGATAAAGACTTGCCGCCGGATACGGCTTTGATCCGCTCAATATCCCGGGGTTCCAGATCCAGATCCAGGCGCGACAAGCGCGAGGCCAGGCTGGATAAAGTGTCATTGTCGCGGATGCCGATGGCAATATTATTCAGAAGTTTTAGCGTAGGAACGCTTTTTTGCCTATCCAACGGGAAGCTCTGGGTCTTCTCGCTTTCGCACACGCCTACGGCGTCAACCAGAATAAAATGGGTCTTAGTTTTGGCGTCAGGAGTTACAGCCATAAGGTCATCGGAATCAATTACCCGCGTGCCGCGGCCTTTCATCTGCTCAAAGTATATTGCGGATTTAACGTCGCGCATAAAAAGAATACATTCCAGCGGCTTAATGTCGGTACCGGTAGAAATCATGTCCACGGTTACGGCAATCCGGGGATTGAAACTATTGCGAAAGGCGGCGATCAGGTCGTCGGTGCTCTCCTGGGTGCGGTAGGTGATCTTCTTACAGAAATCATTGCCTTTGCCGAATTCTTCGCGCACAATCTCGGTGATGTCTTCGGCGTGGCTGTCGTCTTTGGCAAAAATCAGGGTTTTGGGCACTTCAGTGCGGCCGGGGAAAATTTCCGTAGAAAGTTTATCCTTAAATTCCCGAATAACCGTGCGGATCTGGTCTTTAACTACAATACTGCGGTCAAGCTGATCCGGGGCATATTCGATGTCTTCGTCCAACTTTTCCCAACGGAGTTTGCGAGTAAGCCGGTCGCGTTTATCCACGTAGAAACCGGAAGGGATTTTGCCACCCTCTTCGGTGGTCTTAGTGCGGATGCGGTACACATCAAAGCCAACGTTGACTTTATCCGCGACTGCCCGGTTATGATCGTATTCCATGACTAAGTTTTTGTTGAAAAAACCGATGGTCTGATTTGAAGGAGTTGCGGTTAGGCCGATGATAAAAGAATCAAAGTATTCCAGGACCTGACGCCAAAGGTTGTAAATGGAGCGGTGGCATTCATCAACGATGATGAAATCAAAGGTTTCTACGGGAATTTTGCCGCTGAATTGCACTGCTTGCGGATCAATATCCGGGGCATCGGATTCATAAAGAGACTTTTCATCGAGACTGGCGTCCAAATCCTGGTCACCTTTAAGCATGGAAAACAGGCGCTGAATAGTGGTAATGCAGACTTTGGCGCCGGGGTCAAAGACGTTAGTGGTCATGTGCTGGACGATATAAAGATCAGTAAAGTTGCGATTATCGTCAAAAGGGATATAATTCTGGAACTCTTTTCTGACTTGCCGGCCCAGGGAACAGCGGTCAACCAAAAAGAGAATCCGGCGGGCTTTGGCAAATTTAATCAAGCGGTAAATCTCGCTGATAGCGGTGTAGGTTTTGCCACTGCCGGTAGCCATTTGCAACAGGGCGCGCGGCTTGGCTTGGCGCAAAGATTTTTCCAGGTTAGTGATAGCCTCGATCTGGCATTGGCGGAGATTATAGGGATCCAAAGGCGGTAATTCGCGCAGGCGCTGACGCAAAGATTTATCCTGTTCAAGCCAATCAGCTAACGTATCCGGGGAATGAAAAGCGAATACGCGGCGCGAACGGGCGTCCGGATCGCGGTTATTGCGGTAAAAAGTTTCTATGCCGGTGGATTCGTAAGCAACCGGAAGAATATCATCAACTCGGGGAAGATTATCGAGAACCGAAGAGTTATAGCGGGCGGTTTGCTCGGCAACTCCGGAAAGAGTAATCCCCTCAGCTTTAGCTTCTACTGTACCCACGGCTTTGCGGTCGACAAAAAGCATGTAATCAGCCGGGCCGGATTTGGTAGGAAATTCACGCACAGCTACTCCCCTGCCGGCGGAAAGATTAATCTTACGGATATCCTGAATAATCCAGCCTGCTTCTTTTAATAACCCGTCAATCACCTGCCTCGCTTCGGCTTCGCTCATATTCTTTTCTCAAATAAAAACCCGACCGTGTGGCCGGGTTGAATATAGTTATAAATATAAAATGATAAAAAATTAGATAAAGACATTTTTTCTCCTAAGTTGTTTGATTATAACACTTTTGGGGGGAGAAATACAGGAAAAAGCGGCCCCCTGATTTTTTACTATCGGGGTGAGTTTTTTAGCAATAGGATTACTTGGGAGAGGTTGCGCAGGGCGGATTCCGGGCGGTAGGAGGCGACTTTGGAGTTTACTTCCCTCACCTTTTCATAGCCGTAGGTTTGGATTAGCCCCAGGTAGGTTTCGATTTTTTCTAAGTCTTTGGGCTCATTGAGTTGGGCGGAAAGCTGGCAGGCTTGTTGAGTCAAATCAGGGGTGTATTTATCGGATAATGCCTGGAGCGCTTGCCGGAATTGTTCCGGGGATTGCAAAGGATTCAGGCGGTAGTCGTTAGCCGGGCGTTTGTCGAATTCTCCTTCTTTTTCGGGCCTGTGCCTGTAAACTTCCAGAATATTTTCCTTTTCCAGTTCGGTTATGGCGCTGGTAATCGAGCGCTCAGAGATGTAATATATCCGGCTTAAGTCGGCGTTACTTCTGAACCAATAGGGATTATGGCTGGATCTTTGGGCTTCGCTCAGAGAAACTAAAAACATATATTTTGCCGCAAAGGAAAGTTTTTGGCAGAAACCATAATCCCAATAAGTATCCGGAATAGTAATGTTTTCCGTAAAGGATGTGTAGATGAGTTCAAGATTTTTGCTCCAGGGTTTATGCTGGATGAGGCCGTATTTTCGGGTTAGCTTTCTTAGAGGCTGAAAAAGATTAAAATAGTAATTATTGGTGTAACCCAGGGCTTGGCCGAATTCCGGATAGTTGATTTTTATGACGGATGAATGTTCGCTTTGGGCTTTTTTTGCCAGATACAAATACAGGTCAAAGGCTTTTTCCGAGTGGCTGGTGAAGAGTTCAAATAAAAGAGGATTGGGCGCGGAAGTTAAAAGGCTAACCGGCAGTTTCAAACCCGGCAGTTGTTGAGGCTGGATAGGCGGATTAAGGCTTAATTCGATTTTAGAGATATAATCCAGCAGTTTCCCGGCTTGCCTCGGGCTTTCGGTGTAAACGGCGAATTCGTAGTTGTCGCGCAAAGAGGCGCGGGTCCAGTTAAAACTGCCGAGGATACAAATTTTGGAATCGATGACCAGGCCTTTGCCGTGAAGCACGGCTTTAGAGCTATCGATGGCTGCATTTACGCCGGCTTGCCGGAGGCGTTTATAGGCGTTGTAATTGACTTTGAAGGTAGTGTCATCCAGGATAACCTTCACGTATACGCCTCTATTTTTAGCGCTGATCAGGCCTTCCAGGAGGATTGAAGCGGGGTTATCAGTGGGCGCGGGTTCCACGCTAATGAGATAGATGGCTACGTAGATTGATTTTTGCGCTTTTTGGATAGCTTGGAGGGTAGTCAGGAAATAATCTTTGCCGATGAGAATATCGCTGCGCTCGCCGGCAAAAACAGGCGCAAAGCTAAAGGCAAATAAAGTTATAAGGATTATGAGTAAGTATCGACGCATAGAGGAATCTTCTTTTATAATCAGGGGCCACTTTCCTGTCCGGCCTTCGTGGATAGCCTACTACGGAAGATGTCCCTTTTTATTTCATTCCACTTACTATATGTCAAAATTCAATGCCCCGGCGGGCATATATGCCATTCTTGAAATAGTGTTTGATTTCTTTTATTTCGCTGACCAGATCGGCTGCTTTTATTATTTTGGGGTGGGCAGAGCGGCCGGTAAGAATCAATTCTTTTTTCTTAGGAAGGCATTTTATAAGGCCTAAAACATCTTTTAAACCGATAAGCTTAAGCTTTAAGGCGACGTTTATCTCATCGAGCACGACTAATGAATATTTTTTCTCCAGTATCGCTTTTTTAGCCGCCCTTAACCCGGATTGCGCCAGCTTGATATCTTCTTGCCGGGGTAAACGGCGGATAAAACATTTTGCCCCGAATTGTTCAACTTTTATATCCTTAAATTTCTTTAAAGAACGCAGCTCACCGTAATATTTGCCTTTTAAGAATTGACAGATATATACCTTTTTGCCGGCGCCGGCTGCCCTTAAAGTTAAACCCAATGCCGCGGTAGTTTTACCTTTTCCGTTACCGGTATATACCTGAATCACCCCATTGCTCCTTGTTTAACGAACTTAAGCGAGTAGGCAGTATTTAGGGAAAACCTACCTGCTGCCTGCTTTTATAATGAATTTTATGAATCTAAACGTATCTACGATGGGGTTAATCTGGCTCTTCTCTCCCCGGTAGACTGTTTTAATCGGAACTGACGCTATCTTAAAACCCGCCCTTGAGGCGTTAAGCAATATTTCGGTCTCTATTTCAAAGTTGGAAGTCTTTAATTCGATTTTTTCGAGCGCGCGCCTTTTAATCAGCCGGTATCCGCACTGGGTGTCGGGAATCTTCTGTTTGCATAAAAGCGAGATCATCCACGACATAAACCTGTTGGTAATTATACGGATGAACGGCATATTCTTTGTATAGCTCATCCGGTTGCCTACCACTATGCCAGCCTCGGAAGTAACGGCCAGGTTTATAAAACCCGGTAAATCTTCCGGCAAATGCTGCCCATCGCCATCCATAACTAGCGCGGCGTCAAAACCGTTTTCTATGACATAACGAAAACCCTTTTTCAAGCAAGCGCCTTTGCCCTGATTGACAGAATTACGCAAAACTGTCGCTCCCGCGGCTTGCGCAAGCTCGGCAGTGGAATCGGCTGAACCGTCATCTACCACCAACACATCCGGATTTTTTTCTTTAATTTCCTTTATAAGCCGGGCTATTTCTTTAGACTCATTATATGTAGGAATAATAACACAGATTTTCATCGTTCGACTCCCTTTGGTCGCTCACGATGACCCTGAGCAAGCACAGCGCGTCGAAGGGTCATTCTTTCCAAAATCTCCTAAACATATACCATTGCTCCGGGTAACTACGGACATACTCTTCCAAAACCATCTTGTATCGAATAAGAATCTCGCGAATATCCTTTTCATTATCCCCGGTAGGAACATATTCAATAGGCTTATTCATTACCAAATCAAAACTATCATCTTTATTTCTAAGCATAAACCCCGGAATTATCCGGGCTTTGGTTTTTAAAGAGATAGCCGCGGGGCCTAAGGGAAAAACGCTGGGTTTAGCGAAAAAATCGATAACTACGCCTTTACCTGTAAAATCGCGGTCTCCTACCAAACCCAATAATTCATTCTTTTTTAAAGCTCTCAGGCAACCTTTGGCAGCGCTTCCCAGAGGAAAAACCCTTACGCCTTTACTCTCTCTTTGCCGATTAAAAAAAGCGTCTACCGCTTTGGATTTATGACGCAAGGCAACGGTTATGAAAGGATAACCCAGCATCGAAATTACTACCCCTCCCAATTCCCAATTTCCCAGATGCGCGGTTAACAAAATTACTCCGTTGCCCTCGGTAAGAGCGCTATCCACATAATGCATATTTCTTACATGGATATTTTCTTTTATATATTTCATATCCAGCTTGTCAAAACGAAAAAAATCGACGAGATATTTGGCAAAATTCCGGAAAAGCTGCCTGCGAACGATGGAAATCTCACGATTGCCCTTTTCCGGAAAGATAGCTTTAAGATTATCAACCACCCACTTCCGGTCAAGAAAAGCAACCATAGAATACAAATCAGCGGCAAACTCTGCCAGCCGGTAACCGTTCTTTACCGGCATACTTAATGCGAGCAGTTGGGCAAGTTTATATAAGAAATACTTGGGCATTAATGATATGTTATTTTTTAAGCAATAGGCGGGCTATATCCATGCTGGAATTCGGCCTGCCGATCTGCTTCGCAGCTTCTTGAAGCTGTTTAAGCGTATAAGGATTATTCAAAAGCCCGTCAATAACAGAATTGATCTTTTGCGGCTCATCAACTTTAATCGCCGCGCCTTTTTTGGTAAGATAAGCTGTATTATTCGCCTCCTGTCCCGGCAAAGGTTCAACGATAATCATGGGTTTGCCTTTGGCAAGAACCTCGGAAGTAGTTACTCCCCCGGGTTTGCTTATCACGATATCCGCAATATGCATTAATTCATTGATGTTTTGAGCGTAACCAAAAATAATTATTTTCTTCTTATATTTCTTTATCTTGCGCTTTAAGGAGTTATAAAGTTTTTTATTAGTCCCGGTAACTACGATTTCCTGAATATCTTTATCTACTTTTTCCAAAGACTTAACAATGGTTTTTATGGGGCCTAATCCCTGGCCTCCGCCCATAACCAATAACGTGGGAAGCTCAGGAGAAAGCTTATGCTTGTGGAAAATGGCATCCCTGTCTAAGGGTTCGTTAAATCTCGGGTCAAACGGAATACCCAGCGATTTTACCTTTTCAGCGGCAATACCTTTATCAATCAAACGCCGGCTTACATCTTCAGATGGAGTGATATAGCAATCCACAGAATCATAAACCCAATAAGAATGCGGCACATAATCGGTCAACACCGCAATTAAAGGAAGATTCAAGCCGTATTTCTTCTTATAATAAGCGACCATTCCGCAGGGAAAAGCCTGAGTGCAAACAACTACATCCGGCTTGAGCTTGTCAAAAAGCCTTTTCAATTTAGGGGTATTCTTTTTGTGGACATTGTGTTTTGCCCCTTCAAGGCACTTTACAATCTCAGGATTATCATAAAGGTAATCCCAGATGCCCGGAGCAACCCTGATTATCCCCATATAAATACTATTGACGATTTTCTCGGCTATCGGGTTCGTATAATTAAAAGCATTGATGTTCGATATCTCTGCCTGCGGCTCAAGGACTCTAAGCGCCTTTTCAATAGCAATGGTAGCGCTGTGATGGCCGGAAACCTCCGAGATATACATTAATACTATACGCTTAGGATACATATATTTTAGATTTTCCCTTCCTGGCATAATTCCAGAAAAACCTCGGTTACGCGGGAGCTAAACTGCAGATTGCTCAATTTCCCGATTTCTTTTACAGCGTCATCTTTATATAAAGCGGTGCGATACGGCCTATCCGAAGTCATAGCGTCATAAGAATCCGCTACGGATATGATAGAAGCAATCAAAGGAATCTGCTCGCCCTTAAGCCCTTCGGGATAGCCCCGTCCGTCAGGCCTCTCATGATGGTATTTTATACCAACCAGAGAATGCTCAAGCTCCTTAATTGGCCTGAGAATATTCACTCCGATCTCGGGATGTTTCTTGATTTTATTCCTTTCGCCAATAGTTAAGCTTCCTCTCTTATTAAGTATTTGTTCGGGAACGCCGATCTTGCCGACGTCATGCAAAAGGCTGGCTATATGCAAGTTCTCGAGAAATTTATTGTCTACAATCTTTTTGTTTTTCTGCGCCAGGCGTTTGGCTATCTCGATGCTTAAATTAGTAACCCGCGTTGTGTGCCCATGGGTATAGTTATCCTTCGCTTCTATAGCAGCGACAAGGGCTATGGTTGTCCGCATAAAAAGCTGGTGTTTTTTATCCAATTCGGATTTTAATTCTTTAAATAAATAGGCATTCCTTATAGCCATCGACATATTTGAAGCCAAGGCGACGAAAAAATCCTGTTCCTGGATGGAAATTTTGCTTCCATTCTTTTTCTTGCCCAGCAATAATATGCCTAATAGCTCATCCCGGTAATAACTGGGCACGCAAGTAACGGTCTCCAGCAAGCCCATTTGATACAAAACATCTCCCATAAGAGACTTCAACCGCTCTTTGGTATCCGGGTTCTTAAGAGCGTTCTGAATATTCTCTACAGTCAGGGCTTCGTTGTTGAATAAAAGCCTGTTATCCCTCTCTCTAAAAAAACGGATAAGCGAATCATCTTTATCGAAACAAGCCAAACCTATCGGCACTTTCTTGGCTAAAGAACCCCCTGAAACAGTGAGCACATACGCCTGCCTTTCGGGCTTAAAAAGCAAAATACTCGCGTGCTCCACTTTTACCTTATCGACTACCATCCGCACGATTATTTTGATAAGTAAATCGGGATCGTGCACGAAAATCATATTCCGCGCGGCAGTTTCCAGTTCTTTTTTAAAATCTATCGCCATTGGGTTTTATCTCTCTTCAATTATGCCTAAAACTTCGCCCACCTTAACCGGCATACCTTCTGGAACCATAATTTCAGAAAGCATCCCGGAGCAGGGACTCGGTAAATTAAACGTGGACTTATCCGTAGCCAGCTCTACCAAGTCGTCTTTTTCCCCTACCTTCTCTCCGACTTTAAAATACCAATAAGAAACTGTCGCCTTATCAATCCCTTCCCCTAATTCAGGTAAAACTATCTTCATTACTTCTCCCGCTTTTTGTCTATAAAATAAAGGCCTTTGCTTTTGAATTTATTTTTTTCCATTCCCGGCTAATCCCTCTTTATAATCAGCCCAAGGCTTAGCTTGAGATAACGCATTGCGCATATTAATAGATTATTATATCCATGCCTCAAGATCTAATCAAGGGAAAATTGGACAAATCTTTAAATCGCGGCTGTTTTCTATTTTTTGAGTTCTAATTTCTTAAAGCTTCAGAGATTGATTCTGAAAGAGTAGGGTGGGCAAACAAAGTATTACGCAGATTCCCGACAGTAATAGAATTCGCTATGGCTAAAGAGAAAATTCCAATTAACTCGGCTGCTTTAGGCCCGATAATAGAAGCGCCCAGAACTACTCCGGATTTTTTATCCGCCACTATTTTTATAAAACCATCTGTTTCGTCTAAAATCCGGGCCATACCTAAACCAAGAAAATCAAATCTGTAAATATCTACCGTCAATCCTTTATTTACCGCTTCTTCCTCATTCAAACCCGCAGAACCAATTTCAGGGTCAGTAAAAATACTGCTTGGGACACAAACCGGATAAGCGCTTATTCGATTATCCGGTTGGGCTAAATTTTGCACTGCCGCCCTTCCCTGATACCCGGCAAGATGCGCCAGCATAATTCTGGAAACGCAATCCCCCGCGGCATAAACATCAACCGCGTTTACGCGAAGATATTCATCGACGACGATTCTACCGTTTTCCGATTCTATCCCCAGATTATCAAGCCCTAAGGCATCTATTTGGGGCATCCTGCCTATACAAACCAATACAGTATCGAACTCATCGGGCTTTAAACTTAAAACATCGGTATCGGTATTTACCCTAATCCCCTTCTTCTTAAAACAATTTTCTATTTTTCTGGCTATTTCCTTATCCTCTCCCGGTAAAAGCTGCGGCATTTTCTCAGCTATGGTAACTTTGGAACCCAAAACAGAAAATAAACTGGCAAACTCGCACCCGATGACCCCGCCCCCGATAATTAAAAGCGAACCCGGGATATTCTTCAAAAAAAGGGCTTCATTGCTGGATAGTATCTTCTTGCCGTCGAATTTCAATTGCGCGAGTTCACAAGGTTTGGAACCCGAAGCAATAAGAATATTCCTGGCTCGAATTATCTTATCTCCGGAAATTCTTATCTCCTGATTGGATACCAATTGCGCTTCTCCGGATAAAAAATCAATTCCCTTTAGCCTAAAACGCATTCCCAGCCTAAGTTGCTGGATTATTCGGTCCTTTCTTTCCTGTATCTTTATTAAATCTAATACCGGATCCAAAAGGCCTAGGCCAAAAACAGATGATTTTTTCGTCAGGTTAAAAACTCTGGCGGATTGAATAAGGGTTTTGGTGGGAATACAGCCCAAGTTCAGACATGTCCCGCCGATCTCGGATTTATCGACGATGACCGTCTTAAGGCCCAACTGTTTTGCTTGAAGGCCGGCATTAAAACCAGCCCAGCCTGCGCCGATTACCGCTAAATCATACATAGGCCGCTCTAAAAAGAAAACTGCCGCAACAAATTTTGAATAGAATTAGCTGAATTTAACAACTCTTTATTCTCGCTATCGCTTAGTTCCAATTCAATTATATCTTCAACACCGTTTTTTCCCAAGCGGGCCAAAACGCCAATACAAATATCTTTGATCCCGTATTCACCGGTTAAATAAACACAGGCGCCTAAAACCTTTTTTTCATCTTTAGCTATTGCCTCGACTACCTCAGCTACCGCGGCCGACGGAGCGAAAAACGCGCTTCCGCTGCCTAAGCAAGAAACAATTTCGGCTCCCCTTTCAACTGTCCTTTTTAAGAGGCTGTCAATTTTCTCCTTATTCAGGATTCTTTCAAGGCTCTCTCCCTTTACCCTGGTATGCCCGGCTAAAGGAATCATCCCCTGTCCATGGGCGCCGATAACAACCGGGGTTATATCCACAGGATTTAAATTCAATTCCTGCGCGATAAAATTAGCAAATCTCGATGCATCCAAACTAACCCCCATGCCTATAATCTTATTTTTGGGAAATCCGGTGACTTTCAAAGCAAGATAAGTCATAAGGTCAAGCGGATTCGTAACCACCACCACAATAGCCTCAGGCGCCAATTTCCGGATATTCAAACACACATCTTTAAGGATTGAAGAGTTCTTGGCCAATAGTTCTTCGCGGGTCATTCCGGGTTTACGGGCTAACCCCGCGGTAACCACGACAACATCCGAATCTTTTATGGTACTTATATCGTCTGAGCCTTTAATATTATAACTGGCCTTAAGAATCTGCCGGGCATCTTCCAAATCCAAACTTTTTCCCCGGGCTAGCCCTTTAGCGATATCTACCAAAACTATATCACCGAGCTTAAGCTCCGCCATACGCATAGCGCTTAAGGCCCCGACATTCCCAGCTCCAATAACGCTTATTTTCATTTTATTTTCTTGATAATCGCGTCGGCCATTTCCCGAGTGCCGACTATACCGGAATCTTCAGGATTAGATTTAAAATCGTAGGTAACAGATGCGCCTTCAAGAATAACCTCTTTAACCGCATTTTCTAAAGCCCGGGCTGCCTTATTCTCGTTCAGATATTCGAGCATCAATACACCCGACAAAATCATCGCGGTAGGATTCACTTTGTTTAACCCTTTGTATTTGGGAGCCGACCCATGAACAGCCTCAAATACAGCCATATCTTTTCCAATATTTGCTCCGGGAGCAATCCCCAATCCGCCGATAAGGCCTGCGCATAAATCCGAAAGTATGTCTCCGTAAAGATTAGGTAAAACCAAAACATCATAAAGATGCGGCTTCTGAACCAGCTGCATGCTCATATTATCGACTATCGCTTCAGTAAATTCTATTTTTCCCGCGTAATTCCTAGCCACTTCTCTGCCCGTTTTTAAAAATAGCCCGTCGGTAAATTTCATAATGTTCGCTTTATGCACGATAGTAACTTTTTTGCGATTATGTTTTAAAGCATACTCAAAGGCAAACTTCACTATTCTTTCGGACGCGCTTATCGAAATTGGCTTGATCGAAATCCCTGAATCCGGACGGATGTTTTTTTTACTGGCTTCTTCAATCTCCTTAATCAGCTTTCTGGTTTCCGGCTTGCCTTCCTCAAATTCAATACCCGCGTAAAGATCCTCGCTATTTTCACGAATAATAACCAAATCGATATCCTTAAACAGGCTTCTTACTCCGGGATAAGTTTTAGCCGGGCGGACACAAGCGTATAAATCTAAAGCATGCCTTATCGCCACGTTTACCGAACGAAAACCTTCGCCTATCGGAGTAACTATCGGCCCCTTCAACGCTACTTTGTTTCTTTTCACTGAATCGATAGTAGATTTAGGAAGCAATTCTCCGGTTTTCTCCAAAGCTTCACTTCCTGCCAAAGCTATTTGCCAATCGATCTTTACCCCGGTCGCGTCAATACACCTCCTGGCAGCTTCGCTTACTTCAGGCCCTATGCCATCTCCGGGTATCAAGGTAACTTTGTAGCTCATTTATACTTTAAGTTCTCCGTATTTTTTATAATAGTTAATGATACCGCCTTCTTTGAGAAGCTCCTGCATAAATTTCGGGAACGGCTTGACGGAAAGTCCGATATTTTTGGTTATGTTCTTAATAACGCCTCTATCCATATCTATATCCAGAACATCATTCTCGCCGATTTTATCCGTATCCGTCTCGATCAAAGCTAGGCCTATATTAAAAGAATTGCGATAAAAAATACGGGCAAAACTTTTCGCCAGGACAGCCACAATACCAGCTTCCTTGATTACTAAAGGAGCTTGTTCACGAGAAGAGCCCATTCCAAAATTTTTACCGGCAACAATAAAGGATTTACCAGGAGTAATCTTTGCGGGAAAATCCGGATCGATATCCTCCATAATATGTTTGGCCAGCTCTTTCATATCGGTAATGGCAAATTTATACCTTCCCGATATGATAAAATCAGTATTAATGTTATCCCCTAATTTAATCGCTTTACCTTCAAATTTCATAGCTGCCTGAATTCATCCGAATTTTTAACCTTCGAAAGGGCGGTATCCAGAGTAATGAGGCCCTTTTGAAGTAATTCTTTTAAACACTTATCCATAGTCTTCATTCCATATTGAGAACCGGTTTGCATAAGCGTGGGTATCTGCTCAATTTCCTGCTCGCGGATAAGATTCCTTATCCCGGAGGTCCCGACCATAATTTCTGTTGCCAATACTCTTCCTTTGCCTGAAGCGTGAGGAAGCAGTAATTGCGAAACTACGCCCTGCAAGCAATCGGCCAATTGCAGTTTAACCTGCTGTTGCTGGTGAGAAGGAAAAACATCAATGATTCTTTCGATAGTCTGCGGCGCATCCGGAGTATGCAAGGTCGCTAAAACCAGATGCCCTGTCTCTGCCGCGGTCAAGGCCGTTGAAATGGTTTCCAGATCGCGCATTTCCCCCACGACTATTACATTGGGATCCTGGCGCAACGCGTGTTTGAGCGCTTCAGCGAAAGAACGCGTATCTTGATAAACTTCCCTCTGCTTTATGACGCTCTTTTCGTTTTTGAAAACAAACTCGATTGGGTCTTCTATGCAAACAATAAGACATTCTCTTTCTTTATTAATCAGGTCAATCATTGTAGCCAAAGTCGTGGTTTTACCCATGCCAGTAGGGCCGGTAACCAAAACCAAACCATTTGACCTGCGGGCCAAATCAGGGATTATGCCGGGAAGCCCGAGTTTTTCAATTGTGGGGATTTCCAAAGGAACGCACCTGAACGCCGCTTCCGGCGAACCTTTTTGCAGATGCGCATTGACGCGAAACCGGTCCAAACCCGGCAGGGCTAGTGAAAAATCAAGCTCCAGATCCCGCTCAAATGACTCTTTTTGAGAATTGCTTAAAATTCCATAAATCATTCTCTTTAAGTCTTCTCTGTTTAATACGGGCAGTTTTGTGCGCTGAAGAAAACCGTCAACGCGCAGAATCGGAGGTTCGTTTTCGGTAATATGCAAATCAGAAGCTTTCTTCTCGATGCACATCATAAGCAATTCCTTTATTTCCATCTACAACCTCCTTTATATAGCGAACTAACTGATACTAAATGAACTTAAAAGTAAAAAAACAAAGGCAGAACTGTTAATGTCAAAAATCAAAGTTCAAAGCTCAAAATAAATTTAAATGACAAATATCAAATGACAAGAAATTAGTTTTGGATTTTGAAATTTTAGTTTTAGATTTATTTTGTGCTTTGGATTTTGTCATTTGTCATTAAACTTTTAGCTTATCAGCCTCTCTGGCTAACAAAGAAAATCTCCCGGATCAGCGATATGGCCTTTAATTGCCGAAGCGGCTACCGTAGCCGGAGAAGCCAAATATATAAAAGCGCCCGGATTTCCCATTCTACCCTTAAAATTCCGGTTCGCGGTAGATATAACTATTTCTCCGTCGGCAGGTATACCGTTATGCGTGCCTACGCAAGGGCCGCAACCGGGAGCCAAAACAATTCCGCCGGCTTTGACAAAGACATCCAGCAGTTTTAGTTTCATTGCCTCTAATAAGACTCTGCGCGAACTGGGAGCTACGATAAATTTGACACCCGGGGCAACTTTTCTACCTTTGAGTATCTTAGCAGCTATTTTTAAATCTTGCAATCTGCCGTTTGTGCAAGTTCCCAGATATGCTTCATTGATCTTCACTTCGCTTAAATCCCGCGCAGGCCTGGCATTATCCACAACATGAGGCAAAGCTACCTGCGGCTCTAAACTTGATACATCAAATTCAAGAACTTGCTCATAGGAAGCATCCGTATCCGCGCAAATCTGTTTGATTTCCGGCTTAGGCACACCGTGAGACCTCAACCAATCAATAGTAACCCTATCCACCGGCATAAACCCTGCTTTAGCGCCCATTTCTACCGCCATATTACTCATCGTAAAACGGCCGTCCATATCCATTTTATCTATTACCGGCCCGCAAAATTCTACAGCCTTATATGTCGCTCCATCAGCCCCTATCTCTTTAATGACGCGCAAAATTACATCTTTTGCGAATACGGCCTTGGGAAGTTTCCCCTTAATTACTACCTTAATTGTTTCCGGAACCTTAAACCAGTTCTTTCCGGTAGCCAAGGCGATAGCCAAATCCGTGGAACCTACCCCCGTGGAAAAAGCGGCTAACGCGCCATAAGTGCAGGTATGGGAATCCGCCCCCAAAACCAAATCTCCCGGTAAAATTTTGCCGGATTCAGGAATTACCTGGTGACAAACTCCGCAACCTATATCAAAAATATTTTGCCGGAAATCTTTGGCAAAATCGCGCATCTTTTTATGCACCCGGGACACTCCTTCACTCGGGGATGGCGCGCTATGGTCAATAACCATGCAAAAGCCTGTTTTAAGCTCTTTTACGCCCAGTTCCTTTATCCTGTCAATAATGATAGAGCTAGTGCCATCCTGCCCAAAAGTAAAATCGACTTTGCAAACCGCAAAATCTCCGGCTCTTAGATCCCTGCCGGAGTGCGCGCTCAATATTTTTTCCGCTATTGTCTTTCCCATATTTTGTCTTCTTCTGATTTAAGCGTGCCTTTGGCGTTTACGCTTAAATCACCCCGAGCTCTGCGAGGGGTAACCTATAATGCTTTTAACCAGGATTCTAATCTGTCCATACCCTTTTCTAATTGTTCAGAACTTGCGGCAAAACTCAAACGTATAAAATCATCTGCTCCAAATCCATTCCCCGGAATGATGCTTAAATATTTCTTCTCCAACAATTGATTTGCTACTTCCGTTGATTTAAGGCCTGTCTTGGATATATCGCAAAAAATGTAAAAAGCCCCCTTTGGCACTATCGCTGTAATCTTGGGCATTGCCTGAATACGGTTAATGCAATAGTCCCTTCTTTCCTGAAACTGGGCGCGGATTTCTTGAAAGAAATCTCTCGGCCCTTTCAATGCCGCAATAGCGGCCTTTTGCGCGATAGAATTGGGATTAGAAGTTGAATGATCCTGCAGGCGCGAAACTGCTTCCGCTATATGAACCGGCGCGCCCAGATAACCAAGCCTCCAGCCGGTCATCGAAAAACTTTTAGAAAAACCATTTACGGTAACGGTCAAATCATAAATATCCTTATTTAAGCTGGCAATAGAGGTATGCTTTAATCCGTCGTAAATTAATTCCTCATAGATCTCGTCACTGATTACAAATACTTTATTCTTTACGCATATTTCGGCGATAGCTTCTAATTCTTCTTTTTCATATACGCAGCCGGTTGGATTCGAGGGGCTATTCAGGATTAAAACCCGGGATTTCGCGCTGATTGCCTTTTTTAAATCCTGAGCGTTAAATTTAAAATCCTTCCCGGCCTGAGTTTGTATATAACGGATAGCGCCATCGCAAAGATTCGCCATTTCAGGATAGCTTACCCAATAAGGAGAAGGAATCAAAACTTCATCCCCCGGATTCACCAGGGCCAAAAGCGCGTTAAATATGCTATGCTTGGCTCCGCATGAAGCGACGATCTGATTTGGCGCGTATTCCAGAGAGTTATCCTCTTTGAATTTGGCTGAAATTAACTGTTTTAATTCGGGAATGCCTGTGGTAGGAGTATATTTGGTGAAACCGTTATTAATAGCCTCGATTGCGGCTGCTTTGACAAAATCGGGCGTATCAAAATCGGGCTCTCCGGCGGCAAGAGTTACTATATCAAACCCTTCGGCTTTTAGTTTTTTAGCCTTGGAAGTGATAGCGAGGGTTGATGAAGGTTTTACATTCTTTAAGCGTTTGGCTAACCTCGTATCTATATGCATAGAAAAAGAATAGCTTTATAGCGAATCCCTTTCTTTCTTGAATATGCCCCTTATCCCTCCTAAGAACTTTTTAGCTGGCTTCTTAGTAACCGGGGGCTTTTCTTTAACCGCTTCTTCACGCGCTTCAACCTGCTTTTTCTCATTTGCTTGCGCAGAAGCTGCTGTATCAATTACTTCTTCGGTATCCTTCTCTTTTATTTCCTTGGCTTTTTTTATCTTTTTTACCTTAGGCTTTAATTCCGTAAGTTCAAAGATAACTATGCTTGCGTCATCACCGCGGCGTTTGCCTAAATTAACGATTCTGGTGAATCCGCTGACCCGCTTAGCGAAGCGCGGCCCAACCTCGTTAAAAAGACTGGACACTAATTTATGATCGCCTAAAATGCTAAAAGCTTCTCTTTTAGCGCTTAAAGTATTGGCTTTAGCCAAACTTATAAGCTTCTCGGCTAAAGGCCTTACCGCCTTAGCCCTATGCAAGGTAGTCCTCATGCTCTCATAAATGAGCAAATTCCTGACTAAGCTATTCAGAGTAGCTTTATGCCAACTGGTAACACGATTTAACTGTAGCCTTCTTTTTTTATGTCGCATTGTTTTAAGCTTTCTTTATTTTTTTAGGATCAACTTGTATGCCTAAGGTTAAACCCATACCCATAAGAAGCTCTTTGATCTCGGTTAACGATTTCTTGCCAAAATTCTTGAAACCAAGCATTTCTTCTTCGGTTTTTTTAACCAAATCCGCGATAATCCTGATACCCGCTTCCCTTAAACAATTCGAGCTGCGCACCGACAATTCCAATTCCGAAATCGGCAGCCTCAACTTTTCGTAAAGAGCCGCCTCTTCCTTGGTCATCTCCAAATCTTCTTCAATGATATCTTCGGGTAACTGGCCGAAATTGACAAATACATCCAAATGCCTCTGAAGAATATTTGACGCGTATAAAAGAGCGTCCTTGGGAGTAATGGCGCCATTAGTAAAAATCTCAAGGATCAACTTATCGTAATCGGTGCGCTGCCCCACACGGGTATTCTCGACAAAGAAATTCACCTTCTTTATCGGGGTAAATACCGCGTCAACCGGAATTACGCCGATTGTTTTATCTTCCTTTTTATTTAACTCGGCCGGGACATACCCCCTGCCGCGCGAAACTTCCATTTCAATGTTCAACTTTGTATCCCTGGTCAGAGTCGCGATATGCAAATCGGAGTTGATAATTTCAATAGTCTCATCAACTTCGATATCTTTAGCCTTAATATCGCCTTTGGAATCGGCCTTAATCATTATAGTCTTGGGTATCTTGGAATGCGAGTTAAGAACCAAACTCTTGATGTTAAGGATGAGTTCCGGAATATCTTCTAACACGCCCGGAATAGTCGAAAATTCATGCTGGGCTCCGGAAATCTTTACACTTGTCACCGCGCTTCCCTCGATAGAAGAAAATAAAACTCTCCTTAAAGAATTCCCCAAGGTAACGCCATAGCCTCTTTCGAATGGCGCAGCCGAAAATTTTCCGTAGGTATTGGTATATGTAGCCTCATCGCACTCAAGCCTTTTTGGTAGTTGAAAATCTCTCCATTTTATTCCCATTATATTGTTCCTCCTGTTATAACTTCAATTAATGACAAATTACAAAGCACAAAATTCAAAATAATTACAAATTAAAAAATCTAAATCACAAAACCTTAGTTTTGAAATTTGCCATTTTGATTTTTGATTTATTTTGGACTTTGAATTTTGTCATTTGAATTTATTATTTAGAATACAACTCTACTATTAACTGCTCTTGTATAACCTGTTGAATATCTTCTTTACCCGGAAGCCTTAAAACTTTACCGCTTAATTCGGCTGAGTTGAATTCAAGCCAGGTCGGAACTGTCCTCTCCTTGGATTGCTCCAGGATTTCTTTAATTTTATTGAGCGCCTTTTCTTTAACCTTAACCTGAATAACATCTCCCTGCATAATCAGATAAGACGGGATATTTACCCTGCGCGAATTAACCTGTATAAAGTTATGCCTTACTATCTGGCGGGCCTGCGCGCGGGATAATCCCAGACCTAAACGAAAGATCACGTTATCCAAACGCCTTTCCAATAATTGCAGCAATACCTTTCCGGTAACACCCTTGGTCTTGGAAGCAATTTTAAAATAACGGCGGAATTGTTTTTCCAGGACACCGTAGATTCTTTTTACTTTTTGTTTCTCTTTCATCTGAAGGCCGTAGTTAGAGAGCTTGCTCCTGCGTTTTCCACCCTGGCCGTGCTGCCCCGGCGGATAAGCCCTTTTGCTAGCGGCGCACTTTTCCGTATTACAACGAGTGCCCTTTAGAAAAAGCTTCTCTCCCTGCCTGCGGCACAATTTGCAAACTGCGTCAGTATAACGTGCCATAAATTACACTCTCCTTTTCTTCTTCGGACGACATCCGTTATGCGGTATAGGAGTAACATCCTTGATTAAAGTTATGATCAAACCTGAAGCCTGAAGCGCTCGTATCGCGCTTTCACGCCCGAATCCCGGGCCTTTAACGCGCACTTCCACATCTTTAATCCCGATTTCCTTGGCTTTTCTAGCCGCGTCAGCCGCAGCTATCTGAGCCGCAAAAGGCGTGGATTTCTTAGAACCGCTATAACCTACAATTCCCGGGGCAGACCAAACCAATACATTGCCCTGCTTATCGGTTATTGTGATTATTGTATTATTGAAGCTAGCCTGGATATGGGCAATCCCGGAACTAATCCCTCTGGCTATTTTCTTCTTCTTCGCTCTTTCTTTTGTCGCCATTAATTCCCTCTTTCTTTTAGGTTAGGAATTAACCCCGAGCCCAAAGGGCGAGGGGTATACCCTTATTTTATTTTGCCGCTGGTTTTGCTTTAGCCGGCTCAGCTTTCTTGATTATAGCCATATTCCCCTTGCGCGGCCCTTTTCTGGTCCGGGCATTGGTGCGCGTGCGCTGGCCTCTGGCCGGAAGGCCCTTTTTGTGCCTTGAACCGCGATATGAACCAATGTCCATTAAACGTTTAATATTCTGCGAAATATCCCTGCGCAAATCTCCTTCTAAACGCAACCCGCTTTTTTGCAGCGCATTGGTGATACGGGCGACCTCTTCATCGCTTAGGTCTTTGGCGCGCTTGGATGAATCGATGTTTACCTCTTTGAGTATCTTACCGGATAGAACTCTGCCTATCCCGTATAAATAAGTCAATGAAATATCGATCCTTTTTTCCTTAGGTATATCTACACCCAGTATTCTTGGCATTTATATCTCCTATTTCTTTTGAATGCGGAAGGGGAACTCAAAACCCCAAAGAGTTAGCCCTGTCTCTGCTTATGCTTGGGATTAGAGCAAATTACCCTGATTACCCCCGCTCTTTTTACAATCTTGCATTTGTCGCAAATTTTTCTTACAGATGCTTTTACTTTCATCCCGTTACAAACCTCCGAATTCTTAACCCGTTACAAGTTTGTAACGGGATTCATTTTATTTAACCCTAAAAGTTATCCTCCCCCTGTTCAAGTCATACGGAGAAAGCTCCAACTTAACCTTATCTCCCGGTAGAATCCTTATAAAATTCATACGCATTTTTCCTGATACATGCGCAAGCACCATATGCCCGTTTTCCAGCTCTACCTTGAACATTGCGTTGGGTAAAGCTTCGATAATTTTTCCTTCTGTTTCAATCAACTCTTCTTTAGGCATAAAACCCTTCTTAATTACTCCCGGTTTTACCCCGGGCGCTTAGCCGAGGGGTATTTATTTTGTTAAGATTTCCGGCCCTTTCTTGGTTATGGCTACCGTATGTTCAAAATGCGCTGAAGGTAACCTATCCTTAGTCACTGCGGTCCAGCCATTATCCAGAATTTCGGCTTCCCATCCTCCAATATTCACCATAGGTTCAATAGCCAGGACCATTCCTTCTTTAAGCAGCGGCCCCTGCCCGGGACATCCAAAATTGGGGACTTCCGGATCTTCGTGCAACTTTAAACCGATTCCATGGCCGACAAATTGCCGCACAACGGAAAAACCGTTATCTTCGACATATCTTTGAATCCTGACAGATATATCCGATAAACAATTCCCTATTATAGCCGCCTCTATGCCTTCGGACAAAGAAACCCGGGTAACATCGATAAGTTTCTTTATCTTTGGCGAAACACTGCCTATCGGTATGGTAATTGCCGAATCTGAGAAATAGCCTTTGTAATTTACTCCTATATCTAAACCTAAAATATCGCCTTCATTCAAGAGCCTGCCGGACGGAATACCATGGACAATTTCTTCATTGACCGAAGCGCAAACTGCCGCGGGATACCCCCGATAACCCTTAAACGCGGGTAAGGCCCCTTGCTCCAGGATAAGTTTCTCCGCTAAAGAATCAATATCCAGGGTTGAAATACCGGCCTTAATCCTTTTTTCCAACTCTCGCATAACCCTGGAAAGAATCCCCCCGGAGCATCTAAGCATTCGGAGTTCTTCTTCAGACTTTAAAGGAATCATGCAATCTTTTTAGTAAGAGCGATTATCTCTTCGAGAACCAAACCCGCATCGCCGTCTGCCGCAAGACGATATAATTTTTTCTTATCCTGATAATATTTTATAAGGCTGGAGACCTCGTTTTTGTAAACTTCCAGCCGTTTTTTAATCGTTTCTTCCCGGTCGTCGCTCCTTTGAAAAAGCGCGCCTTGGCACTTATCGCAAACTCCCTTATTCTTAGGAGGCATATTCCTGATGTGAAAATTCGCTCCGCAGACACTGCAAACCAATCTTCCCGAGAGCCTCTGGATAATTACACTATCACTTGAATCCAGGTATACAACCATATCCACATCTAAATTCTTCTGCTTGAATATTTCTTCCAGGGTTTGAGCTTGGGAAAAATTGCGCGGATAACCGTCGAGAATAAAACCTTTCTTTATATCGCTTTGCGAGAATCTCTCCAAAAGCATCTTGCTCATTAACTCATCAGGGACCAAAAGCCCGCGCTCCATATAGTCTTTGGCTTCTTTTCCCAAGGCAGTTGCGTCTTTGACGTTTTGCCTTAGGATGTCACCGGTAGATATATGCGGCAAACTCAATCTCTCCGCCAATCTTTTGGCCTGAGTTCCTTTACCTGCTCCGGGTGGACCTAATAGCACTATTCTCATATATACACCTTAATTAAAAACTTAAAACGCAAAACTGCTTATTTAATTAATGTCAAAATAACAAAGCACAAAATTCAAAATAAATTTAAATGACAAATTCCAAATGACAAAACTTTTGTTTTGCTATTTGACATTTGGACTTTGAATTTATTTTGGACTTTAAATTTTGTCATTTGTCATTACACTTTTTACTTTAACTATCTTCTTCCTTTAATATGGCTTCCTTTAATAAAGCCTTCGTAGTGATGCGTCAACAAATGCGATTCTATTTGTTTTAAGGTATCCAGCATAACTCCTACTATGATCAAGATTCCTGTGCCTCCAAAAAATGAGGCAACCAAATACGGGACTTTAAGCCAGGCCATGATAAAATCCGGGAAGATGGCGATAACTACGATGAAAAGCGCGCCTGCCAAGGTAATCCGGGTCATCACATAATCCAGATATTCAGCTGTAGGCGCACCCGGACGAATGCCTGGAATAAACCCGCCGTATTTTTTCATATTCTCGGAAAGATCCTGCGGATTAAACACTATTGCCGTATAAAAATAACAAAAGAACATAATCAGGAGCCCATAAACAACCGTATAAAGCACATGGCCGCGGATTAAACTCTCTGCCAATCTTTGAAATCCCGGATTGGGAATAAACGATGCCAATGTCGCCGGAAAAAGAATGATCGATTGAGCGAATATGATGGCTATAACTCCGGAGGTATCCACTTTCAGGGGAATATAAGTGGACTGCCCTCCATAAATCTTTCTGCCGACGATCCTGCGCGCATATTGAACAGGGATTTTCCTCTGGCCCTGGGTAATCATTATTACCGCGAAAACTACGCCTACCAGAAAAATACCCATAATTAACAAGGTAAAAGGCTGAATTTGCCGGCGGCTTGCCGCAAAAGGCGAAACCAAAACATACAACTGGTGCATCGCAGCCGGAATCCTTGATATGATACCGGCGGTAATTACCAATGATATACCGTTACCTATTCCGCGCTCCTGTATTTGCTCGCCCAGCCACATAATAAAAATAGTGCCGGTAGTCAAGGTCAAAACAGTAACCAGACGAAAACCCCAACCCGGTGTCATAACTATTCTTAAACCTTCAAAACGAGCCGGATTTTCCAGCCAAAGAGCGATAAAATACGATTGAACCAGGGCTAAGGCTACTGTGCCATAACGGGTAAATTGGTTTATTTTCTCATAGCCAGCTTTACCTTCTTTGGCTATTTTCTCCAAAGCGGGGATTACCGCGGTCAATAGCTGCATGATGATCGATGAAGATATATACGGCATAATCCCCAGCGCAAATATGGTCAGCTTTTCCATTGCGCCTCCGGAAAACATATTAATTATGCCAAAGATCGTGCCGCCTTGCGTCCGGGATATGCGGTTAAAAAATTCGGCCAGGGCTGCTCCGTCAATGCCGGGAGTCGGAACATAACAACCAACCCTGTATACCGCAATCAAAGCGCCAGTTATAATCAAACGCCTCTTTAGATCCGGAATCTTAAAGGCATTAACTAGAGCGCTAAACATTGATAACTTCCGCTACTCCGCCGGCCTTTTTGATTTCTTCCGAGGCCTTTTTGGAGAATGAGTGGGCCTGAACAGTTATGGGATTTTTTACGCAACCGTCCCCCAGAATCTTAACCAGCTTACCCTTATCTTTAATCAAACCTTTAGCCAGTAAAAGTTCCGGATTTATCACGGTTTCTTTTATTTTAGCCAAGCTTTCCAGGTTTACAATCTGATATTCTTTTTTAAATACACTATTGAAACCGCGTTTTGGCATTTTGCGGACTAAAGGAGACTGCCCTCCTTCGAAACCTAAATAAAAATGCCTTCCTGCGCGGGAAGTCTGGCCCTTGCTTCCTCTAGTCGAAGTTTTTCCATGCCCCGAGCTAGAACCTCTGCCTAAATACTTACGCCCTTTATGCGCGCCAGCCGGAGCTTTTAAGTTAAATAAACCGACTAACTGCGCAGAATCTTGCGACTTACTCTTTTTTATGGTTTTTTTGCTTTTCATAGTTCGACTCTTTTCACTCGCTCACTATGAACCCTGAGTTTATCAAAGGGTTCATCTTTAACTTTTGAGGCTCTTTAAGCCCTCGACGGTAGCTTTAATAACATTAATAGGGTTATTGGATTTAAGGCATTTTGTCAATATATCCTTGATGCCTGCGGCTTCGCATATAGCCCGCACAGGACCAGCTGCGATTACCCCTGTCCCTTCCGAGGCTGGTTTAAGCATTACTTTGGCAGCGCCATAGTGCCCGACAACTTCATGAGGAATAGTGGAACCCTCAAGGCTAACCCTAAAAAGGCTCTTTTTGGCCTTAGTCAGGGATTTGCGTATTGCATCCGCCACCTCATTAGCTTTATCCAAAGCAAATCCAACCCTGCCCTTGGTATCGCCTACAACTACAAGCGCGCTAAAATGTAATTTCTTGCCGCCTTTGGTAACCTTGGTAACACGGTTGATGGTAATTACCTTTTCAATTAATTCCGGCTGCTGTTCAATGTTTAACTCACGCATAAGTTAAAACTCCAATCCGCCTTTTCTTAAGGATTCGGCAAATGCCTTTATCCTGCCATGATATAAATAACCTGCCCTGTCAAATATGATTTTACTAATCCCTTTTTCTTTGGCCATTTTAGAAAAAACCTCTCCAAAAACGCCAGATGCTTTGACACTTCCGGAAGAACTTACGTTTTTCTTAAACTCTTTACTTGCCGTAGAAAAAGAAAATAACACCTTATTCTCTGTGTCGTCGATAACTTGGGCCGAAAGATTGTTCAGGGAGCGTTTGACGACCAGACGCGGCTTACTGCCTGAGCCCTGCATTTTAATCCTGATTCTGCGATGCCTTTTTAATCTTGCGAGTTCTTTTTTATTCATTTTATTTTCCACCGCCGGTTGCCTGAGCCTTGCCCACTTTCTTTTTCACGTATTCCCCGACAAAACGAATGCCTTTACCTTTATAAGGCTCTGGCGGATATATGGCGCGTATCTCGGTCGATACCTTGCCAACCAATGCCTTATCAATACCTCTTATAACTACCTGAGTCGGTTTAGGCGTCTCGATTTTTATGCCCGCGGGGATAGGAAAATTCACCTGATGGGAAAAACCCAGGCTCATATTCAGAATGTTTCCCTGGACACCCGCTTTAAAACCCACGCCGATTATTTCCAGCTCTTTTACATAGCCTTCTGTCACACCCTTGATCATATTCACTATCAAAGCCCGGTACAAACCATGCAAAGACCTGTCCATCTTGGTATCGGCAACCCGTTTCACCAAAACCTGGCCATCTTTTATCTCAAGGTTGATCCGGGGAGAAAGCGGAAGATTCAATTTCCCTTTAGCGCTCTCCACTAAAATAACGTTATCCTTTACTTCGACTTTGACTTCTTTAGGGACAGTAATAAGTTTTTTTCCTATTCTAGACATATTTTCCTTACCAGATGTAGCCGATAACTTCTCCGCCTAAACTCATTTCGCGGGCGTCCTTATCGGTCATAATACCTTTAGATGTTGAGATGATTGCCAAACCTCTGCCTCTTAAAACTGTAGGAACCTTTTTGTGAGTCACGTATAAACGTAATCCTGGACGGGAAATGCGCTTGATATTTCTGATCGCTCCTTTTCCGGCGACATATTTCAAATATATACGGACCTGGCCCTGTTTCTTATCTTCAATCAATTTAAAATTATCAACGTAACCTTCTTTTTTCAAAATCTCTAAAATAGATTTTATGGTGTTAGAAGCCGGAACATCCACGCTATCCCTTTTGATCATTGTGGCGTTGCGGATTATCGTAAACACATCAGCTATTAAATCAGTTCTCGACATTATTCTCCTCTATTTTTCTACCAGCTTGCTTTTTTGACTCCCGGGATCATACCCTGCCAAGCCAGTTCCCTGAAACATATACGGCACAATTGAAACCTGCGCAAATAACCGCCGCTTCGGCCGCAGATAGCGCAACGATTATGTTTACGCGTCGAAAATTTTGCCTGCCTTTTCCATCTTGCTATTTGTGAATTCTTAGCCATAGCCTTTATTAATCCTTATCTGTTTTAAAAGGGACGCCGAATAATTTCAATATAAGGCGGGCCTCTTCTTTGTTTCTAACATTCCTGATAACAATGGTTATATCCATACCCTGAGTGCGGGTCAATTTATCGTATTCCATCTCCGGGAAAATTCCCTGCTCGCTAAGGCCTAACGTGTAATTACCCGCCTTGTCAAATGCGTCGGGAGAAACTCCTCTAAAATCACGGATACGCGGAAGCGCTATGTTCACTAAGCGATCCAGGAACTCATACATCATGAAACGGCGTAAAGTAACCTTGCAACCTACGGGAGAATTTTCTTTAACTTTAAAATTTGAGATAGCTTTTTTGGCCCGGCGCATAATCGCCTTCTGTCCGGTAATCAAAGCTAACTCATCCATCGCTTTCTCCAGGATCTTCACATCTTGAAGCGCTTCTCCCACGCCCATATTCACCACTATTTTTTCAATGCGAGGAACCGCCATCCTGTTCTTGATCTTTAATTCCTGCATCAGCTGCGGAACTATTTCTTTTCTGTATTTTTCTAATAATCTCGGTAACATATTTTCTCTCTCTACTTTTAGCTCTTCCTATGAGCTATCAGCTAAATAACTTCTTTGCAAGATTTGCAGACTCTGGATTTTGTTCCGTCTTTAAGTATTAAAAAACCGACTCTGGCAGCCTTATCGCAATGCTTACAGACCAACATAATATTACTCAAGGCTATAGGCATTTCGATTGAAACAATTCCGCCTTTTTGGTCCTGCCGGGTCTGCCGTTTATGCTTCTTGGCTAAATTTATTCCCTCTACAAGAGCGCGTCCGCTTTCATTAAAAATCTGGATGACTTTTCCTTTTTTACCTTTATCTTTTCCTTTTATTACCTGGATTATGTCGTTCTTTTTAATTTTTTGCATTAGATTACCTCGGGTGCCAAAGATATAATCTTGGAAAAATTCTTATCCCTTAATTCGCGGGCAACCGGGCCGAATACGCGCGTGCCGCGGGGATTATCCTGATTATCGATAAAAACAACCGCATTGCGATCGAACCTTAACACTGAACCATCAAGACGCCTGATTGCCTGGCGGGTTCTTACGATAACGGCCCTGCCTTTTTCGCCTTTTTTAATCGTGGCATCCGGAGACGACTCTTTGATATTCACGTTAATAATATCCCCGATCTCGGCGTTAGGGCAGTTCTTTTTTCCTAAAACTCCGATCATCGATGCCTTTTTCGCGCCGGTATTATCCGCTACATCTAGTATGGAACGCAACTGAATCATTTAAATCTCCTCTTTTACTTCTATCTTGGCCGCTTCGCTGACTTTCTTGATAACTTCAGTTACTCTAAAATGCTTGTCTTTAGAAAGGGGCCGGGTTTCTTCAATCTTTACGGTGTCGCCAAACTTAGCGATCCCTTTCTCATCATGAGCTTTGAATTTGTTGAAAATCTTAGCAATACGCGAATATTTGGAGTGTTTGCTTATCCTCATAACGCGCACAACCACCGTCTTTTGCATTTTATTGCTTATTACCGTCCCGATAAACTCTTTTCGCTTTCCCATTTTTATTCTTTCTTTGAGTTCAAAATAGTTTCGACTACCGCAATGTCTTTTTTAACCAAAGAGAACAGGTGCGGCTTCTCTACTCTTCCGGTATAACGCTGGGAGTTCAATTTAAAAAGCTCATCTTTCAGGGCTTTCTCTTTCTCCAGTAATTCAGCTTTTGATAAGTTAATTAAATCTTTTGCTTTCAGTCTTTTTGCCATATTATTTATGTATACGTGATATAAATTTTGTCCTGAGTGGTAACTTATAGGCTACAAGCCTAAAACACTGACGGGCATACTCTTCGGGAACACCGCCCAATTCAAACATTATCTTTCCTCTTTTAACCACGCAAACCCAATGATCCAAATCCCCCTTGCCCTTACCCATACGCACTTCTGCCGGTTTTTTAGTTATTGATTTATCCGGAAAAACCCTAATCCAAAGCTTTCCCCCCTTATGCAGCTGACGGGCGATAATGACACGAGCGGCTTCAATCTGGGTATTCTTTAACCACCCGTTGTCCAGGCTTTTCAATCCGAATTCACCGAAGGCTAAATCTGCGCCGCTGGTGGCTATTCCTCTGCGCTGCCCCTTTTGTAATTTACGGTATTTTACTCTCTTGGGCATTAAAGGCATATCAGTTCATCTCCTTTTTAGCCTTTACTTCTTCGGCCTTAACTTCAGAAACATCCTGAATCACTTTCTTTTCCAAAACATCCCCCTTATATATCCAGACTTTAACACCTATAAGCCCATAAGTAGTAAGGCTCTCGGCAAAACCATAATCTATATCCGCCCGAAAAGTCTGCAAGGGGACTTTGCCAAGTTTATAAGTTTCGGTCCGGGACATTTCTGCTCCGTTTAGACGTCCAGCGCAGCAAACGCGTATACCCTTAACTCCGGCGTTGATTGACTGCTCCATGGCTCGCTTTACGGCCCTGCGAAACGCAACGCGTTTCTCCATTTGGAAAGCGACGTTTTCAGCAACTAATTGCGCATCCCAAGCAGGCTGCTTTACTTCTTCGATATCAATGGCAATTTCCTGTTTGGCCAAACTATTCAAATCCCCTCTTAAGCGCTCAATATCGGCTCCGTGACGGCCAATAATAAGCCCGGGGCGAGCGCTAAATATCCTGATTCTAATCTTATCCGCCAATCTATCAATTACGATTTTAGATACCGCAGCCTGTTTAAATCTTTTCTTGATGAATTTACGAATGTTATAATCCTGATATATAAATTTAGGGAACTCTTTATGCCCGGCAAACCAACGCGAGTGCCATCCCTTGATAAAACCAATTCTTAGAAGTAACGGACTAACTTTTTGACCCATTTATTATTCTCCTGATTTCAAATCTAATTCAATCCTGATATGGCAAGTTCTCTTTAAAATCGGTTGCGCCCGGCCAAAAGCCGCGGCCTTAAACCTTTTCCAGCTCGGACCCACATTACATACTGCTTTAGAAATATAAAGCTGTTCGATATTAAAACCTTTTACCTTGGCATTAGCAATAGCCGAATTTAATATCTTGATCAAATACTCTTTAGGACGCTTATTAATATTTAAAAGTAACGCCCGAGCAAAAACCGCATCCTTTCCGCGAATAAGATCCATTACCAGCCTTACCTTAGGCGGCGAAATCCTCAAAAATTTTCCTTCTGCTTTAGCTATCATTTTTTCTTTTTCCTATCTACTGACTACTATCTGCTAACTACCCTTATTAGGTTTTCTCTAATGCTTTCTTGGCCTTTACTCCGCCGTGCTTCCTGAATATGCGGGTAGGGGCAAACTCGCCTAATTTATGTCCAACCATATTTTCGGTTACAAAAACAGGAACGTGTTTCTTGCCGTCATGAACGGCAAAAGTCAAACCTACGAAATCCGGAATAACAGTAGAAGCTCTCGACCAGGTTTTAATTGCCTGGCGCGTGCCGGATTTACGCTGCTGATCAACTTTCCTTAACAATCTTTCCTCAACATAAGGACCTTTTTTTAATGAACGTGGCATTATGGTTTCCTTCTTTTAACAATAAACTTATTAGAATACCGATTCGGCTTCCTGGTCCTATAGCCCTTAGTAGGCTTACCCCACGGAGTAACCGGATGCGGATTACCTTGCCCGGATTTTCCTTCGCCGCCGCCATGCGGATGATCAAAGGGATTCATTGCTAAGCCTCTTGATTGCGGTTTGACGCCCAACCATCTATTCCTGCCCGCCTTACCCATATAAATCGCTTCGTGCTCCACATTACCGACCTGGCCAACCGTAGCATGACATTCAAGACTAACTAATCTTACTTCGCCTGAAGGAAGCTTTATATGGGCAAAATCCCCTTCTTTAGCCATAAGCTGAGCGCTAGAGCCGGCAGAACGAACTATCTGCCCACCTTTGCCTTTGCTTATTTCCAAATTATGAATAAGTGTTCCGGAAGGCATATGCCTTAGAAGCAAACAATTGCCAATTTGGATTTCCACATCTTTTTGGTTGCTTGAAATAATGGTTTGCCCTACGGATAATCCCACAGCAGCCAATATATATCTTTTCTCTTTATTAGGATATTCGATAAGAGCTATTCGGCAAGAACGATTTGGATCATACTCAATCGCAATAACCTTTCCCGGAATATCAATAATATCTCTTTTAAAATCAACAATTCTCAACATCCTCTTATGTCCGCCGCCGCGATGCCTGGAAGTTATTCTTCCGTAAGAATTCCTGCCGCCGGACTTCTTCAAAGGAAGCAACAAGGATTTTTCCGGGGTATTTTTAGTAATTTCCGCAAAATCCGGGCCAGTCATATGCCTGCGCGAGGGTGTTGTCGGTTTAAAATATTTAAGTCCCATAATATTAAGCTACCTCTATCTTTTGCCCTGCTATTAAAGTCACCACTGCTTTCTTTTTGTCAGCGGTCCTACCTAATTGATGACGCACTCTTTTTAGTTTTCCAAAAGAAATAAACGTATTTACATGTTTAACTTTTACTTTGTAAAGCTGCTCTACGGCGTGCTTGATCTGAATTTTATTAGCCTTGATATCAACAATAAAAAGATACCTGGAATTAGGCTCATACACTGTTGACTTCTCGGTACGAATCAAAGATTTGATTATATCTTGTGAATAATTCATTTTTTAAGCCTGTTAGTAAGTTGAGTTAAACCGTCTTTGGTAATAACTAATTTTTTATGCGCTAAAACTTCGTAAACATTGGTATCTGTAGCCAGGGTAAATTTCAGGAAATCAATATTCCTTAAGGCCAGTTTCTCATCCCCGGTGGATTTATCCAGCAGGAAGAGCACACGAGATGATTTTTTATCTTTGGAACTGTTTATTTTAAGGTTAGTAAATAATTTCATTGCTTCTTTGGTTTTGGAATTTTCCAATTTAAACTCATCCAAAACTATCAAATTATTTTCTTTTACTTTAGCGTTAAGACTGGATTTTAAAGCTACATTTTTGATTTTATCCGGTAAGGTGTAAGAAAAATCTCTCGGATGCGGACCAAACACTACGCCACCATGTCTCCATAGCGGAGAACGAGTCGAACCTACGCGGGCCCGGCCTGTCCCTTTTTGCTTCCAGGGCTTCTTACCGCCACCGGAGACCTCGCCTCTAGTTTTGGTCGCAGCCAAACCCTTGCGCTGATTAGCCCGATAAGCAGTAACAGCCTGGTAAATAGCTTCGGAATTTATTATACCGTCAAATACAGAAGTATTCAGCTTTATACTGTCTACTTCTTTGCCTTGTGCGTTATATATAGGTAAGGTTATGGTTTCCATTTTTATTTTTTAGCCCCTTTTGCCTTTGCCGGTTCTTTTTTAGGGGTAGTTTTTCTTTTTATAGCTGTTTTAACAATAACATAACCGTTTTTAAATCCTGGCACCGCTCCCTTAATTAAAAGTATATTGTTTTCCGCGTCAATTTTTACAATCTTTAAATTCTGCGTAGTTACTTGTATAGCACCCATATGTCCGGCCATATGATGGCCTCTAAAAACTCTTCCGGGAGTAGTAGTTGAACCGACTGAACCTACGCGTCGACGCGAAGTCGAACCATGAGTCATCGGTCCACCATGCCAATGCCAACGTTTCATGCCACCCTGAAAACCTTTACCGATAGAAGTTCCGGTTACATCCACAAAATCCCCTTCGGCAAATATACCCACCTTAAGATCTTCACCTACTTTATATTCTTTGCCAGCATCCTTCGGTAATTCTCTGATTATTTTACGTCCGTGTATGTTCAACTTTTTAAAATAACCTGCCTGCGGTTTTTTTAAATTCTTCTCTTTAGCAAGGTCAAATCCAACCTGAATACTTTTTTCATTAATGGCTAACACCGGACAAGGACCAGCCTCAATAGCAGTAACACTTACCAAGGATCCATCCTCGGCAAAAATTTGTGTCATGCCAATTTTTTTGCCTAATAAAGCGCTCATTTTATCTCAACATCCACCCCTGCGGGCAGGTTTAACTTCCTTAATGAATCAATCGTCTTAGCTGTTGGTTCGAATATATCGATGAGCCTCTTATGTGTGGATAAATCGAACTGTTCGCGGGACTTCTTGTCAATGACCGGAGAACGCAAAACCGTATAGATCTCGCGTCTGGTCGGAAGCGGAACCGGGCCGGCGATTTTGGCGCCGGTCCGTTTCACTGTTTCAACAATCTCCAAGACCGCCTGGTCCAAGAGACGATGATCGTAAGCTTTTAGTTTTATACGTATCTTTTGTGCGACTGACATATTCTTAAGCGATAATCTCCGTAACTACGCCTGCGCCTACGGTATGGCCGCCTTCGCGAATAGCGAAACGCGATTCCTTTTCCATGGCTATAGGTGTAATCAACTCAACATCTAAATTAACATTATCTCCGGGCATAACCATTTCCACTCCGGTCGGTAAAGTAACGTTTCCGGTAACATCGGTCGTGCGGAAATAGAATTGCGGCCTGTAACCTTTAAAGAATGGCGTATGCCTTCCACCTTCTTCTTTGGTCAGTATATACACCTGAGCCTTGAACTTAGTATGTGGAGTAATCGACTTAGGAGCAGCAATAACCATACCACGTTCAATATCGTTCTTTTCAACACCTCTTAATAACAATCCGACATTGTCTCCGGCTTGTCCTTCATCCAAAAGCTTACGGAACATTTCAATTCCGGTAACTACGGATTTCTTTACTTCCGGTCTTAAACCTATGATCTCAACTTCTTCGCTAAGTTTAACTTTGCCACGTTCAATTCTTCCGGTGGCAACCGTACCTCTACCTTCGATACTAAATACGTCTTCAACTGCCATCAAAAGCGGTTTATCCAAGTCTCTAACCGGCAAAGGAATAAAATCATCACAAGCTTTGATTAAATCTAAAATCGGTTTGCAATCTGCCGATGTCGGATCACTTGCCCCGGCTAAAGCCTTAGAAGCACTCCCGCGGATAATCGGAGTTTTATCTCCGGGATACCCGTACTTAGTAAGCAATTCCCTAACTTCCATTTCCACCAAATCCAAAAGTTCATTATCTGTAACTAAATCTACTTTATTTAAGAACACAACCATTGAAGGCACGTTAACCTGTCTAGCTAAAAGAATATGCTCTCTGGTTTGAGGCATAGGGCCGTCAGCAGCCGAAACCACTAAAATAGCGCCATCCATTTGAGCGGCGCCGGTAATCATATTCTTGATGTAATCGGCGTGACCGGGGCAATCGATATGCGCATAGTGGCGGGAATCTGATTCGTATTCAACGTGAGCAACCGAAATAGTAACGGTCTTGGTATCATCTCTCACTGTTCCACCTTTAGCAATATCAGCATAAGCCTTGGCCGTTGCTTTACCCAACTTAGCCGAAACATTAACAATAGCAGCAGTCAATGTGGTTTTACCATGATCAATATGCCCGATAGTTCCGATATTAACATGTGGCTTACTTCTTACAAATTTATCTTTAGCCATTTTTTCTTCCTCCTGTTTTTTTAACGAAAACTTTTTCTTGTTGAACCAGTAGCTGCGAAGCCAGTAACAATTTTTTCTGCTATATGTGCAGGCACTTCGCTGTAAAACGAAGGCTCCATTGTATAGGATGCGCGGCCTTGTGTCAAGGATCTTATTATAGTTGCATAGTTAAAAACTTCAGCTAATGGAATGTTCGCTCGAATGGTTCTTAAGTTAAGCCGCTGGGCTAAGGAAATTATTTTTGCCCGTCGAGAACTTAAATCTCCAATGACCTGGCCCATAAATTCTTCCGGAACGACTACTTCCATATCCATGATCGGTTCCAATAAAACCGGATGACCATTTTTTAATCCGTCATTAAATGCAAGCGATCCGGCCATTTGAAACGCGAGTTCCGATGAGTCAACTTCATGGTAAGATCCATCAACTAAAGTGACATGAATATCAGTAACAGGATACCCTGCTAATACTCCTGATTTAGCCGCGCCAAAGACTCCCTGCTTGACTGCTGGAATATATTCGCGCGGAATCGCGCCGCTTTTAATTTTATCTTCAAAGGTTATACCTGTGCCGGGAGTTTCCTGCGGAGCCATCTCAACAACACAGTGTCCATATTGTCCGCGGCCACCGGATTGAGATATAAATTTTCCCACAGATCTTACCTTTTTAGTCATAGTTTCCCGATAGGCAACTTGCGGTTGACCTACTTGTGCAGCTACATTAAATTCACGCAAGATTCTATCGATTATAATTTCCAAATGCAATTGTCCCATACCAGCAATAAGAGTTTGACCTGTTTCTTGATTGTAGGTAACCCTAAAAGACGGATCCTCATCTTCAAGTTTATGCAAAGCTAAACCTAATTTTTCTTGAGCGTCTTTGGATGTAGGCTCAATTGCCTGTTGGATAACCGGTTCGGGAAAACGCATTGCTTCCAGTAAAATCATATTATTTTCAGTACAAAGCGTGTCTCCGGTTTTTGTATCTTTTAACCCAACCGCAGCGGCAATTTCACCACAAGAAACACTCTCCACAACTTCCTGATGGTTAGCGTGCATCTTCACAATCTTGGTAACTCTTTCCCGTTCTCTTTTCGAAGCATTATATATATAGGAACCGGCAGTCAAAACTCCGGAATAAACGCGAATATAATATATTTTTCCGACATAAGGATCCGTGGCTACTTTAAAGCACAGGGCGCAAAAAGGAGACTTTTCCGAAGCCTTGATCTCTTCGAACTCTCCGGTTTCAGGATTCGTTCCTTTAATCGGGGGCAAATCAATTGGCGAAGGCAGATAATCTTTGACCGCATCCAAAACCAACTGCACGCCTTTATTTTTAAATGAAGACCCGCAAAGTACCGGAACAAATTTATTGGCTATAACTCCCTTTCTAATCGCAGCTTTTAATGTAGCTGCGGGAATCGCTTTACCATGCAAATAATCTTCCATTATCGCATCATCTACCTCGGCAATCCTCTCTAACATTACCGTCCGCTGCTTTTCTACTTCCGGCATTGCTTCGGCAGGAATTTCCTTAATCTCAATATCTTTTCCTAATTCATCCTTATAATAAACAAGTTTCATTTCGACTAAATCAATTATTCCTTTGAAATTCGCATCCTTACCAAAAGGAAGTTGAATAGGAGCAGCATTTGTTCCTAATCTCTTATGCATCTGGTCGATAGCCTCTAAGAAATTCGCTCCGACTCTATCCATCTTATTCACAAAAGCTATCCTGGGAACACCATAGCGATCTGCCTGACGCCAAACTGTTTCAGATTGCGGCTCAACTCCCCCTACGCCGCAGAACACCACTACTGCTCCGTCTAAAACTTTTAACGATCTTTCTACTTCAATCGTAAAATCAACGTGGCCGGGAGTATCGATTAAATTAATATGAATATCCTTCCAGGTACAAGTAGTCGCAGCAGATGTAATAGTAATTCCTCTCTCCTGCTCCTGCACCATCCAATCCATAGTTGCTGCACCATCGTGAACTTCACCAATCTTATAGTTCCTGCCGGTATAAAAAAGCACGCGCTCGCTGGTCGTGGTCTTTCCGGCATCGATGTGCGCGATGATCCCGATATTCCTAATTTTATCTAAAGATATTTTTTCCATTAATTTACCACCTAAAATGAGCAAAAGCCTTATTCGACTCAGCCATCTTATGCGTATCATCTCTCTTCTTTATAACCGAACCTTCACCCTTGTAAGCTGCGATAATCTCTTCAGCCAGCTTTTGGTCCATTGGCCTTCCTTTTTTATTCTGAGCAAAGTCTCTTATCCAACGTAAGGCAATCGACGTACCTCTTTCCTGACGTACCTCAATAGGAACCTGATAAGTCGCGCCACCTACACGCCGAGGTTTTACTTCCAGGCGCGGGCGCGCATTATCCAAAGCCTTGTAAAAAACTTTCAAGATATCCTGCTCGTTAAGATTCTTTTTTACGATCTCAAAGGCGCCGTAAACAATTTTTTCGGCAGTTGCCTTTTTACCTTCAAGCATAACCATATTCACAAATTTTGCCACAATCTTACTCTTAAGTTTTGGGTCTGGCAATATTACTTTTTCCTGAGCTTTTCTTCTTCTCATTATAATCTTTCCTTTATTACTAGTTAAGCGTTACTATTTTGTGCCTTCTTTCGGTCTCTTGGCTCCGTACTTTGAACGCCCTCTTCTTCTGGCATTTACTCCAACCGCATCCAGCGTGCCTCTTACAATATGATACCTTACACCAGGTAAATCCTTGACCCTGCCACCTCTGACTAAAACTATGGAATGCTCCTGGAGGTTATGTCCTTCACCAGGTATATAAGCAGTTACTTCAATTCCGGTAGTAAGCCTAACCCTGGCAATTTTACGCAAAGCGGAGTTTGGTTTCTTAGGAGTCATGGTACGCACCTGCAAACAAACACCTCTGCGCTGCGGGCAAGCCTTTAACGCAGGCGATTTACTCTTTTTCTTTTTGGATATTCTACCGAGCCTGATTAACTGCGAAATTGTTGGCATATGTTTACTTTTTCTCCTCTTTAGAAGTCTTTACAACTTCTATATCCTGATGATCATGAAAGCCTGTTCCCGCCGGAATAAGATGCCCAACGATAACATTCTCTTTTAATCCAAACAATTCATCGCGCTTACCGCTGGTAGCAGCTTCGGTAAGCACGCGGGTTGTCTCCTGGAAGCTGGCTGCAGAAATAAAACTTTCCGTAGTCAAAGATGCTTTGGTTATACCTAACAAAAGCGGAGTAGCTACCGCGGGTTTTCCTCCTTTTTTAACAACCTTGGAGTTTTCTTTCTGGAATACCCATTTATCGACCTGTTGCGTCGCTAAAAATTCGGTATCCCCCGGATCTTCAACACGGATTTTCTTTAACATTTGCCGGATAATTAATTCAATATGCTTATCATTTATCCGCACACCCTGCAGACGGTAAACCTCCTGCACTTCATTAACTAAATATTCCTGCAAGACTTTATCTCCGCAGACGCGTAAAATATCCTGTAAAACCACCGGTCCGTCAGTTAATTGCTGTCCGGCATCAACTCTATCGCCTTTATAAACATTGGGATGCTTGCCGTGCGGAATTACATATTCTCTCTGCATACCGGTAGTTGACTTTACGATAATTACACGTTGGCCTTTTTTAGTTTCGCCAAACTCCACAAAACCATCAATTTCACTGATAATGGCCGGGTCTTTAGGACGCCTGGCTTCAAATAATTCGGCAACACGCGGAAGACCTCCGGTAATATCCCTGGTTTTAACTACCATACGGGGTATCTTGGCTAACAAATCACCGCCGCCAACTGCTTGTCCGTCTTTAACCATAATATGGGCGCCAATCGGAATAGGATATATCCCGGCAACTTCTTTAGCTTCATCCAAAATGACAATCTGAGGATGAAACTCCTGTTTATGTTCAACCACGACGCGCTCAGTAAGCTTGGTAACCGGATTAAGTTCTTCCTTGATTGAAATGTTTTCCTTCAAGTCTTCATATTTTACGGTACCGGAAACCTCGGTCAAAACCGGTAAGGTATAAGGATCCCAATGAATAAAGACCGCATCCTTAACCAGTTCTCCTCCGTCAGCAACATTAATAAAAGCGCCTTGGGGAACCGAGAAACGCTCTAATTCTCTACCTTGCTTATCATTAATGCTCAAGAAACCATTCCTATTCAAAACGATAAATTCTTTATTCTTGGAAACTGTCCTTAAATTATGATATTTCAATATACCTTTATTTTTCGCTTTAATGAATGATTGTTCGACTTTTCTGGATGCGGTCCCGCCGATGTGGAAAGTTCTCATGGTCAGCTGGGTTCCAGGCTCACCGATACTCTGGGCAGCAACCACTCCAACTGCCTCGCCTAACTCAGCCATTCTACCGGTGGCTAAATTTCTTCCGTAACACTTAGTGCATACCCCTCTTCCGGACTCACAGGTTAAAACGCTGCGAATACGTATCTTTTCAATCCCCAGTTTTTCAATCATATCGGCTTTTTCTTCCGGAATTTCTTCTCCTGCCGCAACAATAACCTCATCCGTAATGATATCGACGATATTATCCAGGGCAACACGACCCACTATGCGGTCCTTGAGCGAAACAACTTCCTCATCCCCTTCAATAATCGCCGAAACCGTAATACCATTGAGAGTGCCGCAATCGTTCTCAGCAACAATTACTTCCTGCGCCACATCAACTAACCTACGGGTCAAATAACCGGCATCTGCCGTCTTAAGCGCCGTATCTGCCAAACCCTTGCGGGCGCCATGAGTGGAAATAAAATATTCCAAAACATTCAAGCCTTCGCGGAAGTTAGCCGTAATAGGGCTTTCGATAATTTCACCTGACGGCTTAGCCATAAGACCACGCATCCCAGCCAACTGCCTAACCTGTAAGCGTGAACCTCTAGCGCCTGAATCTGCCATCATAAATATAGGATTAAAGGAATCCATTCCTTTAAATAATAAATCTGAGATTTCGTCGGTAGCATGCGTCCAAATATCGATAATCTTGGATTTACGCTCGCTATCGGTAATCACACCGTGGCGATACTGTTCTTCCACCTTGGCAACCTTCTCCTTGGAATCCTTTAGCACTGCCTGCTTCTCAACCGGAACCTGCAGATCGTCTATGCCGATGGATATCCCTCCGAGCGTGCCATTTTCAAAACCTATCGTCTTAATATCATCAAGGAGATTGATCAACGCGGTGTGGCCAAATCTCTTATAGGTCTCGACCACAATATCTCCAACCTTACCCTTATTCAATTCCTTATTCACAAAACCAAATCCTTTGGGAAGAACCTGATTAAATAATACCCTTCCGACAGTAGTATCGATGATCTGTTTACCCTCAATAAATTTCTTTTCATCAAAATCAAAAATACTATCAACTCTTAATTTAATCTTGGCGTGTATTTCAACAGCCTTATCTTCGTAGGCAATTACAACTTCATCGCTATTAGCGAAAATCATACCTTCGCCCCTTGCGCCGGATTTTTCCTTGGTCAGGTAATACACGCCCAAAATAATGTCTTGCGTAGGCGTTATGATCGGCCGACCATCAGCGGGAGAAAATACATTGTTAATAGCCAACATCAAAATCTTGGCCTCTAATTGCGATTCTAAAGATAACGGAACGTGCACAGCCATCTGATCACCGTCAAAGTCGGCGTTAAAAGCAGTACAAACGAGCGGATGAATCTTGATGGATTTTCCTTCGATTAAAAGCGGCTGGAAAGCCTGAATACCTAGGCGGTGCAAAGTAGGAGCGCGATTCAATAATACCGGATGATCCTTAATAACTTCATCCAAAATATCCCATACTTCGATTTTGCCGCGTTCAACCATGCGGCGAGCGCCTTTAATAGTATGCACAAAACCTTTTTCTCTTAATTTTTTGATGATAAATGGCTCGAATAATTCCAAAGCCATCTGTTTAGGCAAACCGCATTCATGCAGTTTTAATTCCGGTCCGACAACAATAACTGAACGTCCGGAATAATCTACGCGCTTACCGAGCAAGTTCTGCCTGAAACGACCTTGCTTACCTTTTAGCATATCAGATAAACTCTTTAATGGACGGTTATTGGCGCCCATTACCGCCTTGCCGTGTCTTCCATTATCTAAAAGTGCATCTACCGCCTCCTGAAGCATACGCTTTTCATTACGAATGATAATCTCAGGAGCATTTAACTCCATTAATTTCTTTAAACGATTATTTCTGTTGATTACGCGGCGATATAAATCATTCAAATCAGATGTAGCGAATCTTCCCCCATCTAACGGAACTAACGGCCTTAAATCCGGAGGAATTACCGGAAGAATCTCTAAAATCATCCAATCAGGATTATTTCCGGATTTCTTGAAGTCTTCGACAATTCTTAAACTCTTTAAACCTTTGCGGTTGTTTAAAGCATCTTTAGATTTCTCCAAATCGCGGCGTAATTTACGGCACTGGGCGTCTAAATCCAGCTCTTTTAAAAGATCCTTAATTGCTTCGGCTCCGATTTTTGCCTTAAAATTAGCTCCATATTTAGCTAAAGACTCCTGATATTTTTCTTCGCTTAAAAGCTCTTTTTTCTTCAAAGGAGTGGTGCCCGGGTCAATGACTACATACTCCTCATAATAAATTATCTTCTCTAAATCCCTTAAGCCTATGTCCAATAACGCGGACATGCGGGAGGGAACTGCCTTAAAAAACCAAATATGCGTAACCGACGTAGCTAATTCAATATGCCCCATACGCTCGCGCCGGACGGAAGAACGATCAACCGTAACCCCGCAGCGGTCGCAGGTAATCCCTTTAAACTTAATACCTTTATACTTACCGCAGTTACATTCCCAGTCACGCACCGGGCCAAAGATCTTCTCGCAAAACAAACCATCTTTTTCCGGTTTCAATGTGCGGTAGTTAATGGTCTCGGCTTTCTTAACCTCTCCTTTAGACCAAGATTTGATTATCTGGGGAGAAGCTATTTTAATCGAAATATTATCAAAAGAAACTATCTCTTCCATTATTTCGCCTTTTCTGTCCGGATATCCAGACCTAAACCTTGAAGCTCTTTAATCAAAACATTAAACGACTCTGGCGTACCATGAGTCAAGCGTTGTTCACCTTTAACAATAGCCTCATAAATTCTAGTCCTGCCTGAAACATCATCACTCTTTACGGTAAGCATTTCCTGCAAAGTGAAAGCCGCGCCATATGCCTCCAGCGCCCAAACTTCCATTTCTCCTAACCTCTGGCCGCCGAATTGAGCTTTACCACCCAACGGCTGCTGAGTAACCAAGGAATAGGGACCGATAGAACGGGCGTGAATCTTTTCGTCAACCAAATGAATCAGCTTCATTACATACATATAACCTATCGTAACTCTGTGATCAAAAGGCTCGCCGCTGTAACCATCATATAGTTGAATTTTACCATCTTGCGGTAAACCGGCTTTTTCGAGCATCTCTTTAATTTCTTTTTCAGTGGCGCCATCAAAAACCGGTGTTCCGATATAAAGACCTAAGGTCTTAGCCGCCCAACCTAAATGACATTCCAAAATCTGCCCAACGTTCATACGGGAAGGCACGCCTAACGGGTTTAAAACCACTTCTACGGGAGTGCCATCAGGCAAATAGGGCATATCCTCTTCAGGCATAATCCTGGCTACCACACCCTTGTTCCCGTGACGCCCGGCTAACTTATCGCCTTCAGCTAATCTACGCTTAGTGGCAATATAAACTACCACCCTCTTTAAAACACCGGCGGGTAACTCATCGCCGCGCCTAACCTTCTCAATTTCCTGTTCTTGCTCGGAAAGTAATTCCTGAATCTGCTCATCAAAAGAAGCGGCTAAGATTTTAGCTTCTTCATTATCGTTAAAATCATGTTTCTCGACTTTCTTTTTATCTATTCCTAAAAGCTGGGCTAAACGGGCAGTTCTTTCGGTTTCGACAAATTCAATTTCCTGCTTGTAGTAAGCTTTTAATTCTCTGATCTTAATTAATTCTTTGGACTTTTCTTCTTTGGATTTTCTGCCGCGATCCTTGCGGGAAAAAACATGCACATCAATAACTACACCTTGCACGCCCGGAGGAACGATTAAAGAAGTATCACGCACATCTCCGGCTTTTTCTCCGAATATAGCCCTTAAGAGCCTTTCTTCCGGAGACGGTTCCGAATCAGTTTTAGGCGTAATCTTACCGACTAATATATCCCCAGGCATAACTTCGGCTCCAATGCGTATAACACCAGTCTCATCTAAATTAGCCAAAGCCTCTTCGCTAACATTAGGAATATCGCGAGTAATCTCTTCGTTGCCTAAACGGGTTTCGGTAGCTTCAATCTCGAACTCTTCAATATGTATAGAAGTGAAAGCATCTTCCTTTACCAGCTTCTCGCTGATTAGGATAGCGTCTTCAAAGTTAAACCCGCGCCAGGGCATAAATGCGACTAAAACATTTTTTCCCAAGGCAAGCTCCGCATTTTTTGTAGCAATACCATCGGCAATTACTTCACCCCGCTCTACCCTATCCCCGAGTTTAACAATCGGCCTCTGATTAATGCAAGTGTCGTTATTCGTACGCAAAAATTTATTTAAATGGTAGATTTTCTTGCCTATAGTAATGGAGGATGCATCAATACTAGTAACCTTTCCCGACTCTTCAGATACAAGCACTGTGCCGGAATCTCGCGCAACTTTTTCTTCCATCAGAGTCCCAACCAAAGGCGGTTCGGTAATCATTAAAGGCACACCTTGCCTCTGCATATTTGACCCCATTAACGCTCTATTTGCATCATCATGTTCTAAGAAGGGGATTAAAGCCGCGGCAACCGAAACTAACTGCTTCGGAGAAACATCCATATATTGAACCTGCTTACCCGCTACCTTAGGAAAATCATTCTTATAACGACAGGATACTTCCTTCTCGACAAAATATCCATTCTCATCCAGTGGAACGTTGGCCTGAGCGATAATCATATCTTCTTCGATATCAGCAGTTAAATAATCAATTTTTTTAGTAACCCGTCCATCTTCAACCTTGCGGTAAGGTGTTTCAATCAAACCTAAATAATTCACCCGGGCAAATGTGCTTAAAGATGCAATCAAACCGATATTCGGGCCTTCAGGAGTTTCGATGGGACACACCCGGCCATAATGCGAAGGATGAATATCTCTTACCTCAAATCCGGCGCGCTCGCGAGACAATCCTCCCGGGCCTAAAGCACTTAAGCGTCTCTTATGAGTCATCTCGGCCAAAGGATTGATTTGATCCATAAACTGAGACAACTGGCTGCGACCAAAAAAATCGCGGATCTGGTTGGATAATAATTTGGAGTTGATCAGGTAATGCACATTGATATTATCAAACTCGCTTAAAATACTTAATCTTTCGCGGATGGATCTTTCCACGCGAGAGAGGCCTATGCGCATTTGATTCTGCACTAATTCACCGACGGTCTTAACCCGGCGGTTACCTAAATGATCGATATCATCGATTTTCCCAATACCGCTCTTCAAATTAATCAGATATTCTATAACCTTAACCACGGTATCAGAATCAAGTATACGTTTATCGAGAGAAACATCCATTCCCAATTTTCTATTTAGAATAAACCTTCCTGCTCTCTCCAAATCATAGCGCGCCGGATCAAAAAATAGCCTATAGAATAAAGCTTCCGCCGCCTCTTTAGTTACCGGTTCAGTCGGCCTCATTTTACGGTAAAAATCCATACAGGCTTCTTCTTTATTCTTAGTGTAATCTTTCTTGAGGGTATTAACGATCTCAGGGTATTCTTTTCCAAAAGCTGAAATTATATCTTTATCTTCGGAAAAACCAAGTATCCTTAAAATCTGAGTGGCGGGAAAATTCCTGCGGCGGTCAACATAAGCTAAAATCGTTTCGGTCAAGTCATATTTAAATTCCAGCCAAGCTCCCCGATAAGGAATGACTCTGCCGTAAAATATCTTTTTACCCGTCGGATGCAGCTCTTCTTCGAAGGAAACACCGGGAGAGCGCTGCAACTGGCTGACTACTACACGTTCATCTCCGTTAATAATAAAGGTGCCGGTTTCAGTCATTAACGGTATTTCGCCAAAATAAGCATCCTGCTCTTTAGTCTCTTTTGGAGTCGTCAGGCGGAACTTGACCTTTAGAGGAAGGGCATACGAAAGACTCCTTGTCTTAGACTCAGCCAGATTATACTTTGGCTTACCTAATGAATAGCTTATAAACTCCAATTTTACAGAGCGATTCGGGCTTTCAATAGGAAAAATCTCAGCAAAAACTTCCTGCAGGCCCTGGTGCTTTCTTTCATTTGGCTTAGCATCAAGCTGCAAAAACTCAGCGTAAGCCTCAAGCTGAACGTCTAAAAGATTCGGTATATTATAGACTTCCTTGATTTTGGCAAAACTTTTTCGCTTAATCATATAATCTTTCTTATGATTGCTGACCGCTAGTATCGGCATCGATATCACCGACAATAGCATTAGCAACCTTTGAAAATATTGTCTTTATTTGAGTTCTACGGTAGCGCCGGCTGCTTCAAGTTTCTTCTTTATCTCTTCGGCTTCTTCTTTGGTTGCGCCTTCTTTAATCGGCTTGGGAGCGCCATCAACTAAATCTTTGGCTTCCTTTAAACCAAGATTGGTAATAGTGCGAACCTCTTTGATAACTGCGATTTTGTTTGCGCCTGAGCTGGCTAAAACTACCGTAAAGGCAGTCTTCTCTTCGGCTGCAGGTGCAGCTCCAGCTGCGCCGCCTGCTGCGGGAGCAGCCATCATCGGCATATTTGCCTTAACCCCGAATTTCTCTTCCAGGGCTTTGACTAAATCCGATAGCTCCAGCACTGTCATACCCTCTATCGACTTAATCATTTCATCTAACTTTGCGCTTGCCATTCCTTCCTCCTTTTAACTTGTCTTTTTTTGTTTTATTTGATCCAAACAAATAACAAATTTCGCCAATACCTGATTTAGCGTTATTACCAAACCCGATATCGGCGAATTCAATGCACCCACTACCTGAGCACGTAAAACTCCCTTGGATGGAAGCTTAGCCATATGCTCAATATCTTCTTTCTCGATTATTTTATCGCTTAACGCACCGCCTTCAAGCTTAAGCTGTTCATGCTCTTTGGTAAAATTACATAAAACTTGCGATGCTGCCACGGGTTCGTCTTTAATAAAAATCAAACCGCACGGACCGTCTATATTCTTAACCAGAGGCTCTAATGCTGAATCCTTAAATGCCCGGCGGGCAACACTGTTTTTTACTATAAACAAAGAAGCGTTTGCTCCTTTTAAAATTTGCCTTAATGAACATAAATCCGGGCTGGACACTCCGGAGTATTTGACGATAAATACCGTCCCGGAATCTTTCAGGGTATCTTTAATACGGCTCTGCGAAGCCTCCTTAACAATTAAACCGATTTTTTTCATTTTTTTATACCGCTAGGGTTAATCCCGGATTCATCGATGTGGCGATAGAAAGGCTTTTTACAAACTTACCTTTCACTGATGCCGGCTTTGTCTCGTTTAAAGCCTCAATTACTCTCGAGGCATTATCATATAATTTATCTTCGCTAAAAGACACTTTACCCACTGAAAGATGAACCCCGCCCTGCTTATCCACGCGGAATTCCACTTTGCCTTTTTTTACATCTTCAATCGCTTTCAATATATCGTTAGTAACAGTTCCGGTTTTTGGACTAGGCATCAGGCCACGGGGACCTAGAATCTTGCCTAATTTACTTAAATCCTTCATCATCTCAGGAGTGGCAATCACGCAATCAAAATCCATAAAACCAGCCGCTACTTTGTCTATAAGCTCTACTCCACCCACATGATCGGCATTGGCAGAACGGGCAATCTTTTCGTGTTCTCCTTTACAAAAAACCGCCACCCGGATCTTTTTACCTGTTCCATGCGGCAGGATAACAGTTCCGCGAACCATTTGATCGCTCTTCTTTGTATCAACGCTTAAATTAAAGTGTAAATCCACAGAACTGTCAAATTTCGTCAGAGCCATTTTCTTCAACACAGTTATGGCCTCTTTAAGCTGATATATCTTATCCCTGTCTAACAGCTTAACCGATTCCTTATATCTTTTGCTGCGCGTTTTCATAGTAATTTAACCCTCAACTGCTATGCCCATACTGCGGGCTGTTCCTTCAATAACCTTGATTGCTTGAGCCATATCCGAAGTATTTAAATCCGACATTTTCTGCTTGGCAATCTCCTCAACCTGCTTCTTAGTAACCTTGCCTATAATCTCTTTTCCGCTGATGCCGCTGGCCTTGGCTAAATTTGCCGCGCGCTTCAAAAGAACGGATGATGGCGGGCTCTTTATAATAAAGGTAAAGGATCTATCTTCATATACGCTGATAACAACCGGAAGGATCAATCCATCCCGGCCTTTAGTCTGATCATTGAACTGCTTACAGAACTGCATGATATTCACGCCATGCTGTCCTAATGCCGGGCCAACCGGAGGTGCCGGATTAGCCTGAGCAGCCGGAACATGTAATTTAATCTGCGCTTTAATCGCTTTCTTTGCCATATTTAAATTTTCTCAACCTGCCAATACTCCAACTCAACCGGAGTAGAACGCCCAAAGATGGAAACACTCACCTTAATCTTGCCTTTTTCCGGATGGATCTCGTCGATTGTCCCGTTGAAATTCTGAAATGGGCCTTCGGTTACCCTTACCTGCTCACCCTTCTCAAAAACGATCTTCGGACTAGGTTTAACTTGAGTGTCTTTTGTCTTCTTTAAGATATTATCCACTTCGCTTTGAGGAAGAGGCATGGGTTTTTTACCTAGGCCTATGAAACCGGTAACTCCGGGAGCGGTCTTAACGAACAAATACGTCTTTTCATTCAGTTCCATTTCTACCAAAAGATACCCCGGGAAGAATTTTCTTTGGGATATTTTCTTTTTTCCGGAACGAACTTCAGAAACCTGCTCAGTTGGAATGATTACGCTCGAAATAGAATCCTGCAAACCAGAAGCGGCAATCTTGTTCTCTAAAGAAGTTTTTACTTTATCCTCTAAGCCAGTTTGTGTATGCACTACGTACCAGTTCTTCATTATTTGAATAGTAAGCTTAATAATTTGGAAAGGAAAATATCCAACACTCCGATAAAAATACCCAGTATTAAAGTCACGACTATAACCACCAGCGTTGATGCTAATAACTCTTCACGCGTACTCCAGGCAACCTTCCCTAACTCTGCCTTTACTTCTTTGATAAAATTTACCGGCCTTGCTATTAAGTTCATAGTTCCTTTTTTTGCCCCTTGACCGCCTTCAAAAACTACAGGAGCGGCAGGACTTGAACCTGCAGTCACGGTTTTGGAGACCGTTGGTTTGCCATTAACCGACGCCCCTAATCATTATTTTGTTTCTTTATGCGGGGTATGCTTATGACAGGACTGACAAAACTTGTTTATCTCTAAACGGTCCTGATGCAGTTTCTTGTTCTTTGTCGTCGTATAATTTCTATTCTTGCAAACCGTACACTCTAATGTAATGATTTCGCGCATTTTTTAATGAGCGCATAGCTTACGAACACTCTAGCGTAAGTAAGTTATTGCGTGAATTAAGCTGGAGACGAGAATTGAACTCGTGACCCCGTCCTTACCAAGGACGTGCTCTGCCAACTGAGCTACTCCAGCGTTACCTTTTTAATGACCGCCGGAGGAATGATTCCCAAAATAAAAAAAATCCAGCAAAGAAATTTTTTTAAACTTCTTTTTTGTATATTCCAAATTAAAGTTATGCTGTTACCTCGATTTACGTAAGCAATAAAATATATACTAATTTGACATACTTGTCAAGCTTTTTTTATTGAAAATTGCAGATTAGCCAAAAATGCAAAATTTTCCAGAGTTAATCTTTCCGGCCGGATATTTCGATCCAAAGAAATCTCGCTAAAAAATTTATCCAGAACTTGCGGGTCTACAATTCCCAAAAGGCTATTCCTCAATATCTTTCTCCTCTTGCCAAAACCGCTTCTTACAATCTTAAAAAAAAGCGCTTCACTAGCTACATTGACCGCTGGGTGATTCCGGATTTCCAATTTCAGGAAGGAAGAGTCTACTTTGGGCGACGGACGAAAACAATTCTTACTAATATCGAACAATATTTTAGGTAACGCGTAATACTGCGTAAAACAACTAAATGATCCGTAATCTTTTGAGCCGGGGCTTGCTGCCACTCTTGCGCCAAACTCTTTCTGCACCGTTAAAAATATTTCGCCTATATGCTTACAGAATCCCAGTAAGTGCTCGATTATAGGACTAGAAATATAATAAGGTATATTGCCAAAAACTTTTATCTTACTTTTAATTCTTCTATCCTTAACAAAACCGTCTAAGTCAAATTTTAAGACATCCTGATTAATGATTTCGGTATTTTTGCAACCGGCAAGTGACTCGCTCAAGATTTCTAGTAACCTTTTATCAATCTCCAAAGCATAAACCCTGCTCACTCTAGGAGCAATTAAAGCGGTCAGTTCCCCTCTTCCTGATCCTATCTCAAATATAATATCCGATTCTTTTAATTCCAAAGAATTAATAATCTTATTCCGGATATTTTGATCAACTAGGAAATTTTGGCCTAAGCTCTTTTTAGATTTAATGCACATTTTACGGCTAGTCTAATAGCAGCAATCAAAGAGCTGGGATCGGCTAACTTAGAATTATTGGCTATATCAAACGCGGTGCCGTGCAAAGGAGACGTTCTTATAAAAGGCAGGCCCAGGGTTAAATTTACGCCGCTTTCTGCAGAGGTAAGCTTTAAAGGTATTAACGCCTGATCATGATAAATAGCAACAACGCAATCATATTGGCCGTCGGCTGCCCTTGAAATAGCTATATCGCTAGGTAAAGGGCCTTCGATTCCCGCCTTAACAACCTTCCTGATTTCCTTTAAACAAGGCTTGATTATTGTATTCTCTTCCTTCCCGATTAAACCATTATCCGAAGCGTGAGGATTTATCCCGCAAACGACAATCCGCGGATTCTTAATCCCAAACACTTTCCGAAGCGACCTATACGTAAGAAGAATATTGTTGTAGAGCTTGTGCTTATTCAGATTCGATGCAACTTTAGATAAAGCCAAATGCCTTGTGGCTAAACTAAACCTCAACTTATCGTTAATCAGCATCATAACTACATCGCTAACGCCAGTATTCCTGATAAAGTATTCGGTATGCCCACTGTAATTAAAACCAGCCAGGTTAACTGCCTCTTTCGATATCGGAGCAGTTACTAAACAATCTATCTGTTTTTTCTTCAATAATCCCAAGGCAAAGTCTAAATATTCAATAGACGCTCGTCCGTATTCAGCCCTAATCCTTCCGAAAGAAAATCTTCTACGGTCAACATTATTTAGGTCATTAAATTTGACTTTTGATTCCTCCGGCCCGCCGCCGGAACGACTGATGAACTTTTGGACTTTTGGAACCCGGCTTAGAACCCAATTATCTCCTATGATCGTAAAATCCGCAAAGCCCTTAAGCTGGTTAAGGGCTTTTAAAATTACCGCCGGGCCTATTCCGGAAGGATCCCCTATAGTGATACCGACCTTAATTGAGTTTGATATAAGACTTGTTTTTGAGCTCATCTAACCATTTAGCCATTTCTTCCTGCATTTTCTTTTCAAATAAAAAAGCTTGGATTTTATACTGCACTTCATTAAGGGGCAACTCTCTGGAAGGAACTATATTAACGAGTTTAAATATATAGTATTTGTCATCCATTTTAACCACGCCGGAAATTTCATTAGCCCCCAGATTAAAAACGGCTTCTTCGACTTCCTTCTTCAAGGATTCGCCTGAAAGCACCTTGAACTTATTCACCGTAAAAGGATACCTCGTCGCCAGATCCGCCGGAGTTTTGCCGATCTTCAGATTATACGCAAAGCTATCAGCCAAATCCTGACTTTCCAAAGCAAAGGCTTCAAATTCTCTTTCTTCTCCCGAGGAAAAATCCTTTTTGTTGGATTCATAAAAACTGGTTATCTCCTCAGGCTTCACATTAATCTTGCTACGCACTTTCTGTTCAATCACTCCATACATAAAAAACTGATCCCTTATCTTATTCTCGATATCTGCCTGCGTCAGCCCCTGCTTAACCAACTCCCGCTGAAAATCTTCGTCTGAATTATAACGTTTCTTGACCTCGCTGATTCTGGCTTTAACCCTTGCCTCTTCCACGGGAATCTTTTCTTTTTTTGCCTCTTGCAGAATAAGACGATCCTCGACAAGCCGGCCTAACAAATCCATTTTTAGAGAATTAATCCTGGTTTCAAGTTCCTTGCCCTTATATTCTTTCATCAACTGCATACTCATAAAATGCAAGAAGTCATTCAGGTCTTTCTGCGTAACAACTTCGTTATTAACGATAGCCACAATTTTATCCTCAGCATAGACAGAAGAAATCCAGGTGCCAAAACTAAAATTACAAATACCAAAGCCCAAAATTAAAAATAAGCACAAATAACAAATACTAAATGAACAAACCTTTGTTTTGATATTTGGCGTTTTTATTTCAGGTTTATTTTGAGCTTTGAATTTTATCATTTATCATTGCCTTTCTTAACGTAGAAATTCCCTCTCTCAATAATCTGCAATATAAATCAAAACCGACCGCCGAGATAAAACCATGCTGCTCTAATCCCAGCAAGTTTCCCGCTCCCCTTATCTCCAAATCTTCCATAGCGATATTAAACCCGGCCCCGAGATCCGCATACTCCTGAATAGCAACCAATCTCTTACGGGCATCTTTTTCTAAAACAATATTTTTCGGTATCATAAAATATGCGTAAGCCGAGCGGTTAAACCTGCCCACCCTGCCGCGTAACTGATGTAAATCCGCTAACCCGAACATATGCGCGTTATTTACGATTATAGTGTTAGCATTGGGAATATCTATGCCTGATTCAATAATCATTGTAGAAATAAGGCAATCTATCTCTCCTCGCAGGAAACGCCTCATTACATCCTCTAGCTCCTTAGGATGCATTTGACCATGGCCTGTTTCCAGGCGCACTTCCCGGGGTAATTTTCGCGCCAACCTTTCTTTAACCTTATGAATATCTTCTATCCGGTTATGCAGAAAGAAAATTTGGCCTTTTCGGGAGATTTCCCTCAAGATTGCCTGCCGGATTAAATCATCATCATATTCTACCACAATTGTTTTTATAGGCAATCTGTTTTGCGGAGGAGTATTAATCGCGGATAAATCGCGCGCGCCCATTAAGCTCATATACAAGGTCCGGGGAATGGGTGTAGCCGTCAATGTAAGCACATTCGCCGAAAGCCTAAATGCCTTTAGCTTTTCTTTGTTCTTTACCCCAAAGCGCTGTTCTTCATCAATTATAATCAACCCCAACTCTTTGAAGAATACATCCTCTGATAAAAGCCTATGCGTTCCAATTACCATATCGACAGAACCGTCTTTTAACCCCCTCACCACTTCTTTTTGCTCGCCCTCAGTCCTAAAACGGCAAAGAAGTTTTATGTTTAAAGGAAAACTTTTAAGCCGGGAGCTAAAATTCTGAAAATGCTGTTCAGCCAAAATGGTTGTAGGAACCAAATAAGCTACCTGTTTACCATCCATTACCGTTTTAAATGCCGCCCGCATTGCTACTTCGGTTTTACCATACCCAACGTCGCCACAAAGCAGCCTGTCCATAAGTTTTCCGGATTCCATATCCTTTTTGACTTCTAATGTAGCGTTCAGTTGATCCAAAGTCTCCTCATAAGGAAATGACTCTTCGAATTCTCTCTGCCAATCGGTATCCCTGGAATAAGTAAAACCCTTTGTCGAAATACGCATAGCTTGCAAACTCAATAAATCCCAAGCCATCTTTTGAATACCCTTACGCGCTCTTTCTTTTACCCGCGACCACTCTCTTCCTCCTAACCGGTAGAGCTTTGGCCGTTTCGCGTGAAAAGCGATATACTTCTGGACCAAATGCATTGATTCAACCGGCACGAAAAGTTTTTCCTGCCGGTCATATTCAATCACCAGATGGTCCTTGATTTTATCCTGATGCTTAATTTTGTTGAGACCCAAAAACCTCCCTATACCATGCTGATTATGCACCACATAATCGCCGACACTCAAGTCAAGAAACCCTGTTAACGGCAAATCTGCGGTAATAGGAGTAGCCCTTAAGCTACCCGGTTTTCTGATAGGCAACAGAATAAGCATATTGTGTTGCCAAAGGGCCTCACCATTAGAAGGATTAAATGTCCTTATGGAACTGATTGAATTGTTATCCAATTCTATTCTCACGGGAAGTTCGAAGGAATTCGGAAAGATATCGATTAAGCCGCCGCGGCGGGAAAAATCACCCTCAACTAAGACAGCATCCTGCCTTTTATAGCCAAAAACAATAAACTCATTCAAGAGGCTTTCAAAATCGATCTCCTGACCAACGTATATCTTCAGGGACTTGAACATTTTTATACTAATATACTAGGTAGAAGTACAGGTGGCGGTAAAGATACGGGGTTTTCTATGCCTTAACCTATACCATTTATCTATTTGGACCTCTTACGGCCCCAGGCAAGAACTAAAGGAGAAGCAATAAAAACTGTAGAATATACGCCTGAAATAAAACCTACTAACAAAGCAAAGGCGAAATTATTTAATACGGCTCCCCCATAGAGGAAAATAGCCAGAACAACCAATAAAGTTACCCCTGAAGTAAGTATAGTCCTGGAGAGCGTCTGGTTTACGCTTAAGTTGATTAACTCATAAAGGCTAAGTTTCTGATAAATACGCATATTTTCCCTGACCCGATCATAAATGACTATTGTATCATTGATAGAAAAACCGGCGATGGTCAAAAAAGCGGTAATACTCAAGAGGTCAATAGGTCTACCCGTAATAACCAAGGCCCCGAAAGTCACCAAAACGTCATGAATGAGAGCGACTATACCGGCAAGAGCAAAATTCATATGTTTAAACCTGAATCCTACATAGACCAGTATAATGACCAACGACCAGATCAAAGCCCATATTGCTTTTTCTTTTAAATGTTTACCGGCGACAGGACCGACGCGTTCAACCCTTAAGACCTGAATATCCTGATTAGGAAATACCTCTTTTAGCTTAGAAGTCAAAGTATCGCTTTTATCTTCAATAGTCCGGATTAAAACCGCTCTAGGGTTCTCTTTAAACTGCTGTATAGAAGCATCCCCTAAACCTATATTATTTAATACGCCGCGTATCTTATCTATGTCGGGGGCTTCTTTAAAACTATACTCCTGCATTGAACCTCCGGCAAAATCAATACCGTAAGCGCTGTTCCCTTTTTTAAAATAAGCCGCAAGCCCGATAATTATAATAATCAGCGAAACAGCGTAAAAAAACCTGCGCTTCTTAATAAAGTCAATCTTAGTCTGGCCGATTAATTTAAGCATAGGAAGCTTATCTTTAAGCCAACCTAAGCTTAATAAGGCCTCAAATATGGTCCGGGTTACTACTATCGCGGTAAACATACTCGCGATTAAACCTATGGTCAAGGTTACGCCAAAACCCTTTATTGAACCTGTTCCAAGCCAAATCAAAATAATTGCCGCAAATAAAGTAGTTAGGTTAGAATCAAATATCGCGCTGAACGCCTTGGAATAACCATTATTTATGGCGGTGCGCAAATTCCTGCCAAGATTTAATTCTTCACGGATACGCTCGTTAATTAAAACATTGGCATCTACGGCCATACCCAAAGATAAAACCATACCGGCTATTCCCGGCAAAGTCAGCGTAGCAGAAAATTCCGGTAACAAATACGGAAGAATTCCTAGCACGCCTAAAATCATAAACAAATTAAATATAAGTGCAATATTCGCGATTAAACCTGCCAAAAGATAATAAACTGCCATAAAAATAAAAACAAGAATACCGCCAATGATAGTGGCCTTTATACCGCTATTTATGGAATCCTGTCCTAATAGAGGCCCGATAGTCCGTTCTTCTTCAATATAAAGCGGCGCAGGGAGTGCGCCTGACCTTAATACATTTGCCAAGTCCTGAGCTTGCTCAACGCTAAAACGACCAGTAATCACTGCCTCACCCGAAGGGATAGCTTCCCGGATATTCGGGGCAGACTGCACTTTACCGTCTAAAACAATAGCCAGCCTCTTTCCGACATTAGCCGCAGTCACTTCCGCAAACTTTCTAGCCCCTTCGGCGTTAAAACGCAAAGAAACTACCGGCTCATTAAATTGACTTGAGCTGAAATGCACGGATGCATCAGTCAAGGCATCGCCGATTAAAGTTGCATTTTTCTCCACCAAAATCGGCGCGTTATCATCCTGGGTATATTTCAATTCATACCCTTCAGGGACTTTTCCGGCTAACGCTTCTGTTAAACCGGCTTGATCCGAAGAAACTAACTTGAATTCAAGCAATGCCACTTTCCCAATCAATTCTCTAGCGCGCTCTCTATCCGTAAAACCAGCCAACTCAACTACGATTTCATCAATGCCATGCTTCTGGATTAAGGGCTCTCGCACACCATAGTTGTCTATTCTCTTTCTGATAACTTCTATAGCACGGTCTGCGGCATCTTCTCTGGCGTTTTCCGGGATCTTAGCTGTATCAACCTTAAGCAAAAGATGCATACCTCCCTTCAGGTCCAAACCAAGGTTAATCCTCTTATTCAAAGGAAAGGTAAAATATAAGCACAATCCCAGAGTTAACAGTATAAAAATAGACTTATAAACAACCCTTTTCTCCATCACTACCGATTCTCCTTAGGCTGCCGGAACAGTCTGTGTTTTTTTAATATAAGCTACGCAATTTTTTTCCAGCTCAATCTTGACATTATCGTCTATCCTCAAGGTTATTGTCTTATCTTTCACATTAACGATAGTCCCGTGTATACCGCTGGAAGTAACGACTTCGTCATTTTTATTCAAATTTTTGAGCATATTCTGCTGCTCTTTTTCTTTTTTCCTCTGTGGACGGATAAGCATAAAATAAAAAACAACAAAGATAAGCACCAGAGGAACTAGGTTAACTATAGGATTAGCTGCTTGCGGTTGCATTCTTTTTCTCCTTTTTAATAAGATTCTTTACTGTCTGCGAAGCTTGAGCTCCATTCTTAATCCAATATTGTATGCGTTCGGATTTCATTTTCGCCTGCCCAGTGGTAGGCTCATAAAACCCGAGTTCTTCGAGTATGCGCCCGTCTCTACCTGTGCGCTCATCATAAGCGGCAATGCGGAAATGCGGTTTGCCCTTGGGGTTTTTACCGATTCTTCTTAAACGAATATGTACTGCCATTGTATTTCCTCCTTATTTAGTTTTAATATCAAATGACTAAATCCAAATGACAAATTAAATCCAAAGTCTAAATACCAAAAACAAAGTTTTGTCATTTAATATTTGGGTTTATTTCGAATTTTGAGCTTTGACATTTGTCATTAAACTCTTATTTTTGCAATCATCCAACAATTGCTTCCATTAATGCTGCTGCTTTATTTACTGTTTCAGTATATTCTTTTTCCGGAATTGAATCCGCTACGACTCCCCCTCCTGCCTGAATAAAACCAAGCTTATCCTTTATAAGAATAGTCCTTATCGTAATGCAAGTATCCATATTGTGCGAAAAACTGAAATACCCGACGCACCCGGCGTAGGGGCCGCGCTTTGTATTTTCCAATTCATCGATAATCTCCATCGCGCGGATCTTGGGACTGCCGGAAACTGTCCCCGCGGGGAATGTCGCTTTCAATACATCATAAATATCATAACGTCTATTGTCAAGCCTTCCTTTTACTCCGCTCACTAAATGCATAACATGCGAATATTTTTCCACACTCATAAATTCACGCACTTCCACCGTACCCACGCGGCTAACTCTACCTAAATCATTCCTTCCCAAATCAACCAACATTAGATGTTCAGCTCTTTCTTTTTTGTCATTAATAAGCTCTTTAGCCAGTTTATTATCCTCTTCTTCGGTTTTACCCCGCGGCCGGGTTCCGGCAATAGGCCGGGTTTCGATGACCCCATCCTCGCAGCGCACCAGCATTTCAGGAGATGCCCCGACCAAATACATATCTTTCAATTGCAGAAAATACATATAAGGAGATGGATTAAGGCTGCGCAGCGAGCGATATATCGCAAAAGGATCTTTATGGGTCCTAAAACTGAACCTTTGGGAAGGAACCACCTGGATAATGTCGCCTTTTTTAATATATTCTTTGGCCTTTCTAACCACGTTCTCAAACCCCTTCTTCTCAAAATTAGACTTGAATTTTATATTTCGAGGAGTTTCTTTGATTTTAGCCTCAACGAATTCCTTATCGAAATCCGCCTGGATCGACTCTATTCTTTTGACAGCTTTATTGAAAAACGCGGCCTTTCTTTTAGGTGAAAGCTTCCCCTTGGGTAAAATAACATTGCTCACAATCTTTATATTATGGTTCACATGGTCAAAAATAAGCAGCGTATCCGCTAAAATTAAAACCGCATCCGGCACCTTAAGCTCATCGGGATTTTTATCCGGAAGCTCTTCAAAGAATCTTACAGCATCATAGCCTATGAAGCCAACCAATCCTCCGCAAAAACGCGGCAGGCCTTTAACGGAAACACTTTTAAAATCCTGCATAATCTTTTTTATTTCATCAACAGGAGTGGTTTTAGTAACGAACTTTCTGACGATTTTCTGCACGGGGCAGTTTATTTCAATATTTCTACCCTTGGATTTAAATACCAGGCTGGGAATACTTCCCAAAAATGAATAGCGGGCGACTTTCTCCTGGCCTTCCACAGATTCCAAAAGAAAGGCATAATCATCTTTACGTATTCTCAAAAAGGCAGAGACCGGAGTATCTAAGTCAGCGTTGATCTTCTTATAGACAGGGATAACATTGCCTTTCTTAGTCAATTCTAGAAATTCTTTTAATGATGGATGATACATAATTTATACTATTAATGCCTAATGACAAATGCCAAAAAGCTCAAAATTCAAAATAAATCCAAATATTAAATGACAAAACTTTGTTTTTGATATTTAGATTTTGGATTTCATTTGTCATTCGGATTTTGTCATTTGACATTTAATCTTCTATAAAAGCAACTTCTATTGCCTGTATGACAGGCCACTCCCATCTGACGCACCTTGATCAAGAGAGCATCCAAATCACAATCATAAGCAATTAATTTGACGAATTGAAAATGGCCGCTGGTCATTCCTTTTACCCAATACTCTTTGCGCGAACGCGACCAAAAACAGGTCTTTCCGCCTTTTATAGTCCGGCGCAGCGATTCCTTATTCATATACGCCAGCATCAACACTTCTCCGGTTTTATAATCCTGAACGATCGCCGGAATCAAACCATTTTTATCGAATTTAAAATCGTTTAAACTTATCTTAGTTTTCTTGATCATAACCTGACCGGTATTCCCTTCTTCTTTAAATATTCCTTAACCTGTTTTACAGTTAATTCTCCGTAATGAAAAAGCGAAGCGGCCAAAGCCGCCTGCGCGCCTGTCTTGGCAAAACAATCATAAAAATGCTCTAATTTCCCGGCTCCTCCCGAAGCAATAACCGGAACATTAACAGCCTTACAAATTGCCTCTGTCAAACCTAAATCATAACCATCTTTAGTTCCGTCATAATCCATGCTCGTCAAAAGAACCTCGCCGGCTCCGAGCTCAACGCCTTTTTTAACCCACTGAATAGCGTCTAAACCCGTAGGAGTCCTGCCCCCGTTAATGAATACTTCCCAACCATCCCCCATTTTTTTGGCATCAATAGCCAAAACAATACATTGACTGCCGAATTTCTTTGAAGCATCCTGAATAAGCTCCGGGAATTTTACCGCCTGGGTATTAATAGATACTTTTTCAGCGCCGGCATTTAAGAGATTTCTTATATCGGATAAATCCGCTATCCCTCCGCCAACGGTAAAAGGCATAAATATATTTTGGGCTATGCGCTCGACCAGATCAATCAAGGTTTTGCGTTTTTCAACACTTGCCGTAATATCCAAGAAAGTTAACTCATCAGCTTCTTGGGCGTCATAAAGCTTAGCGACGTCAACCGGATCTCCGGCATCTTTTAACCCCAGGAATTTTACGCCTTTCACCACCCTGCCGTCTTTAATATCAAGGCAAGGGATAATTCGTTTGGCAAGCATGTATTATTTTATTTTTTGATTCAGGTATTCACTTAATAAAACCCGGGTTTTTTTGTCAGCTTTTCCGGTAACTTTTAAATTATGAGCCCTCTGAAACGCCTTTAATGCTTCGCGAGTTTGCTTACCCATATGCCCGTCGATCTTCCCGGGCTCAAAACCGGCGTTGGCTAAAGCGGTTTGAATATCTTTAATCGAAGGACGCGAACCAATTTTCTTTGAATTCTCCTCGCCAACTTTAGATGATGCTGCTCCCAGCTTTTCCTGTTCAGCCTGTTTAGCGTTTAAAGTATCCTTTAAACTACCAATCTCCTGATCCTTGCTTTGGACTTGCGACTCTAAAACCGAAACCTGGTTCTTTAACCCCTGAATCTCACTATCTTTTTGCTTTACTGTGCTCATTGATGCGCAACCGGTTAAAGATACTGCAAATGCTACTAGAAACGATGCAACAAAAGCTTTCCTAAACATTCCCCCCTCCTTTTAATTAAGAAAATTTTAAGGCCTGAGGCAAAGTAAACTTTCCCTCATATAAAGCCTTTCCTACAATTACTCCGCTAACCCCATCCTTTTCTAAACATTTCAGTTTATGTAAATCCTCTAAACTAGAAATTCCTCCTGAGGCAATAATTTTTAATCCGGTCATTTTTAAAAGTTTCTTGATCTCTTTTATGTTTGGACCGGTCAAAGTTCCATCTTTTAGAGTATCGGTGTAAATTAATTCGCTAAATCCGAGTTTTTTCAAACTAAGGCTAAAATCCACAGCGCCAGTATTTTTATGTCCGGCTTTCCAACCCCGGACCATAACTTCTCCGTCTTTGGCATCAACTCCCACAATAATCTTATTTCTGAATTTGTCAAAGACCTTCTTTAAAAAATCCTTATCTTCAACTGCCCTAGTTCCTAAAACAACGCGATTTACTCCGGCACTAAGCACATCTTTGATAGTATCAACCTTCCTTAAGCCTCCGCCGAATTCAACCGGCACCTTAACCTGATCAACGATCTCTTTAACTATCTCAAGATTTCTAGGTATGCCTGAAAACGCTCCGTCTAAATCCACAATGTGCAGAAATTTCGCGCCCTGCTTAACCCAGTGCTTGGCAACTTTAACCGGGTCTTTAGAATAAATCTTCTTGTTCGTCCTCCCTTGCACAAATCTGACTACGCAACCGCTCTGTAAATCTATAGCTGGGATTATTAACATATTTTAAATTTAATAAATGTCAAATACCAAAGCCCAAAATTCAAAATAAATCTAAATGACAAATATCCAATGACAAAACCTTGGTTTTAGATTTTGACATTTGGGCTTTGTATTTATTTTGGATTTTGAATTTTGTCATTTGTCATTAATTTTATAATTCTACAAAATTCTTAAGCATCTGTAACCCAATCCCCTGGCTTTTTTCCGGGTGAAATTGCGCGCCATATATATTATCCTGCCAGACCATCGCAGCAAAATCCAGTCCATAGTCAGTAACCGCGGCAATTGCATTCTTATTAGCCGGATCAGGATAATATGAATGGCAAAAATAAACAAAAGAATTATCCGGTATGTTTTTTAATAATGGGCACTCGCCTGACTTTTGCCTCAACTGGTTCCATCCCATATGTGGAACCTTTAAGTCAGAAACTGGGAATTTCTTGACTTCCCCCTTAATAATACCTAGCCCTTTACATTTATCTGCCTCCGCGCTCTTTTCAAACAAAAGCTGCATCCCCAGACAAATCCCTAAAAAAGGCTTTTTATTTTTTACCACGTCCCTAATCAAATCGACTAAATCCTGCTTCTCTAATTCCTGCATCGCGTCTCCAAAAGCGCCCACTCCCGGTAAAACTAACTTTCGGCAGGAAGAGATTTCTTTAGGGTTATTGCTGACTTTGATTTTAGCGCCAAAAAGCTCCAGAGCCTTTTTTACGCTATGGATATTGCCCATACCATAGTCTATAATAGCTATACTATTCATCTTTTAATGTCTCAATCGCCAAATCCCAATGACAAATGAATTTCCAAATTCCAATTGGAACATTGAATCATTGGGATTTCATTCGGCATTGGAGCTTGGATATTAATCATTTCTTCTAATCAATGACCCCTTTAGTAGAAGGAATACCCTTTCTGCGGGGATCAATTTGCGTAGCCATATCCAAAGCCTTGCCTAAGGCCTTAAACACAGGCTCTAAGGTAGCGTGCAAATCCTTATTAGGATTATCTATCTCTATATTTAAATTCATACCTAGTTGCTTGGCAAATGCCTCAAGAAAATGTTCGGCATATTTAACATCATACCCCTCTTGAGGTTGGGGATAATTTCGATATCTTGACAGATCCATACTCAGCTTAAACGAACCTCTTCCGCTAATATCCACAGCTACATTAGCGGTTACATCCTCCATGGGAACAGACATAGAACCCAACCGGTTAATACCAGCCTTATCTCCTAAGGCCTCTTTAAAAACCTGGCCTAACACGATACCCAAGTCTTCATTAGTGTGATGAATATCCACTTTTAAGTCGGCTTCATTAGTTATAATCTCCAAATCAAAATGCCCCCAAAACGCGAATAATTCCAGCATATGATCTAAAAATCCGATTCCCGAATTTATTTTTGCAACTCCTGATCCGTCAATATTCAATTTAGCTGTTATATCGGTCTCTTTACTTTTTCGATTCTTACTCGCTTCTCTCATTCTCTCTCCCACGTTTTTCCCTACATACTATCTACTACCTACTATCTATTCTCTCTTAAGTTAAAGGAACCTCGCCTTTACCGAATCTAAATGTTTGGTTAATCCTTCAATTCCGGCAATTTTTTCCAAAGGCTCGCGCATTTTCTCCAGAGCTTTTTTGGAATAGCTGATTATATGATTACTTTTTATAAAATCACAAACCGATAGACCTGAAAAAAATCTGGCAGTGCCGGCTGTCGGTAAAACATGGCTCGGGCCTGCAACATAATCCCCGACAGCAGCCGGGCTGTACGGCCCTAAAAATATTGCTCCGGCATTTTTAATACCCTTAAGCAGGCGCTGCGGATTTTGGACCATAATTTCAAGATGCTCGGGAGCAATTTTATTACTAACTTCAACTGCCTGTTCTAAATTCTTGGTTAAAATAATGGAACCGTCCTGATCTTGACTTTGAGATTTTATGAGTTTCGCCAAAGCTTTGGAGTTAGTAACTAACACGGCCAATCCTTTGGCGTGCTCTTTCTGGGCGGCTAAATCCGCCAGAATAAATTTCGGGTCGCTGGAACGATTGGCAATGATTACCAGTTCCGTAGGCCCGGCAATCATATCGATATCCACCTGGCCAAAAACCTGCCTCTTGGCTTCACTCACATAAATGTTCCCCGGGCCGACGATCTTATCCACCGCAGGAATTGTCTTTGTGCCGTAAGCTAAAGCTGCTATTCCTTGAGCGCCTCCCACTCGGTAAACCTCATTCACTTTCAATAAATCTGCCATTACCAATATGTGTGGATTAATCTGGCCAAATTTATTAGGAGGACTGATAAGCGCGATTTTTTTAACTCCGGCGATCTTAGCCGGTAACACTGTCATATAAACCGTAGAAACCAATGGTGCGGTTCCGGCAGGAATATAAATTCCCACGCGCTCTAAAGGTGTATAGTTTTCTCCCAACACCACTCCATCGCCATCCTTCATTCTCCACGATTTTTTCAAGGCCTTGCGGTAAAAACGATTTACGTTTTCAATCACAGTCTTAAGGCTGGCTACAAAATTAGGGCTGATATTCTGATAGGCTCCGCTAATCTCGATTTCAGCTACTTTCAACTGCCTCGGCATTAACTTAATGCCGTCAAATTTTTTGGTATATTTCAACAAAGCTTCATCGCCGAATGAACGCACATCATCGATAATCTTTTTTACCTTTTCTTCGACGCGGGGTTTTTTAAATGCTCCGCGGTTATAAATCTTCTCTAATTGCTTACTACCGTATCTTATTATCTTCACTTATTACCTTCTTTCTATCTACTGCCTGGCCTCTAACAAAATAGTTTTCAAACTCTCAAATACTTGATCCAGTTTTTCCGGCTTACTTCCGCCGGCCTGCGCAAAATCCGGCCTGCCGCCGCCTGAACCGCCGATAAGCGGAGCAATCTGGCGAATTAATGTTCCGGCATTTAATCCTTTAGCTAATAAATCCTGCGTTATTGCGATAACCAAATACGCTTTCTTTTGCTCGTTGTCCTGCGAACCCAAAGCAATCACTCCTTGCTTTAATTCTTCTTTTACTTTATCCGCCAGGATCCGCAAAGCATTCATATCTAAACCAGGCTCAATCGAAGAAACCAGGTTAACGCCATTTATTTTTATTGCCTTATTTATAATCCTGGGGGCAGCGTCTTTAAGACTGATACTCATTTCTAAACTACGCTTCTTCTCTTGATCTTTATCTTCTCTAAGTTTTTCTATCTTTTTTGCTTCTTCAATAGTTTTTCGCTCTTCATCTTTAATAAACTGCTTGGCAAAAGTTCCGGTTGCGCCTTCAATTCTTCTTATACCGCTAGCTACCGACCCCTCGCTAGTTATTTTTATCAGGCCAATTTCACTGATGTCATCCAGATGCGTCCCTCCGCATAACTCTCTGGAAATATCTCCGATACCCACCACACGCACATTTTCGCCGTATTTTTCCTCAAAAAATGCCAGCGCGCCGGATTTCTTCGCTTCTTTTAAAGCCATCTCCTTACAGATTACTGCCTGACTTTTAGAAATATAATTATTAGCTACTTCCTCAACCCTGGCAACTTCTTCCTTGGACAAACCTTTAAAATGAGTAAAATCAAAACGAAATTTATCCTCGACAACCAACGACCCCTGCTGCTGAACATGAGTTCCTAAAACTTTTCTTAAAGCTGCTTGCAGTATGTGCGTGGCTGTATGATTTCTGGCAATATTAAGCCTGCGTTCAGTATTAATTCCAGCAACTACTTTGTCGCCTTCTTTAAAAGAGCCGGAAACTATCTTACCAATATGTAAAATAACATTGTCGATTTTCTGCGTATCCAAAACTTCAAAAACATTATTTCCGTTTACCAATTTCCCGGTATCTCCAACCTGACCGCCTGACTCCGCGTAAAAAGGAGTCTGATCCAAAACAACTTCTGCGCCATCTTTCAGAATAGCTAGAATCTTTGCTTCCGTGGAATTTTCTTTATAACCGGTAAATTTTGTTGCGTCTAATTTTAAGCCCAATCCTTTGGCGTCAAAAACATCGCCTTTCATCGCGCTGCCTGACTTTGAACGCGCCCGCTGCTCTTCCATGGCTTCTTCAAACGCTTTCTTCGAAAAACATACTCTATGTTTATCCAACCACTGACAAGTCAATTCCAAAGGAATCCCATAAGTATCATGGAGCATAAAAGCCACATTGCCCACAGTTTCAGAATCTGGCTTCTCTATAAATGCGTCAAATTTACTTTTAAATAATTCCTCACTAGAGCCAAGCACATTAATAAAGTTTTTCTCTTCGTTCAAAATAACCAAAGCAATATTCTCCTGCTTTTCCTTTAAATCCGGATAAGGAACACGCATAACCTGCGCAACGAGAGGAACCAGCTTATTCAATAAAGGCTCATTTATACCCAAGGCTCTTAAGTGCAAAACGCTTTTACGGATTATTTTTCTGACTACATAACCTCTTCCTTCATTTGAGGGCAAAACTCCATCATAAATACAAAAAACCACTGCCCGCACATGATCGGTTATAGCATAGACAAATTCATTCTCAGAAGACGTTTTAACCGTAATCCGCTTTTTAATTTCTTTGACTATCGGAGCGAAAAGATCGGTCTCAAAATTACTTTGCTTGCCCTCCATTACCGAAGCCAATCTCTCTAAACCCATTCCTGTGTCGATATTTTTGTTCGGAAGCGGTTCTAGAGAACCATCCGCTTTGCGGTTAAATTGGGTAAAGACCAAATTCCAGATCTCCACGAACCTTCCACAGATGCACGAAGGATCGCAAATCTTTTCACCGCAACCAATGTCAGCGCCAAAATCATAGAATATTTCCGAACATGGCCCGCAAGGCCCGTTTGGCCCTTTGGTTTTGGCTTCCGCCGGCCAGAAGTTATCTTTATCGCCAAGCTTAACTATTTTCTTAACAGGAATCCCGATTTTATCTTTCCAGATATTATAAGCCTCATCATCATCTTGATAGACTGAAACCCAAAGCTTATCCTCACTGATCTTCAGTTCTTTGGTCAGAAATTCCCAGGCCCAGGCAATTGCCTCATCTTTAAAATAATCGCCAAAAGAAAAATTTCCCAACATCTCAAAGAACGTATGATGGCTGGAGGTCTTACCGACCTTATCCAAATCATCAGTGCGCAGGCAACGCTGCGAAGTAGCCGCCCGTTTAAAACCGGAATCAAGCCCTAAAAATTCCTTTTTAAACTGGTTCATCCCTGCCGGAGTAAATAATACCGTAGGATCATCCTTAGGCACCAATGAATCACTCTCTACGATTTTGTGTTTTTTGGACTGAAAAAACTTGAGGAATTTTTCTCTTAAAGAATCTACCTGCATAGTTGATTTAAGGTATCAATGACAATTTCGGGAGAGAATCCGCGGCGCAGTAAAAAAGCGTAAACCCGTCTCTTCGCGATAACCTGATCAGTTCCTTTCAATATATTTAATCTTCTTTTGGCTAAATCCAAAACCGCCTCTGTTTCAGAATAATCTTTTACACCTAAGCTTTGCGCTTCGATTATTTCTTTACCCACGCCCTTTTGCCTGAGCTCCTGCCTGATCCTTCTTAACCCTAAAGGTTTTCTTAAACGGGAGTTGATCCAGGCTTTGGCAAAAACATTATCATCAATAAATTTCTTCTCTTTCAGAAAGGAAATAATTTCTTTAATCACTGCTTCAGGAATTTTCTTAACTTTTAGGCGCTGGATAAGCTCATTTTCGCTGCGCAGCCTGAATTTAAGCAGGAAAAACGCGTAATCCCTGGCCTTATCAAAAAATTCTGTCCGTTTATTCAACAGTTAATTTTTTCCTGACTTCTTTTTCTATCGCGTCCTGCAGCTTAGGATTTTCTTTTAAGGCTTTAATCGCCGCGTCTCTTCCCTGGCCAAGCTTTTCATTATTAAACGATAGCCATGTTCCGGATTTAGTGATTACTTCCATGTTCACCCCGGCATCGATTACCGCTCCGGTCTTGACGATTCCCTCGTTATGCAAGATATCAAACTCCGCCTCACGAAAAGGCGGGGCAATCTTATTCTTTACCACTCTTACCCTGACATGATTACCGATAACTCTATCCCCTTCTTTTAAGTAAGCGATCCTGCGCACATCCAATCTTACCGAGGAATAAAACTTTAGGGCTCTTCCACCCGGAGTAGTTTCCGGTGAACCAAACATTACACCGATCTTCTCGCGCAACTGGTTAATGAAAATTACCGTAGTCCGCGACTTGCTGATTGCGCTGGTTAATTTACGCAAGGCCTGCGACATCAGGCGCGCCTGAAGCCCCATATGCGAATCTCCCATATCGCCTTCGATTTCGGCCCGCGGAGTAAGCGCAGCAACCGAATCAATTACCACTAAATCCACGGCATTTGAACGCACCAAGGTCTCCGCTATTTCTAAAGCCTGCTCTCCGGTATCCGGCTGGGAGATCAAAAGATCGTCGAGATTTACGCCTATCAGCTTGGCATAGGTAGAATCAAAAGCATGCTCTGCGTCAATGAACGCGGCTACTCCGCCTTTTTTCTGATTTTCCCTGATCGCAGTCAGGGTAAGCGTAGTCTTCCCGGATGCTTCCGGCCCAAATATCTCCACTACTCTTCCGCGAGGCAGCCCGCCTACGCCTAAAGCCACATCCAAAGTAAGCGCGCCGGTAGAAATCGTCTCTACATTCGCTTTGGTATGGCTCCCGAGTTTCATAATCGAGCCTTTGCCAAACTGCTTCTCAATTTGAGCCAAAGCCAACTCAAGGGCTTTATTTCGGTCAGAAATATTGCTAACTTCTTCTTTTTTATCTTTTATAACCATAACTGCCTCCGATTTTATAAGTTTTAGATTAAATATTATATCCTGCGCCCGTCATGCTGTCAAACAAATAATCACCCCCCTTTGGGAATGATACCATAGATCCTTACCCCCTCATTCCCAAAGAGGCAGCGAAAATTCTTATAGTAAAGAAAGACATCTTTGAGAAGTTAAGGAACCGCTATCAAGCGTTTTACCGGAGTATCGCTGGT
>Ga0209749_1000183_pt1 | contig 102844 bp, 103 predicted proteins | sample EPASupsiteSAE347_FD_187267 | JGI IMG/M metagenome (GOLD analysis project Ga0209749, IMG submission 187267) | Bioremediated contaminated groundwater from EPA Superfund site, New Mexico - Sample SAE3-47 (SPAdes) (version 2) | ecosystem: Environmental > Aquatic > Deep subsurface > Groundwater >... | reverse complement strand
AGTCTGGATAACTCTTTATATTCTTCACGATTCAAGGAGGCAACCAGTAGAATTTGATTTTAACAAATCAAATTCTACTGGTTAATTCTGACAACTGGTTGTACTGGCACGAAGGCCATAACTATTATCATTTCAATACAGCCGATCGCTACGCTCCGGCTGATGTTTCCGTTATCTCGGAAATGAAATGAAAAAGTATTCGGCAAAACTATTATTTCAATATTGCGACAAGGTGAATAAAAAGCCTACTAGAAAAAAACGTCTTTGCGAAGAGCGAATTATAACATTCAATGCGAGATCAGCAAAGCATGCACTTTCTATTGCAAAGAAGAAAGGCCACTCCGCGCAATACGATTCTAAAACTATTTATAACACAACCCTGTACTTTGAATTCATCGGTGTTATAGAACTCTTGTGTTTAGATTATAAATGCGAAGAAGGCGAAGTGTGGTATGAACACCGTGTAATTCTTGAGCCAATGGAACAAAAAACAAGGCTGATACCACCAGAAAATGAACTTGATGCCATTCAAATGAAGGAATAAAAATTAAAAAAATGAGATAACAAAGGCAATACACCCGATCGCTTCGCTCCGGGTGATTTTTTCGTTGGCCATAAAACAATTTGACATTGGCAGAAGAATGACGTACCATATGCCGTACTTTTGGGAGGTAAGAAACATGACAACATTTACGGCATCGGAAGCAAGAAAGCGTCTTTTCAATCTTGTGGACGAAGTAAAAGATTCACATATTCCGGTACAAATTGTCGGGAAAAGAAATTCTGCTGTTTTAATATCGGAAGATGACTGGCGTGCAATAGAAGAAACTTTATATCTCACATCAATTCCCGGTATGCGAGAATCTATCAAAAAGGGATTAAAGACGCCTGTTGAAAAGTGCAAGGAGGAGCCTGGCTGGTGAGTTGGCGATTGGTCTTCACTAAACAAGCACAAAAAGATGCAAAGAATATTTCAAAATCAGGTTTAAAACCTCAGGCCAGCCGGTTGCTGGATGTCCTCAGAGAAGATCCATTCCAAAATCCTCCACCCTATGAAAAACTCATGGGCGATCTTTCGGGTGCATACTCTCGAAGAATAAACATACAACATCGCTTAATCTATCAAGTATTAAAAGATATCCACACTGTAAAGATTATCAGAATGTGGACTCATTACGAATAAGTTACAGAGTACAGATAAAAAAGGCCAACAAGTGCAATCCAGCCGATCGCTACGCTCCGGGTGATTTTTTCGTTATGATAAAAAAAGATATGGATAAACAGATTAAAATTAAAGTTCCAGCTTTTGCTGATGATCAATTAGCAGGTGGAAAATATATTTGGCCGCTTCCATTTCTATCATTTATGTTTGGAGGCAGGGGAACCATAACTATCCAAAATGGAATTTTATCTTATAAAGAATCATCCTTTTCTTCACCTAGACCAAAATCTTTCGATCTTGACAAGATATCAAAAATATTGGTTGTAAAAACTAAATATCCACTTAATGCTAAAGATTTTAAATTGTTCAGTTTGGAAGTGCGTCCTGCGAAATTCTATTTGGAACTATTTTTGATCTATAAAAATGGAGAAAAACATGTAGTAATACCTTCGTTTGTTGACAGTGATGTTTTCTTGTCACGCAGGCAATGGAAATATTTTCTAAAGCATTTGAAAATATCTACTAGTTTACCTTTAGAAGAAATTGAAGTCACGGCGAGCAACAAAGATGTAAAATGAATTATCATAACCCGGCAATACACCCGATTGCGGCCCCGTGGGCCGCTCCGGGTGAGCTTTTCGTTAGGGTGTGAAACGAAAACTTAAAGAGTAGTGCAACGGATATGTCATGAATGATCTAATTAAGTACTTAATTGAAAAAATAAGGAGCAAACCAATTGGTGCAGAAGCGCTGCTACTATTTGCTGTATTTGCAGCCCTCGTTGCGCTGGTCCAATATTTTGAAACCAATCGCGTAGCTTTTGCGATACTTCAAAATTACATCTTTCAGGCTGGGGCAACTTTCATCACGTCAACATGGGTAGCATCTATCTGCTGGAGATATGCTAAATTTCATACATTAAAGATCATAGCGACCTCTGTCCTGATCGTTCTCGGTATCGCGGGTTCGGCATGGATAGTACAATCCTCCCACATCAAAAAATTACCCATAAGGATTGTATTTGATGATTCTCTGCAAATGACGCCTGAATCGATGACGCAATTGCTCAATAAGCTGCGCTCACCTTTATTCGACATTGAAATATCAGATAAGGCGGTATCAATAGCCACATCCACACAAACAACCATCACTGATAATGAGGCGAGGATGGCGCTCGCAAAAACCAGTCTTTTAAAGTCTAGTGGCGGATCGCGTCACAGACTTCCTATTCTAATTACAGCGAGAATGTTAAAAAACGATGAATGGCAGAATCTTCTGATGATTTCGTGGTCGGATGCGGTTGTTATCTCTGCATGGCATGTCAGTTCGAATAGTTCTTTGTCCGACCCTGTTGTTAACCGTTATGTGGCGACATCCGTTGCGTTTGAGACCCTTGTCTCCAATGCCCTGACGAGTAATAGACACATTCTGGAAGAGCGACCTCCAGACCTCTATAAAGGGTGTTTGCACGATTTTCATCGAACCCGTCAAACGTATATTCTGCAGAGTCAGAATCCAAGTCTCTGTGAACCCGAGGAGAAGGCAATAAGACATATTTTCGGTGGGGCTACGGTAAAAGAATTGAAAGCTATTTTTAGTAAGATAGCGCAAAATGTACCATGACAGTCCCTAACAATCAATACAGCGGACTCGCTACGCTCCCCGCTGATTTCGTCGTTGGGCAGGAATGAAGGATATGAAGGATAAAAGAACAAAAGCTGCATATGATAACTCAAATCAGATACCTAAAAGTCTCTGGCAAGCGGTTTTCTGTATTTTTTGGCCCCTGAACAGTTGGCTTAAGAAGGGCGCTTTTATGGTTCTAGTCATATTTGCTGTTGTTTTCACAATTTGGATTTATTTGCCCGAAAGATCAAAAAATGAAGTCATAGATTACTTGAAGGGAAGAAAGATTATGCAATCACCCACAACAATTACGCTTGGGAATCCATCGTCAGCAAACGTCCAGAAAGATATTGAACAACATACTGAAGGCGATCAAAGTCCCTCTGTCATTTCAGGTGGAGATGTGAGCATCACTATCGGAGATAAACAAAAAAAATGAATAATGGAAGATTCAGATTTCTAAAAATGACCTCGTGGCGAAACAAGGTAGAGGCGATGGATAAGATTATTGCTGAGTTAATTTTGACCTTTCTTTTTTCTACTCTAATGTCCGTCTATGGCTTTTCAGCAGCAGCCCAACCAATCCAGCAGAAAACTCATGGTTCAAATAGCCCTGCAGCTTATACACAGAAAGGGAACATAACGATTACCATAAACGAGTTAGTGGAAATTCGAAAGGCGATTCAGGAGTTAATTGACTCTTCCGGGAAGGAGAAGGACATTGAAATATCAAAGCTCAAAGAAAGAATTGCAAAAATTCACCAGACCGAACTCCGTGTTTTGCCACATGAGGCTGACGCTTGGGCCGACCAGTTTCTTGCAACTTTGCCTTTGAGAAAAGATAGGGTTGTAACGCAGGAAAAGGAAGAAGAGGTGAGATTCCAGAAAGAACGATTGAGCATTCCCATTCTTTTCGAATACAGCATTAAGAAATTTGACGAATACATCATAGCGCTGAAAAAGCGCGACAAAAACATAGTATTGAAGCAGGAAGAAATGCCACAAATCGTTCCGTCGGCTGGTTCGCCACGACACTACGACACTCTGAGAATTGCTTCCTTTCCGAATGGGACCGAGTTGATCGTAAAGCTTAACTCCGGCTCGGCTGCAAATGGGCATCTAGTCTATCCAGCCCTATACGTTTGGCTTAAGAAACATGGTGAGGATAAGCCCATGCTCTTCTTGGAGCAAGTTAAGTATATCAACCGACCTAACGCACTAGCTTATGGAAACGGAGAATTGACTGATCAATTTAAGGAACAGTTGGCAAGGGCCTATGACGTCATGATTGAAGAGGCGTACTTACGCTCATCCGAGTCGCCTGCCCGAAACATCAAGACAGTCCCTTAAAATATTTAATGAAGGGAAATGCATTCTCGATATTGGGATAAGAGTCCATAGGGGTCAGGTCTGCCGTTGACCTTTGCAACAGTCAAAGGCAGACTTGAAAATCATATAAAAGGCACATCCAACGTATAGCAGCCTCCCTTTACCTCGGTCCGTTCAGATCCGGGATCGAGAAGACAACTTTCCAGCCATCGTTGCTGCTGTTACAGGTGATGCGGGACACGGAATATTTGAGAGGGATCGTCAGATACTCCGAGGCATTGTAGCTGCAAACCGTGCCTGAGGCGTTATCGGCAAACCTCACGGATCCGGAGCAATGGGCCTTTCTGGTGCCTACGCAGTTCGCGGTGGGTTCCCACATGAAATCGACCGCCAGGGTTGAATTGACGGGATAGGAACCGGAAGAATATGAGCCAAGGCAGTCAAACGTAAGACTACCGGTCTTGAGGGTGTATGAATTTCCCGACACAACGAGTCTTGCGCCATGACACCCGAGGTTCCGGCCCTCCAGACTGATCTTGTAAGGATCCCCCGCGGTCGCGGTACACGCCAACAAAAGCACTATGAAACACACCAGCACACCTCTCATCCTGAACCTCCTTATGCCCCCGCAAAGCGGGATCGGTTTTATTAATTAAAATCCTATGCTGGAGCAACCATTATGGTTGCTCCTAAATGTTTCGGTTCAAGCGCAGGACGCTTGAACCAGCGGGAGAGGTCACTCGTTCTCGCGTAGCCGGGAATCCATAACATGCATAAATCACTGGATTCCCGCCTGCGCGGGAATGACAAAAAAAGTGATTTGCGACTTTTTACAAGACCATCATTTTTTAATTCTGCGCTGCAGGTTCCGCCGTCGCCTTGTCTGCATCCACGGACCATCCGCCTCCCATGGCCTTGTAGAGATTAATCAGAGCGTGAAACAGGCTGCCGCGTGTCTGGATGTAGGTCAATTCGATGCTGAAAAGATTCCGCTCCGCATCGAGGACTTCGAGGTTGCTGCTGTATCCGTTTTCATAGCGCAGACGCGCGAGGTCGCGGTAGTTGCGCAGGGCGGTCAACTGATTGAAGAGGGCGGCGATCTGGACTCTTGTCCGATCCTGATCCACAAGAGCATCCTCCACTTCCCGGAAGGCCGTCTGAATCGTTTTGACGTAGGTCAGCAGGGCCTGCTTCCGGACGGCCTCGGATGCCTGCACCTGGCCCCAGGTCCGCCCCGCGGAAAAAATGGGAACCGTGATGCTGGCGCCCAGGTTCCAGATCTGAGCCGGTCCCAAAAACAGATTGGAGAGGTCCGCGCTGGCGGAACCGTACGTTCCCGTCAGCGAGACGGAGGGGAAATAGGCCGCCCTGGCGACGCCGATCTTGGCATTGGCCGCAATCATATCCTGCTCCGCCTGCCGGATGTCGGGGCGTCGCTCCAGGAGGCCGGACGGCAGTCCCGCCGGAACGACCGGAAGTTTCAACTGATCGATGGTCAGCCCCCGGGCAACCGGCCCCGGATCACGCCCTAAAAGAAGGTTCAGGGCATTCTCCTGCTGGGCGATGCTCTTCTCGATCTGGGGGATCATGGCCCGCGTGCTCTCGTATTCGGAACGGATCTGGCTGAGCTCCAGTTCCGAGATGACGCCGGCGGCAAAACGCAGTTTATAGATTTCCAGGGAGTCCTCACGGGTCTTGAGCGTTTCTCTGGCAATGACGAGTCGGCTGTCGTAATCCCGCAGGTCGATGTAGGCGCCCGCAACGGACGCCGTCAGAGACAGAAGGACGGCGCGATGAGCGTCCTCCCGGGAAAGGAGATCCGCCCGGGCCGCTTCCGTTCCCCGCCGCAGTTTCCCCCAGAGATCAACTTCCCAACTGGCGTTGAGGGTGGCTTGATAGGTGGTATAAGGATTGCTCACACCGGCCGGCAAGGACATATACCCTTCTTCCGTGGCCCGCTGTTTCTCGGCGGATAAGCCTCCCTGCGCCTTGGGAAAGAGATCGCCCCGGGTGGCCACATAGCGGCCGCTGTATTCTTCGATCCGGGCCGCCGCGATCAGGACGTCTTTGTTTTCTTTCAGGGCCGTTTCAATCAGTCCGTTCAGGACGGGATCGCCAAGTTGCTCCCACCATCTGGCATTGACGAGTGTCCGCGCTTCCTTATCCTCAAAGCGCCACTTTGCCGGCGTCCGGATGTCCGGACGCTGGTAATCCGGACCGACGGCGCAACCGATCAACAGGAGGGTCATGAAGAAAATGAAGATGGTCCTGATCATGTTATGCCTCCTCATTTTCCGGTTTTTTTTCGGCTGATACCGTTTGCGTTGTGCTGCCGGGCGTTGCTTTTCCGCCCGATCCTCCGAGGCGCTCCGTCAGTTTTTCCAAAAGATAATAAAACAGGGGAATGAAAAAGATGGCGATCAGCGTCGCGCCCAGCATCCCGCCGATGACGCCCGTGCCGATGGAATGCCGGCTGTTCGCCGAAGCGCCGCTGGCAACGGCCAGGGGGACACAGCCGAGGATAAAGGCCAGGGAGGTCATGACAATAGGGCGCAGGCGCATTTTCGATGCCTGGACCGCCGCGTCGAAGGCGCTGAATCCCTCCCTGCGCTTCAGAACGGCAAACTCGATGATGAGGATGGCGTTCTTCGCGGCCAGAGCGATCAGCGTGATGAGGCCGATCTGGAAATAAATGTCGTTCTCCATGCCTCGAAGCCAAATAGCCACAAGAGCGCCGAAGACGGCAAAGGGCACGGCCAGAAGGACGCCGAAGGGAAGAGACCATTTTTCATACTGGGCGGCCAGAATGAGAAAAACCATGATCAACCCGAAGATGAAGACGACCGCCGTCGTTCCGCCCGATTTTTTCTCTTCGAAGGATTCGCCGCTCCACGCATAGGCAAAGTCATCAGGAAGAACTTCTTTGGCGACTCTTTCCATCGCCGCGAGGGATTCCCCGGAACTGAAGCCGGGCGCTGCGCCGCCGATAATTTTGGCGGCGGGAAAGTTATTGAACCGCGCAACCATGTCCGGGCCGGTTACATATTTTTTCGTGATCAGGGCTTTCAGAGGAACCATGTTGCCGGTTTTCGACCGGACATAGATCTGATCCATATCGCCGGGCCGGGAACGGTATTCCGGCTCTGCCTGGAGGATGACCTGCCACAGGCGGCTGAATTTTGTGAACTGGCTGACATAGGAGGAACCAAAAAGGATCTGGAGCGTATTGTAAACATCTTCCACGGGGACGCCCAGATTCTCTGATTTCTCCCGGTCCACATCCACCATGAGCTGCTGGGAATTGACCTTCAAAAGGGTTGTTACGTCCTGGAGTTCAGGCTGTTTTTTTGCCCGGGCGACGAAATCTTTGGTGACGGCATCAAGCTTGGACATATCCCCGGACCCGCGGTTCTGGATCCAGAATTCAAATCCGGCGGTAACTCCCAGGCCGGGAATGGACGGGGGATTCATGGGTTTGACGATGCCTTCCCGGAGACCCGACAAGGCTCTGGACGTTTTTTCAATGATCGACGGCGCCTGGAGATTTTTCTCTTTCCGCTTCTCGTAGTCCTTGAGGGAAAGGAACTGCAAGCCTGCATTGGTCTTCATTTGCCCATCCATGATGCTGAAGCCGTCCACTTCCACGATGTTCTCAATCGCCGGATGCTTTGCAAAAATTGCTTTTGCCTTTTGATTCAGATCCTGAGTGCGATCCAGACTGGCCGCATCGGGCAGGAAGCTGACACTGAATAAATAGCCCTGGTCTTCCGAGGGAATGAAACTGGTGGGAATATGTTTGAACAGGCCGACGACGCAGGTAAGCATCACGGCGAAAATGCACAGGGCCACGGCAACGCGCTTGATCAGGAGTTGGACGCCCCGCGAATAGCCTTCCGAAAGGCTGGCGAACTTTGCGTCAAACGTCCTGAAGAACCAGTTTTTCTTCCCGTGCCGGGGTTTGAGAAGCAGGGCCGCCATGGCGGGCGACAGGGTCAGGGCGACAATCCCGGAAAAGATAACGGAAATGGCGATGGTAACGGCGAACTGTTTATAGAGCTGTCCCGTGATGCCGCCGAGAAAGGCGACGGGGATGAAAACAGCGCACAGGACCAGGACGATCGTGACGACGGGCCCTGTGACCTCCTCCATGGCTTTCTTGGCCGCCTCTCTGGGCGGCAGGTTGAATTCCCTCATGTTCCTTTCCACATTTTCGATGACAACGATGGCGTCGTCAACGACGATGCCGATGGCGAGAACCATGCCGAAGAGCGTCAGCATATTGATGGAAAAGCCGAACAAGGTCATGCCGATGAAAGTCCCGATGATGGAGACGGGAATGGCCAGAAGGGGAATGATCGTGGCGCGGACGCTCTGAAGAAACAGGAAGACAACGAGGATGACCAGGAGACAGGCCTCAAAGAAAGTAATGACGACTTCCTTGATGGAGGCCCGGACAAACTTTGTCGTGTCCATGGCAATTTTGTAATCCAGTCCGTCGGGAAATCCCATCTTCAGCTTCTTCAGGGTTTTCCCCACCTGATCCGAGACATCCAGCGCATTGGCGCCCGCCTGCTGATAGACGGCAATGATCGTTGCATCCTTTCCGTTCAGACGGCGGCGCATGCCGTAGTCCTTGGCGCCCAGTTCCGCCCGGGCCACATCTTTGAGGCGGACGATAGCGGCGCCTTCACTGTTCGTCCGCAGGATGATGTTCTCGAATTCGGAAGGCTCCAGAAGACTCCCTTTCGTCGTGACGGAGAAGGTCTGCTCCACGCGTCCTTTCGTCGGGGCCTGACCGATCTTGCCCACGGCGAACTGCTGGTTCTGGTTTTTGACGGCATTGGCCACGTCGGAGGCCGTGATGCCGAGCTGGACAAGCCGGTCGGGCTTCAGCCAGATGCGCATGGCATAGTCGGGCATGCCGAGAATCGCTGCTTCACTGGCGCCGGGGATGCGCTTGATGGCGTCGAGGACGTAGAGATTGGCGTAATTAGCGATATACTGATCGTCATAGCGGTCGTTTGGCGAGTAGATGCTGATGATCATGAGGAAGCTGCTCGATTTCTTACTGACCGCGACGCCCTGCTGCTGGACCGACTGAGGGAGTTGGGGCAGGGCCTTGTTGACGCGGTTCTGGACATCCACCTGGGCCAGATCCGGATTGGTGCCGATGTTGAAAAAGACACTGAGGTTCATCATGCCGGCGCTGGAACTCGTAGAGGACATGTAAATCATATTATCCGCCCCGTTGACCTGCAGCTCGATGGGAGCGGCAATGTTCTGGGAGATAACGTCGGCGCTGGCGCCCGGATAGTTTGCCGAGACCGTGACCACGGGAGGCGTGATATTCGGGTACTGGGCGATGGGCAAATTGCTCATCGCCACCAGCCCCGCGATGACGATGATGATGGAAATGACGGATGCAAAGATCGGACGGTCGATGAAAAAATGAGAAAACATCTGTCGCCTCCGCTTACTTTTTCGCCGGTGACGCCGGCGATCTCTGATTCTTGTCAGGGATAGTCCCTTTGGCAGCCGTGGATGCGTCGGAGATCTGTATGGGCGCCTCCGGAGACATTTTGAGCAGATTATCCAGAATGACGCGTTCGCCGGCGGCAAGTCCGCTGTCGATGAACACGTCGTTCCCATGCCAGTCACCGACGTGAACCGCCCGGAATTCCGACTTCCCGTCCTTCCCTGCGATCCAGACAAAGAACCCCTGGGCGCCCTGACTGACGGCGGTTCTGGGGATCAGGATGCCGTTGGGGCGGATGCCCCCTTTCAGGTGCACACGCACGAATTGACCGGGCCTGATGGCCTTTGAGGAATGGCTGGGATTGGGAATCTCCGCCCGAACCTGATAGGTGCCCGTTTCGGAACTGAAGGAGGGATCGGCGAAGTTGAGTTTGCCCTTATGCGGGAAGACCGACCCGTCCGCCATGTTGACTTCCACTTCGAAAGACTGGCCTTTCGGCATGGTGAAAAGTCCTTTGGCGATTTGATCGTTCAGCTTGAGGTTTTCGTTTTCCGAGATGCTGAAATTGATCCAGATCGGATCGATCCTGGCCACATAAGTGAGCAGGCCGTCCTGACCCGCGGAAATGTAGCTTCCCTCCTGCTTTTTCGCGCGCCCGGCCATTCCGTCAACAGGGGACATGATCTTGGTATAGCTGAGTTTCAGCTCCGCGTCCTGAACGCTTCCCTGGGCGGAAAAGACGGCGGCCCGGGCGGTTTTTTCCTGGCTGATGGCGTCGTCCAGATCTTTCTGGCTGACCGCGTTTTTCTCCGCCAGCGGACGGACCCGCCTCAGGGTGGCTTCGGCATTAATGAGCTTGGCCTCCTGCTGGGCCAATGAGCCTCTGGCCTGCTGGAGAGATGCCTCAAACGGGCGGCCGTCGATCTGGAACATGATTTGACCGGCCCGGACCCTTCCTCCTTCTTCATAGGTTCTCTTTTCCAGAAAGCCTTCCACGCGGGACCGGATTTCCACCTCATGGGAGCTTTCCGTCGTGCCGACAAATTCAATATCGATGGGAACATCCTGCGGCTTGACCGTCATGACCGTAACCGGGATGGGACCTTTGGCATGCGCTCCGTCCTGCTTTTTGCCGCATCCCGAAAGACCGGTGGCAAGGATGATCAGCAAACATAAAACGAGGGACTGAAAAAGAAGGGAACGAGGCAAACGACCTTTGTAATTCATGAAAAAACCTCCGTCCATACAAGAATAGTGCGGCAATGAAAGGCCCGATTTATTGCCCGGCAAGGCGATAAAACATTATTCTATCGTGCGTTACATATAGGGAAGTTCCGCTGGGGTGTCAATTATTTTATTAAATGATTTTGTCGAACAGGATTGGGAAAATGGAAGGTTTTCCGATGAGAAAGATTTCGGCTGTCTCTTCGGACTCCATTCTTCTCTGTTTAAATCGCATAGTCATAATCCGGATGAAGCAGGCTTGTTCAACCCGCGATGAAATCGAGGCTCCTGCGTCGCTCGAATTCATCGCTTTATACGTTGAGCGTTCTTTATTGTATTCTACTTGACCCTCTTTAAAACATGAGAACTAATTTCTATCTTGCTAGTTCCATAATCATAGCCTACTGCATATCCTGTAAAGCCAGTCCCTTTCTTCTCAAAAAAATAACATCCGTAATCAACAAAGTCATCATTTTCGGCATCTTTCGATGGGTGCCAAAATAAACGGAGAAATTGTCCATTAAAATCTCCATATATATCCCATTTTTAAATTATTTACCGCATAACGGAGCCGCGGCTGGTTGTGCTTGTTGTTTATCCTACTTTTTCAATATCTTTAAAAATAGTCTGAACATATGTCAGTTCTTTGCTAGCAAAGTTTATCGTGCATTTCACCTTGTGCCCAAAGACATCATTGACTTCAAAATAACCCTTGATTGCATCATTCACAATTAAAGGATCGAAAATTTTGTCCCCAAAGCACTCGTAGATATAGTAAGCCATTCCAGAGATACTACAGCCTGCGTCGACTTTTGTATCTCCACCAAACACGAGCCCTTTTTGACCCAACACAGGAAAGTATTTGGTAAATGCCTCATTTTCCCAGGACGGATCGGGGATACTCATTGGCTTTAGCTCAATCCTTTTATAACGCGCAGATCTTACTTTTAAACGCCAACTTTCTAATTGGACTTTGCGAAGGCCTTTATTCGCAATTCCAATATATATAAGAAAGCCATAACGACGTGTTTGTTGTCCTTGATATTCTTTGCCCGGTAAGCGGAACCACCACTGATACACTTCAGGATGTATTGCACTAGCCTTTAATACTGGTCTATCTCGGAGATATGAACGAAGAAGCATTAAACCGTTAACTACTGAAAGAATGAGGGCCGATATCTCAAGAAGTGTTTTCATATCTATCCTTAACTATCTAAATGCACAACGGGGCCGCGGCTGAGCGGCGGCCCCGTTCATCCCGACCGCCTGCGGGCGGGATGAACAAGAAGCTGAGCCAGAGGGGGCGCCCTTTCCCGCCGATTGGCTCCAGCGACTGGTTCGAACTATTATTCTTCCTTCTGTTCTTCAATGTCCTCAAGCAGAATGTAATTTCCCTCTCGTCTGCCTTTCACCACGACAGTCGTGTCCCACAATGGTTTCACGATGTCATTCATCATACCCTCTGGAACTTTCACTTGGTGAGTAGTGTTGCCCACCAAGTCGACGACTTTGATTTGCCCGCTATCTCTGTGCGTGGCGTCTGCAAATCGTAGCACACCCGTAACAACTACCAACTCGGTTTGCCTTGTGGATTTCAGTTCAGGATTCACGATCTTGGCCTTGGGGCGTGTGACTTCAACAAACGACTCACGTCCTTCATGAATTGAGGTGAATCCAACAACCTTGACGCTTTCCCCGTCGGGTGCCAGACGCTTAGCCAACTGCACAAAATTCGTCCTGTAGGCAGGATCAGGAATCTGTGATTCAATCGCCGAGAAATCAGCTTTGTTGACGAGGCCCATAAGGGTCATGAATTCGTCAACAATTTCAAAACTATTTGCGAAGCCCGGTAATTTTGACTGATTCAACGGGTGACCGAGTTTCAAAGTAACCGCAAAACTCGCCGCGCGAGGCACGGACAGAAAGAGCTCATAGTCGTCCTTTATAAGTTGTGACATACGGCCCTTTTCTCGAAAGGGTTTGTTCTGACGACGCTCTACGATTCGGTATATGATCTTCGAAGCGTCGCTAACACGCTGAAGGAACTCTCCACTGTTCACAACGCCAAAGCCAACTCCTTGCCCGGCCAAGCTCATTTGCAGCTCATCCTCGGCCAAGGTTATCCCACGTAACTGGAGATGCCGGCGGAAATGGACCTGTTCGAAAAGGTCTCGAAGTTCGTTGGCCAGCCATGCGGGCGGATCATGTGTGAGTGCCTTGCTGATCAACCTCTCTGCGGTACGCGGATCGTTGCAGTCGAGAGCGAGTGTGGCAGCACTGCGATGGAGAATAGAATAGTTCGGCTCACTGTAAGGCAACTGGTCAACCAGTTCAATGGCGCCCAACTCAAGCCGAAGAGATTCTGCGAATAGGTCGTCAGCTGTCCCATGTTCTCCGCGCATGCGTGCTAAGAGTGCGGACTCTGCGCGGTCCATAGACTCATTGTGTAGTTCATTTGCGTCTTTCATCTCTGCCTCACTTCAGCAACAGGGTGACCGAACTCCACAACCACAATATAGGCTGGCAGCCTCGTTTCGTCAGATACTTCTGTCTGCATGAGTTTTGCTCGAACTCGGGCCGTCACTACTTTCTGATTTCCATTTCTTATTCCGGAAACCTCAAGGCGAGCCTTGCTCTCGAAAGGCATATATGATTCGTCCCCAAGCCAGTAGTCAAACCCTGTTCCTTTTCTTGATCGCTGAATCACGGCGCAACCTATCAATCTTTTCATGAGCAGCACCGCTATTCCAACCGCCCCGTGCTCCGTAGCAACCTCTGGATCATTGAGGCACCTTTCCATCTGATCCGTAACCTTGGGCCAGCGGAGAGCGTAACCCTCAGAACGTATTCCTTGTACCGAAAGCTCTTGACCATTGGCATGCCCTTGAGACTCCAGGCACACAGCGCCTGCCTCAGCCAGATACTGCCCAAATGCTGGTGAAATTGCTGGCAAGCCGTTGGCAAGATCGCTTAGGTCAAGCATACATCAGTCCTCCCATTCTCTTCATTTCACTTCGAACATTGTTTATATGGATCGGTGTTAATGCTGTAAACGCCGACAGGACTGTCGGCATAAACCCCCTCTGCAAAAACTGTAATTTTGAATCTAATAGACGAATATCAAACATTAATCAACATGATTTCTGCTTTCTCATTCGGGATATTATCCGGATCGGCATAATATCCCGAATCGACTTTAAAGATTATCTGCCGGGCTTCTTACGGCGGATGGACCTTTTTCCCTTCCTGTCGAATAGCGCAGTCAATAACCGGTGGCGCCAGTTTAAAATTTCGGTTGCCGATCATGCGGCATTCCGTTATAAACGGCAGCAAAGGTGAAAGACCGATGGAAAAACGAGACGCGCAAACCTACATTCAGGGGGTTCTCCATGGCGACCGGCGGATGCTGGCCAAAGCCATTACCCTCGTCGAAAGCGCTTTGCCTGCCGATCAGGCGTTGTCGCGGCAAATCCTGGATGCGCTGATACCCCACACCGGAAAAGCTTTGCGCGTGGGCGTCACGGGGCTGCCGGGCGCCGGCAAAAGCACGTTTATTGAAAGCTTCGGGACCATGCTGACGGACAAAGGCTACCGGGTGGCTGTTCTGGCGGTTGATCCCAGTTCCCCCAAAACGGGCGGCAGCATTCTGGCCGACAAAACCCGGATGGAAAAACTGGCGGTAAACGACAAGGCATTCATTCGCCCCTCGCCGTCCGGTAAAACGCTGGGCGGCGTCGCCCGCAAAACACGCGAGACCATGCTGGTGTGCGAAGCGGCGGGATTCGACGCCGTTCTGATCGAAACCGTCGGCGTGGGTCAGTCGGAAGTCGCCGTGGCGTCGATGGTTGATTTCTTTCTGGTGCTGATGATCGCCGGGGGCGGCGACGAGTTGCAGGGCATCAAGAAAGGGGTACTGGAACTGGCCGACGCCGTGGCGGTCAACAAAGCCGACGGCGACAACATCGAGCGCGCCAAAATCGCTCAACGCCAGTATGAAACGGCGTTTCATCTGCTTTCCGCGCCTTCCGTCAACTGGCTGCCGCCGGTTGTAACATGCAGTTCCCTGACTATGGACGGTTTGGGAAACATTTTGAAAATCATCCTCGACCATCGTGAAAAACTGACGGCAGGCGGGGAACTGCCGAGGAAAAGAAAAGAACAGGCCAAAGAGTGGTTGAAATTTATGGTGCGCGAGGGCGTTCAGGAATGGTTTTACGAAAGCCCCGCGGCAAGGGTGTTTGCCGATTCTTTAAAGGATGTGGAAGCGGGAGTTGTCACGCCAACCACGGCCGCCGCAAAAGTTCTGGAATGTTTGAAGGGACGGAAGTTTTAAATGGGCGATAGGCGATGGGCGATAGGTAAACGATCATTCTGAATATAAAAATTAAACTGGGAGATTGATGAATGAATATTTTAAAAATTGATCACATCGGCATTGCCGTCAGGAATCTGGCGGAAAGCGCAAAACTTTATGAAATGCTGGGCGTTCAGTCGTCGGGCGTGGAGGAAGTCGCCGAACAAAAAGTAAAGGTGTCCTTTTTCCCCGTGGGAGATTCGGAAATCGAACTTCTGGAATCCACATCGCCGGACGGCCCGATTGCCAGATACATTGAAAAGAACGGCGAAGGCCTTCAGCATCTGGCTCTTCGCGTGGATAATATCGAAGCGGCGCTGGCCGAACTTAAAGCCAAAGGCGTCCGTCTGATCGATGAAAAACCGCGCTACGGCGCGGGCGGCGCGAAAATCGCCTTTGTTCATCCCAAAGCCACGGGCGGCATTCTGCTGGAGTTGACCGAAAGATAAAGGGACAGGACTTCCCTGTTTTTCAAAATTTAATTTTATGCTATAGCGCCAGGGGTATTTAAATTATAAACAATGAAAACAGATGGTCTCGTAAAAAGTCACACAACCCGTCATTCCCGCGAAGGCGGGAATCCATAACATATTAAACTCCTGGATTCCCGCCTTCGCGGGAATGACAATAGTGGAAACAAATTGACTTTTTATAAGTTCGTCAAAACTGAAAGGAGTTACAATTTATGAAGGATGTGGTTATTGTTTCAGGTTGTCGCACCGCAGTAGGCACTTTTGGGGGCGCGCTGCGTGACTTGCATGTCGTTACCCTCGCCAGCACGGTCATGAAGGAAGCTATCAAGCGGGCGGGTGTTGATCCTGCCATGATCAATGATGTCCGGTTCGGCAACTGCTTCGAACCGTATAACTCCCTGAACCTGACCCGGGTTGCGGCCCTGAAAGCCGGCATTCCCAGTACGTCCGTGGCCGCCACGATTAACCGGGTGTGCATCTCGGGCATGGAAGCCACCATTTCCGGGATGGCGATGATCCAGGCGGGACTGGTGGATATTATTCTTTCCGGAGGCGCAGAGCACATGTCCGGTGTGCCTTACGCGGCGCCCGGCGCCCGCTGGGGCTGCAGGCTCCAGAACAGCACCCTGGACGATATCCTGATTGAAGGCCTCATGTGCGGGTCGAGGCTTGATCCGGCCCCCGTGGATTCCCCGCTTGCCGGGCAGATGCCCTATGATATGTATAAAGGAAAGCCTTACATTATGGGACACACGGCGGAATTCATCGCCCAGATGTACAACATCAGCCGCGAGGAAATGGACGAAGTGGCTGTGCGCAGCCACAACAACGTGGAACGGGCCACCAATAACGGCGACTTTGCCGACGAAATCGTCCCCGTGGAAATTCCCCAGAAAAAGGGCAAACCGCCGAAGATCTTCGACAAGGATGAGCATTTCCGGCCGGGCATCACGCTGGAAGACTTAAGCAAGCTTCCTCCCGCGTTCATCCCCAAAACAGGGAAGGTCACCGCCGGCAATGCTTCCGGTCTCAACGACGGCGCCAGCGCCACCGTGATCATGTCCGCCGAAAAGGCGAAAGAGTTGAATCTGAAGCCTCTGGCCAGGATCAAGGCGGTCGGATACGGCGGATGCGATGCCCACATCATGGGGCTCAGCCCTGTTCCGGCGGTCAAGAACCTTCTGGCGCGCTCCAATCTTGCCCTGAAGGATTTCGAACTGATCGAAGTGAATGAGGCTTTTGCGGCCCAGTATATCGGATGTGAAAAAGAGCTGGGGCTTAATCGTGAAATTACCAATGTCAACGGCTCCGGCATTGGCATCGGCCATCCCGTGGGCGCCACAGGCAACCGCATCATGGTGACGCTGATCCATGCCATGAAGAAACGGGGCAAAACCCTCGGGCTTGCCACCCTGTGCGGCGGCGGCGGCGTTTCCATGGCCACGGCCATCGAGTTGCTTTAGCCATGAGATAAAATATTCAACCGGAGAACGGCATGACCGAAATTCTTTTTGACGAAAATGAAAACTGGGAAAAGCGTGTTTTATGCGGAGATGAATCCTGCATAGGCGTTGTCGGTCCCGACGGTAAATGCAAAGAATGCGGCAAGCCTTACGAAGGCGTTCTCCCGGAAAGACACGGTCAGGAAACGTTGAAGCCGGCCGCTGTTGAAGAAGCAAAGACGGTATCGCCGGAAGCCGCGGGTTCCGATGAAGATTGGGATAAAAGAGTATTATGCGGCGACGGCGCCTGCATCGGTGTGATCGGCGTGGACGGGAAGTGCAAAGAGTGCGGGAAACCCTTGTAATATGTAAGCCGGGGGAGAACCCCCCCCCCGGCTTACCGGTTAGGCGCGCCTCTTCCTTATGATTTGCGAATATGAACTTTGTGCATTCCTCTGACGGAGTTCAGAAGATAGACGTTCGGACTGTTAAGCACATCCTGAATGCTCAGGATTCTTTCCTGAAGCCGGGCATGATCAAGCAGCCAGGCGCGTTGTGTGCCCGGCAGCAGCCCGCATCGCACAGGCGGTGTGCACAGCACGCCATCCATCTCGACGGCGATATTTGCCACGGTGGTCTCGGTGGCGTGTCCGGCTTCGTTGAATAAGAGAACATCGTCATTTCCCGGGCGCATCCTGACGGCATCTTCGTACACAAAACGGCGGGTTGTCTTGTGATAGAGAAAGACGTCGCGCGTATTGACGGGGTTTTTTGCCGGAACGATATTTCCAAAGCCAGAGGGAGACAATTCCATGGAAGCGGCTTCGCACCGGATTCCTCCCGGGCGGGAAACCAGCAGGCGGACCCTGTGGCGCTTCGGAGGCAGACCGGCGGCGACGCGCGCCAGCTCTTCCCTGATTTTCCGGGGATCGATCCGGAAGCCGAAGTATTCGGCTGACTGCGCGAGACGCTTCAGGTGATATTCCAGAAGCGCATATCCGGCGCGGGGCTCAAACAGCATGGTTTCCAGCAGATCGAAATCTCTGGGGAAGGGCGCAAGAACTTTTGTCTTTGTCAGGCTTTCTTCATACTCATCCGCCGGTTTGGAATCCCAGACGATGCCGCCGCCGGCTCCGTATTCCGCGCGTCTTGTGGGTTTGTGCAGCAATACCGTCCGAATGGCCACGTTGAACTGCGCCCGGCGGCCGGGAGCAACGAATCCGATGGCGCCGGTATAGATGCGGCGGGGGGATGATTCAAGATCCGCGATGATCTCCATCGTGCGCTGCTTCGGCGCGCCGGTGATGGATGCGGGGGGGAAAGTTGCCTGAAGAATTTTGTCCAGGGAGGCGCATGTCCGGGCCTGCACGGTCGATGTCAGTTGCCACACCGTGGGATATTTTTCGACCTTGAACAGGGACGGCGTCTGAACGCTGCCGCAAAGCGCCACACGTCCGAGGTCATTGCGGACCATATCGACGATCATCACATTTTCCGCCCGTTCCTTCTCGGAGCGGATCAGGGTTTCGCTATTGGCCAGGTCATCCTCGAACCATAATCCCCGTGCAGCCGTTCCCTTCATGGGGCGCGACTCGATCTTTTCGCCGTCTTGACGCAGAAAAAGTTCCGGCGAGGCGCTGCAGATGGCCCACTCCCCGGTATCGACAAACCCGGCAAAAGGCGCTTCGCCATCCCCGGCCATCCGGATAAACAAGCGCCAGGGATCGACATCCGTCGTTGCCCGGAGCCGGTAAGTATAATTAACTTGATACGTATCGCCTTCGCGAATGAGGTTGCGTATCGTATGCAGGCAGCGGCGGTATTCTTCCGGCGTCACGTCCGGATGCCACGTTATAGCAGCGTCCTGATCGCCGCCGCTCTGCTGAATGGCGATTTCGTCTGCCTGTTTGAAAAGCCCGAACCAGAGAAGAGGAAACTCCCCGTCGATTTTGACAGGCAGGCAGGAATCAAAAGCGGGGGCGGCTTCGTAGGAGATGAACCCGGCGGCATACAACCCCTCCTGCTGTACCCTCTCCTCCATTCTGCGAATGAGCGGCTGAACCTCTTCAATTTGACGGGTCGTTATGATCTCGCAGGGCGAAGTGAAATTCAGCCATCGCCTGTTTGCTTCATCGCGTAAGACAACCCGCTCCTGTGTATTTTGCATATCGTTTGTTTTTATCTGTTTATTTCAAGCATTGGCTTGTGCGGCATGGCTGGCGATGGCGTCCGCTATTTTTGACCAAACCCCTTTGGGCATGTCATGTCCCATTCCGTCAATGATCAATAATTTTGCTCCCGGTATTGCCCGGGCCGTGTCTTTGCCGCCTGCGACCGGTATCAGCGGATCATCGGCCCCGTGAATGACAAGGGTTGGCGCCTTCACCGATGAAAGCGACTCTCTTCGATCGCCGCAGGCAATAATGGCGATGTTTTGACGGATCGCTCCCTGCGGGTAGTATGAACGGTCATAGCTCTTCTCTATGAACGTCCGGGCTCTCTCTGCCTCGAATGGAAACCCGGGACTCCAGATCTTCCGCCAGACATTCAAATTGTGTTCAACATATCCCTGACGGTCTGCCGGCGCCGGCGCGAGAACAGCGGCGATGGTTTCCGGCTTCGCCTGCGGAAGCTCGGGATTTCCCGTGGTTGACATGATGGAAGTAAGGCTCAGGACACGTTTCGGATGCCGACAGGCGACAACCTGGGCGATCATCCCGCCCATGGAAGCGCCGCAGATATGCGCCTTCTCAATGCCTAAAGCATCAAGCAAACCAACGGCGTCATCCGCCATATCGTTAAGAGCATACGCTGAGTCCACGGGCTTGCCTGCCATGGCGGCTTTGACTGCGGCCATAAAGTCGGGAATTCCCGCCGCTTCAAATTTTGTCGAAAGCCCCGCATCCCGGTTGTCAAACCGAATCACAAAGCAACCATTCTTTACTAATAACTCGCAGAATTCGGCGTCCCAGAAGATGGTCTGAGCGCCGTTTCCCGCAATGAATAATAATGCCGGGGATGAACGATCGCCGAAAGTTTCATACTCAATCTGAATTCCATTAGCTGTTACATGAGGCATGGCTTACTCCTTCCCCTGTTCATATCATGAATGACGATATTTATCCTTACCCGCAACGCATGAACCATGCCGGTTGCCGGTTCGGATTGCCCGGTTAGCGATGATCATTCCTCCTTGAGTGCCTCTTCGATAACCTGGCTGAGGATCTCGTCGGGCCACTTTTTCTTAAGCATCTTTTCCGGTAAACTTTCCAATACGGATGAAATACGTTTCCCATATGAAATTGCTTTTCCCAAACCGTTTGACAGAGGCGCTAAATCTGTTTTCTGAGATAATTCATATTCGAGTGCAGAAGGTAATTCTTTGAGCCTTTTGACAACTTTTCCGAGCACTAGACTCGTGAGCATTGAATTGTCATATCCGCCAAAAGGAGCCCGGAGATCATCTTTGAAAAAAACAAGAGGCTTACCGGCTGCATAGGCAAGGGATGCTTCAACGATCATTCCTTCATCAGGAACACGGCCGTTCAGGTTGCATACCACAGCGCTGCATCTTTCAATCAACTCGTATGCATCCAATGAGAACACAGCGTAATCAATGCGTGAACGTATCCCTGAAATGGTTGATGGAAAAGATGCATTTGAGAAACGCAGGATATACGATTCCAACCCGTCACGATGCGGCAAGAATGTTAGAAAGCCTGCATCTTCCAGTACCCTGGCAATTGCACTCATGCCGCCGATTTCTTCCGCGCAGAATAGCGGGCCAGAGCAGTAAATTCGAAATTTTTTCATGTCAATATCCTAACCAGCGAAAACAGCAGCCGGAGCGCAAGCGATCGGCTTCATTGCTCTTGTTACCCGTTAATTTTCTGGTTCATCAGGCAGCTGAGCGCCATGCCATGCCGCCACGACCCATACATCGTTATCCTTAACCTTATAGAAAAAACGATAGGGCTTTACAATAACTTCACGAAAAAGAAGTTCTGGAAACTCCGGCAGCGGCCTTCCCGACGCGGGAAACTTCTTGAGCCGGGATAGAGATTTCTCTGCTTTCTGGCGAAAAGATAATGCAACAGAAGGCTTGCCTCTGTGTATATACGCAATGGCTTCAAGAAATTGGCGGCGGCCTGTGGGCGTAAAGACTATTCTCAAAGTTTTGCAGCCTCAAGATAAAGGTCGGCCTCTCTCAGCACATCGTCAAGTTCATAACCAGTTCCTGCCACTATTTCTTTCTCGCCTCTGGCCAGCAAGTGTAAAATATCCATTTCATGCTGTGCATTTTTATAGACTTCCATGCTGACCATGACAGCAGCCGCTCTTCCACGCTGTGTAATAAAAACCGGCTCTCTTGAAGATGAGACACTCTTCACTACATCGCTGGCATTTTGCCTAAGATCGGAAATGGGTATAATTTTTGGTGCACTTGGCATTGGTTGTACCTCCTGTTGTGTTGTTAATTGTACTACCAATGAACGCTTTAGTCAAGGTCAGGTGCGATATTTTTCTCCTTCGGGTATCGAAAAGATCAGCCGGAATCTGCGGGATTGCTTTTGTTAGATGCTGATTTGCTACTTTTATTTTCAGATAGCGTTTTAGCGGGACGGAGCAAAAATGATTTGGCAACTGTTCTTCCCGCCACGTTACCCATCTAATGCAAACAGTAAGAAAATCTTTCATTGGGTTGCAATGACAGGTGTTATTTCATTCTTTGTCGGAATATACTCTTTAATAAAATGATTTGAATGATATATTGATGTTAATTTTTCAATTACTAATAAAATTAATAAAAACACAAAAGGAATGAAGCCATCTTGACTGCCTTGTAGAGCTTCAACCAATGCCGTTATTACAAGAACTATCAGGATTATTTCTGCAATAGCATCACCTATACCCAACCACCAATGCCCAGTATAAAAATATCCCCCACCAGGATATATAATAGATATTCTTTTGCCTTCATCTCTATTCTTAAACTCAAGCCGACAGCTTGGGCACATATATTTATCCGCAATTAGTTTTTCTGCACAGCGCGGGCAAAGATGCATTCGTCCCGGCGAGTTACTTGGAGCACCTTCCAGCGAAATGGTTTTAAGTAACGACTTAGTCTTATTCTTTTCTTTCCCGGCGATATAGTAAAATTTTTCCGTCTTTCCGCTTTTGTATTTAACCACAAGGGATCTTCCTTTAATCTCAATTGCCTGGCAATCCGTATAAAGAATATTGGCTATTGAATTTCTATAAGTGTAATTTGACTTTGTTGGTATATGGAAAATGCGCCTGTTCGTGAACACAAACAAGGATCGTTTAATATAAAAGACAATCCATCCCATCAAAAATTGCTCAAGAAAAGACATAGGCGAGCAGCCGGTTGTCACAAGAAGTATTTTTTCATCTTCCTTTAAGAATGGTTTGATAAAGGATATTTGATTAATTAATTTTGTCTGCCGTTTTTCTATGCCTTTTTTGTAAATATTCTTATGATCCGAAAAAAGAAATTCTCTGTCTACAGGAAGTCCAATAATATTTTTACCAGTCTCCTTTTGATTATGCAGTATCTTCGACATATCACTTCTCTCCTTTCTTTCTTATAATAAGTAGTTATCTCTGTAGTAAACGATTGTGATATCGACCCTTACATTTCATTTAGCCATACATACGAAAAGCTGAGCCGGAGCGGCCCAAGAAGCCGCGATCTGCTCCAGCGACGGTTAGGAACCGAATTTCCCATAACGTTGATAATCTGAGAAATACAAAACTACGCTCTTTCCATCAATTTGCGCAGGAAAATACAATTCGTAATTTCCTTTACGATAAGAGAATTTGTACTTCTTTTCCTGACCAGTAAACACTTTTTCCAAATATAAACGTTCTTCAAGAGATGCTGAGTAAATGAACATATGTTTTTCAATCTCTTTGTCTTTTTCAAGATATTCATGACCGCCAAAGCCGAGAAAGACTTTTTTGTTTTCAACAACGTCGGGTACAATAAGTACTACCTCAGGGAAGTATTTATCTATTTTCTTTATTACGGTTAATGTATTTGCAGCCTTCTTTACATATTCTTTTGAAAACCGATAGTTGGCAAGAGCAGCAAGCTGAGTACGATTCTCAGATACCAGCGACTGCGCCGAAGATATAAGCATATTTTTCTTTTTCTCAGCAGATAGCCAATTCCCAGCAAACAAAACGCCACAAACCAAGAGAAATGACAAGCCGATGGCAATCATTGTTATTCCAGGCAGCTTTTTCATTGGGGCTCTGCTTTCGCGACCTTCTGAGATTGCTGACGATATTTTTGATAGATTAGACATTACGTTCAGAACAATAGCACCGCACAATATTGCAAAAATACAAAGGACACTTAAGTAGAATATCTCAGTAATATGCTCCCTAAATACCTTCAAATCAAACGCTGTGATTATCAGGAAAGCAAAAACCCAGTAAAACAGAGCAACCACGGCGTAAAGCGCCACCTTGTTGGTGATTTTGATTATGCGATCATAGTTCATATTTTCTCCCATTCAATTCTTAACGTTTTAAGAGTTTTTATGACGCGGAGTCGGCGTAAAAACTTAGTTGAACAAACCCTCACGCGGGAGTTTTGCGCCGCTTTGGAAACTTAATTGTGTGCCCTGTGGAATCGTGATGTAATATGCGGAAATTTTTCTCTGAAATCAAGCAATAAATACGGGTGGATTTTCGGAATGTGATTATGGCGGATAATCATGCCGGCAAAATCCCCGGTTCAGACAAGTCTTTTTGACCTGGCTGAGGATCATGACGGTATGGTGAATTGATGAAAGGTCGAGTCCAAAAGACTCGACCGCATCTGAAAGTTGATCGATTATAGGATTGATAATACAAAAGGCCGGTTCCATTGTTTGGGAACCGGCCTTTTGTATTTTAGAACTCGTACAGCTTGGCTCCCGGCACGACCGTGAACTTGTGCTTCAACAGCACGTCGATGGCTTTTTCCGGAGCGTCAAAGCGGAAGATGATGACGGCGTTCTGGCCGCTTTTTTCCACGAAGGCGTAAAGGTATTCGACGTTGATGGCTTCCTTGTTCAGGGTTTCCATGATGCTGTGGAGGCCGCCCGGCTGATCGGGAACCTCGACGGCCACGACGACGGTTTTGCTGACGCGGAAGCCGGCTTCTTTGAGTGCTTTATTGGTCTTTTCCACGTCATTGACGATCAGGCGTAAAATGCCGAAATCCACCGTTTCGGCCAGTGACAGGGTACGGATATTAATGTTGTTTTCCTTCAGGACGCGCGTGGCGTGTTCCAGCGTGCCGGGCTTGTTTTCCAGAAAAACAGAGATTTGTTCCACCTTCATGTATCGTTCCTCCACTTCCTTAGATAGTGCGTTTATCGATTACTTTTTCCCCGCTTTGTTTCAGCGTTTGCGGGGCCACCAGTTTCACGCGCGGCGAAATGCTCAGGTAATCTTTCATGTCCTTGACGATTCGTTTTTCAATGTTCTGCAGTTCCTTGACGCCGCCCGCTTCGCCGAAGAATTTTTCGCCGACTTCCACATGCAGTTCGACGGCATCCAGCGCGCCGACCTTGTCGATGATCAACTGGTAACCTGACTCGACGCCTTCGATCGCCTTGAGAATTGCTTCCACCTGAACGGGGAAGATGTTGATGCCGCGGATGGTCAGCATGTCGTCGTTTCTTTTCAGCACACGCTCCATCCGGATATGCGTGCGGCCGCAGCGGCAGGGCTCGGTGATCAGGCGCGAGACGTCGCCGGAACGGTAACGGACAAGCGGAAAGGCTTCCCGGGTCAGGCTGGTAAAGACCAGCTCGCCTTCTTCTCCTTCGGGCAACGGTTCGCCGGTTTCAGGATTGATGGTTTCCACGATAAAATGATCTTCAAAGATGTGCATGCCGTGGCGGCCTTCCAGGCACTCGCAGGCGATGCCCGGCCCCATCATTTCCGAAAGACCGAAAATGTTGAGCGCTTTGATGCCAAAAGCGTTTTCTATTGCGTCGCGTGTGGCGTCGCTCCAGAGTTCCGATCCGAAGATGCCGACGCGCAGTTGCAGGGATTTCATGTCCACGCCCATGGCGGTTCCTTCCTGGGCCAGGTGCAGGGCGAAGGATGGCGTGGCGCACAGAACGGTCGGGCCGAAATCCTGCAGGAGGAGGATCTGCCGTTTGGTGTTGCCGTCGGACATGGGAATGACGCTGGCGCCGATCTTTTCAATGCCGTAATGAAATCCCAGACCGCCGGGAAGAAGGCCGTAGCTGAAAGCGTTGTGGACGATGTCGTTTTTGGTCAGCCCCGCGGCAACCAGAGAGCGCGCGGTCAGATCCGTCCAGGTTTCGAGGTCCCGCCGGGTATAGCTGAACACGGAGGAGCGGCCGGAGGTGCCGGACGAGGCGTGCAGGCGGACGATGTTGCTCATCGGGACGGCAAACAGGCCGAAGGGATAATTGTTGCGCAAATCCTGGCGGGTAATGAAGGGAAGCCTTCTCAAGTCGTTCAGGGAACCGATGCTTTCCGGAGAAATTTTGGCGGCGGTGAGGGACTTTTTATAAAAACCGACGGTGTGATACACGCGCTGCAGGACCTGCTGGAGCCTTTTGACCTGAAGGGCCTTCAGGGCTTCGCGCGGCAGTGTTTCAAACTCTTCATGGTAGATCATGGGTCTCCCTTTCTTCCGGCAAGAAATTTTCAGGCAGGATATTTCAAGGATGCCTGCCGCAACCGTTATGTAAGATGGCGAATAAACGCTGCCTGATTTTGACGCCAAGCTTAACAAAACTTTCCGTCTGTGGCAAGAAGCTTTCCGGATTTTTCCGGAGCGGCCGTCACGGTATAAAATATTGACAAAAAAGCAAATTATTCTTTACGGGGACCGGTGGGTTGTGTTACGCAACCGAAGTAATTTTTTTGTTGGATGGTTCATTTCGGAATTGCAGAAGTCTTCACTGGTTTTTTAAAAGATGAAACTCACGATCAGCCGCAAATTGTTGTTCGGTTATTTATTCATGGCGTTTTTAACGGTGCTGACCAGCGCCTATGCCTTATACAGCCTTCAAAAGCTCAACCGGGTGGCCTATAATATTACGAATCAGCAGTTTGTGGTGATGGAAGAATCCAAAAAAATGATGGATATCCTTCTGGCTCAGGAAAGCGCCGAAAAGAAATATTTAATTCTGAAGGATCCTGAACTGGAGCGGATTTTCTGGAAACGCAGCAATGAATTTGAAGAAGAGCTGGCTGCGATGCGTGAGCGAAAGCTGGAGAAAAAAACGAAAAACGATCTTGCCGGAATGGAAGCGCTGCAGAACCGGTTGAAGAAGCTGTTCACGGAAGAAGTTTTACTGGTGCAAAACGGCCAGCTGCTGGAAGCTCAGGCCATTTCCGATACGGCGGGCCGGGCGGCCGTCGATGAGACGGCGGGAAAACTTCGCAACATCCAGAAGAATATGGACAAGGCGATCAATGATGAAATGAATCTGATTGCCAGGCAGGGGCGGGTGGCTGTTCACATGACGATGGGATTGGGTTTGTTAAGCTTAATCCTGGGGATAACGCTGGCGCTGATTATTACCCGCAATATTTCCAAGCCGTTAAAACAGTTGCAGAAGGCCACACGATTGATTGCGGAAGGCAATCTGGATCATCAGATAGAAGCCCGGCGGGATGATGAAATCGGCGAACTGGCCAACGCGTTTGCCCATATGACGAAAAGGCTGAAAGTGCTGGAGGCGCTCAATCTTGACGCCAGTCCGCTCACCGGCCTGCCCGGCAATCTGGCCATTGAACACCGCATTGAGCAATTGCTGAACAAGAAGAAATCTTTTTCTTTATGTCAGGTGGACCTTGACAATTTTAAGCCGTTTGCCGATAAGTACGGGTACGCATGGGGCAGCGAGGTCATTAAGGAAGTCGCCGGGATCCTGCAGGGATATATCCGCGAAGCGGAGCTTTCGGGGATTTTTCTCGGTCACATCGGAGGCGATGATTTTGTGGTCATCGGCGATCCGGACGGTGTCCAGTCCATCTGTAAAAGGCTGGTGATGGATTTCGAAGGCCGTATCCTCGGTTTCTACGCGCCGGAAGACGCGCAAAACGGCTATTTCATCGGCAAAAACCGTCAGGGAATTATTCAAAAATTCCCTTTGATTACCGTGACCGCGGCGATCGTGACGGATGACGGATCGCGCTTTAAAAATCCGCTGGATATGGCGAGACTGGTGGCGGAACTGAAGGAATACGCCAAAACACTGCCCGGCAGCAATTATGTGACGGAAGAATATGTCGAAAAAAGAAAATCATTGCATTCGCAGAGCGGACAATGCACATTGGAACTGGGAAGATTTTCATGAATGCCGGTAAACTGATTTTTTTGATAATGATGGGCGTGATGTTGACGGGCTGCGCCGCAAACGCGGTTATGGACAGCGCTCATCGACAGGTTGATCCAGCGGAAAAATCAATCAACATCTTCAGCAGAGAACCGTCGGATAAGGATCTGTTCGACGAGGCTCTGTCTTTGTTAAATCATCAGGAAAAAGAACCGAATTATGAGGAAGCGAAAACCAGGCTGGAAAGCCTGATTGGGCAATATCCGAACAGTAAATGGGCCGCCGGGGCGCAGGCTTTAATCTTAACACTGAACAGGATTTCCGCGTTGCAGACTGAGTTAAAAGGAGAAAAGACCAGGGCGCAAAGTGATCATGTGAAACTTACCCGGGAAATTGAAGGGTTGAGCAAAAAAGCAGAAGAAAAGTACTTGGTGGAAGCCACTCGATTGCAGCAGGAAAATGAGCAGTTAAAAAAGGATATTGAGCGATTGAAGAATCTGGAGATTCTTCTGGAGAAAAGAGAAAAAATGCTTCGGTGAACATTATTGATTTAAATAGCTGCGCGCCAGCATAATCCCCAGAACCGTTTTCGCATCAATCAAGTCGCCGTTCTTCAGCAAGTCGCCGGCCCGCGCAAAACTGACGGGGAGGACTTCAATAAATTCGTCTTCATCCGGCGTCAGAGGGTCGTAAACCAGGTCTTCCGCCAAAAAGAAATACATAAATTCATTGCAGTAGCCGGGCAGCAGGTAACCCGCGAAAAGCCGGGTCAGTTTTCCCGCCCGATAGCCTGTTTCTTCGGCCAGTTCCCGCTGCGCACAGGCAACGGGAGATTCTCCGTCGTCATCGAAGGAGCCGGCGGGAATTTCCAGCAGGTTTTGTCCGGCGGGGACGCGAAATTGTTTGATCAGCAGCAGTTCGTTTTTCTCATTTACGGGAATGACTGCCACCGTGGGTTTATGGTCGATCCAGCTTTGTCTGGTTGTTTTTCCATTGGGCAGCGCTACGTCTTCTTCCCGGACGGAAAAAATTTTACATGCATAGGCCGGTTTGTTCTTCTTCTCCATGAAATAATGATTTAACCTCAGTTTGTCTGGATGATAGCGAGCAGATGCTTTTCGATTTCCTGTTTGGGCAAAGCGCCCACGAGGCGCTCGACAAGTCTGCCTTCGCGGAAAAAAAGCAGGGTGGGAACGCTGCGAATGCCGTACCGGGACGCGGTAACCGGATTTTCGTCCACATTGAGTTTGGCGACCTTCACGCCGTTGGCGTAATCCGAGGCCAGTTCTTCAATGACCGGCGCCAGGCTTTTGCAGGGTCCGCACCAGGGCGCCCAGCAATCGACCAGCACGGATGTTTCCGTGGACAGGACTTCGCGGGCAAAGGAATCATCGGTTACCTCGACCGGTTTGACGTCCGGTTTTGCAATCACCAGCGCTTCGCCGCATTTGCCGCAAAGCGGTTTTAAATTCAGGCGCTCTTCCGACACCCGGTTTTTGGTCCCGCATTTCAGACAGCGGATAATCAGCTCATCCAGCGGCGCATGACAATGGCCGCACGTCGGACGGCCCTGAAATTTCTGTTTCGGTATGCGATTTTTGGTTCCGCAATTCAGGCAGCGGATGATGACGTTGTCCGGCATAAATATTTCCTCAATACGTGAGGCGCATTATCTCTTTTTTTGGGTTAAAAGGCAAATCATATCCCCACGCCGACTTCGCGGGGCTGCAGGATGCGGATCAGTTCCGCGGGGGTCATCTTCGCCAGCAGGCCGCGGGAACCGGCATTGATCAGGATTTCCGGAAGATCGGCGATGGTCTTTTCCATGTATATCGGCAAAAGTTTCTTCGTGCCGAAGGGAGATGTTCCGCCGACCAGGTAACCGGTATGCTTGTGCGCAATTTCCGGTTTACAGGGGGTGATCGACTTAACGCCCAGAAAGCGGGCCAGAGCTTTGGTGGAAACTTCTTTGTCGCCGTGCATCAGGATGATGAGAGGCCTGGCGTTTTCGTCTTCCATCACCAGCGTTTTAATCACACAATGTTCATCGATGTCCAGCTTTTGTGAAGAGACCCGCGTGCCGCCTTTTTCTTCATAGGCGTAGGTATGCAGCGTATAAGTCGCCGCCGCCGCTTTCAGCGCCAGGATAGCCGGTGTTGATGGGATTTTTTCTTTTGCCATAGGGAAATCCTGACACTGCCGACTTCCACTTAAAACCTAAAACTTAACACGTCCTTCAGACTTCAAACTCTTTCAGTCCTTTGAAATCCAGCGTGGCCAGATAGTCCTTCACTGTTTCCGCCCGGCGGATTTGGGTGACGGAGCCGTCTTCCCGCAGGAGCAGTTCGGCGGCGCGGAGCTTGCCGTTATAGTTGAAACCCATCGCATAGCCGTGCGCTCCCGCGTCATGAATGACCACAATGTCGTCCGGTGCAAGCCGGGGCAGCATGCGGTCAATGGCGAACTTGTCGTTGTTTTCGCAAAGCGAGCCGGTGACGTCATACATGACATCATGGGGGCGCTTTTCCTTGCCGACAACGGTGATGTGATGATAGGCGCCGTAAAGGGCCGGACGCATCAGGTTGGCCATGCAGGCATCCAGCCCGGCGAATAGTTTATAAGTGTCCTTGATGTGCAGGACTTTGGAGACGAGATAGCCGTACGGGCCGGTAATATACCGTCCGGATTCGGTAAATATCTTAATAGGGGCAAAACCGTTGGCGGCAATGATTTGTTCGTATTTATCCCGAATGCCGCGGGCCATGACCTGCAAATCAATACGTTCCTGTTCGGGCCGGTAGGGGATTCCAACGCCGCCGCTGAGATTGGCGAATTCAAAACGGATGTTGAGGGCGTGCGATAGTTCGACGATAAGCTTAAACAGAATTTCCGCCGTTTCAACAAAATAGTTCGGGTCAAGTTCGTTGGAGGCCACCATCGTATGAATACCGAAACGCTTAATGCCTTTGTCCCGGCAGATGCGATAACCTTCAAACAATTGCTCCCGTGTAAATCCGTATTTGGCCTCTTCCGGATGGCCGATGATGATGTTGCCTTTTTTCAAAGGGCCGGGATTATAGCGAAGGCAGATAATTTCAGGGAGGCCTGCGTGTTGTTCGAGGTATTGAATGTGAGTGATGTCGTCCAGATTGATGACAGCTTTTAATTTTTTAGCTTTGACAAATTCCTCGGCCGGCGTGTCGTTGGAGGAAAACATGATTTCTTCTCCGACAATGCCGGTTTTTTGAGACATCACCAGTTCCGCAAACGAACTGCAGTCCGCGCCGAATCCTTCCGCATGGAGCATTTTCATCAAGTAGGGATTAGGGGCCGCCTTGACCGCAAAGAACTCCTTAAAGCCTTTATTCCAGGAAAAGGCCTTTTGAAAGGCGCGCGCATTGCTGCGGATGGCCTTCTCATCATAGAGATGAAAAGGCGTCGGATATTTTTCAAGAATTTTTTTCAGTTGTTTTTTGCTAAAAGGCAGTTGTTTTTCCGGCATCAGCGATTCTCCCAAGATAAATCATTCAGAAAAGATTTACGGGAAAAAAGAAAAATTATCAATAGTATTTTACCGGGGATGTAAACAAAGGTATTTGGATATTAAAAAATAAAATATTTCAGAGAAATATAAAGAATGGAGGAGATGGCGGCGGCAATCGGGATGGTTAATACCCAGGCCCAGATGATATTGCCGGCCACACCCCAGCGCACCGCGGAAAGCCTTTTTGTGGCGCCGACGCCGACAATGGCTCCCGCTATCGTGTGCGTCGTACTGACCGGAATACCCGCCACGGATGAACCGATAATCGCGCAGGCGGCGGCGGCTTCAGCGCTGAAACCGCCAATCGGTTGAAGTTTTGTAATTTTTGTTCCCATCGTTTTTACAATCCGCCAGCCGCCAAACATAGTTCCCATCGCGATGACGGAGTAGCACATAATAATGATCCAGTAGGGAATGTTAAAACTTGAACCAATAAGGCCCTTACTGTACAGAACAATGGCAATGATGCCGATTGTTTTTTGCGCATCATTCATGCCGTGACCCAGCGAATAAATTGCCGATGAAGCAAGCTGCAATTTTCGGTAGAGCTTGTCTGTTCTTGCAATATTGGAATTCCGGTTAAGATTCATGGACAGGACCATGAATATAAAACCCAGAATCAAACCGATGGCAGGCGACAAGACGATGAAAGCGGTTGTTTTGATGATGCCGGACCACACCAGTGTATCGATACCGCCCTTGGCGATGCCTGCGCCGATGAGACCGCCAATCAGAGCGTGAGAAGAACTGCTCGGTAACCCAAAATACCACGTGATGAGATTCCAGGCAATGGCGCCGCCCAATGCGGAAAGAATAATCAGATTATCAATAATGTTGATGCTGATGATGCCTTTGCCAATCGTGTGAGCAACTTCGGTGCCTATGAAAAATGCGGCGATAAAATTAAAAAATGCAGCCCAGAGAACGGCCTGTTTGGGAGTAAGGACTCTGGTGGAAACAATTGTTGAAATGGAATTAGAAGAATCATGAAAACCATTGATGAAATCGAAAACAAGCGCAACGACAACCAGAAAAATAACAAATGCCATTGAATCAAGCATGTTTCAGGACAATCCCTTCCATCGTGTTGGATACATCTTCACAAACGTCAATCGCTTCTTCGATCAGCTCAAAGATTTCTTTCCATTTAATCAGTTCGATGGCGTCTTTTTCTTTGATAAAAAGATCGGTGATGATGGTTCTTAACACAACGTCGCCGGCATTTTCCAGCGTGTTGATTTCCACGCAGCCGTCCAGAATCATCTGGGAGTTTTTCATGTTACGCAGGCCGTACACAATTTCTTTGATTTTTTTGATGGCTTGAAAAAGAATTTCCGCCTGCTTGATGATTTCGTCATCCGGTTTTTTGACCTTATACATATGGATGCGGATGGCGGTGGCCTCAATGACGTCCATAATGCTGTCCATCTTATTGACCAGAGCGTAAATATCTTCACGGTCGATGGGCGTTAGAAAGGTCTTGTGCATTCTTTCGTATGTTTTATGCGTAATTCCGTCCGCTTCGTGCTCAAGTTCCTTGAGCCGGGAAACCTTCACATCCGAATAATCGCGATTTTGAGTCATTTCCAGAAAGAATTGGCCGCCTTCTTCGATTTTATCAGCCAGTTCTTCAAAATAATTAAAGAAATTTTCTTCTTTAGGAAACAGGCGCATGGACAAATCCTCCTTTTTTCCTCAGGTATGCAACGGGTGACCCTAAAGCCAGCAGTGATCTAGCGAATTATCGGCGAAAATGCAAGATTTTAAAACGAATATTAAGCCAATGATTGGCCTTATTTCCTGTTATTTAAGAGTTTTAGAGTAAATAATTTTACTGTCTCCCGGCGAATAAAAATTATTGAGAACCGCTTCCGGGATGTAGCCGCAACGCTCATAAAAACGCTGAGTAGGATTGTATTGAGCACGGGAAGCTGTTTCCGCATAGATCTGTCTTCCGCACAGACCGCGGATGAGTTCTTCTGTTTTTTGCAGCAGGATTTTCCCCAGGCCATTGCCGCGCATGGCTTCGGAAACAGCAATCCAGTAAAGATCATAACTGCCGACGGTCGCCGGTATCAAACCGTAGCAGGTATATCCAACAATCCGGCCATCCTCTTCGGCGAACAGAAATTGATAGGAACTTTGTTGACCTTGTTCGATCCGGTCCGTGGCCAGTTCGCAGGCCAGTTCCACTTCCTCGGCGGAAAAAAAGCCGCTTCCCTGCACAATATTCAAAATCGCGCCCAGATCGGACGGATCAATTTCCTGTCGATAGGTGATAGCATTCATCTGAATCATCCATTCTGCGGCAGACCGCCGCGAAAGATAAAGTAAACCGCGCCGACCATGCAAAGCGCCGCCCAGAGAAAATCCAGTTTCAGCGGCTGCTTCATATAAAGGATGGCGAAACCGGCAAACACGATCATGGTAATGACTTCCTGAATAATTTTCAACTGGCCTAAAGAGTAATGCTGAAATCCAATGCGATTGGCCGGAACCTGCAGCACATATTCAAAAAAAGCGATTCCCCAACTGAGGATAATGACGAAAAACAGGGGCTTGCCGTTGAAATTTTTTAAATGGCCATACCAGGCAAATGTCATGAATAGATTGGAAAAGAAAAGCAGGACTAACGGCTTATACACAAAAACAACTCCTCCTTATTATTTTAAGGGTTTAAAGCGTCCCGGAGGATATCATCTATCGCTTCGGAATACTTTATTTCGGTTTTCTCCAGGGCGGCGGCAAAACCTGCATCCGGAGACAGGCAGGGATTGGCGTTGATTTCCAGAACGAAGGGATTGCCCTGATGATCCACACGGAAATCCACGCGGGCGTAACCGCGCAGGCCGAATAAATCCCAGCATGCCAGAGCAATGTCCCGCAATTGATTCACCAATGCCGTATCCTGTGACGGAATGCCAAAAGTGCGCCGGGTATTGTCATATTCAAAGGAATCTTCCACCCATTTGGATTTGTAATCCAGGATTTTCAATTTATTGGACGGATAATCGTGAAAAAGCATTTCCGCGGGGGGCAGCATCCGGACGCCCTGATCCGTGGCCAGCAGGGCGATGTTGAACTCCCGACCATCAATGTAGGCTTCGGCGAAGCAGTCCATGCCGAGGGTTTGCTTGCGCTTGCGCAGGGCATTCAGAAGCAGGGGCTGATCGGATGTTCGCAGAATGGATGCGTCATCCAGACCGACGGAAGCGTCTTCCCAGGACGCCTTCAAAATCCAGGTATCGGCAGGCGCAACGCCGGTGGCGATTCCGTCAATGGTCAGCCAGGGCGGCGTGGCAATGCCCCGGGCGTGCAGCATTTTTTTGGCAAGGGGTTTATTGGAGGTCAGAAACATCGCGTCCGTCCGGCAGCCCGTGTAGGGAAGCCGCAAATGATCCAGCAGGGCTGTCGCGAAATAAATCATACTGCCCCGGCCCGCCAGCGTTTCCACCAGATTGAAAACAACATCGGGCTGCAGGTCGCGGAGTTTCGTAATCGTGGTAGTTAAATCCAGGACAAAGGGCAGCATGACCGGCTCGCAGCCCAGGGAAATGATTGTCTGGGAGACGGTCTGGGCCTGTCGAAGAGTATCCTGTTCATCCTCACCGGCATCGGGAGCCACGTCCGTATGCAAAATCACTATTTTTTTCATCGATCATTTTTCCATTCCGGAGGATTTTCGGATTTCGCTTAACCTGTCGTTCGAAGTCCGGCGCGCTGGAACGCGGAATTCAGGATATCGGTGATCAGCCGGTCATAGGGGATGCCCACCAGTCTGCAAAGAATAGGCAGATCCGACCGAACCGGATTCAAGCCGGCCAGCGAATTGACTTCGATAAAATGCGGCAGGCCGTGAGCGTCGGAGCGCAGGTCGATGCGTCCCCCGTCTTTCAATCCCAATCCACGCCAGGCCGCAAGAGATATGTCCATGGCCTGCCTGGCCTCCGCATCATGAACGGCGGCGTAGCGAACCAGGTTTTCATAATGCTCCTTGTTGTCATAGGAGTAAGCATGCTGTTCAGCGTCCGGGTTTAAGATGACTTCCATGGCGCCGAGCGCTCGCGCTTCTTTGCCTGTTCCGACGATTCCCACCGTAAATTCCCGTCCGGGCAGATAGGTTTCCACCAGCACCGGCTGGCTGAAGGTCTGCAAAAGACGGATACAGACATTCCGCAGGTCTTCGGCGTTGTCAATTTTGGACAGAGCGGTGACGCCCTTGCCCGTTCCTTCCGCGACGGGTTTGGCAAACAGGGGATAAGGAAGGGAAACGTGGTCAACATCTTCCGGGTCGGAAACGACGGCAAAGTCCGGCGTGGGGATGCCCAGATCGCGCACGACATGTTTGGTCATGCCCTTATGCAGCGTCAGCGACTGTCCGAGCGCATCGGAGAAGGTGTAGGGGATTTTATAAGCGTCCAGCAGCGCCGGAACCTGTGCCTCCCGGCCAAAGCCGTGAAGGCCTTCGGCAATGTTGAAAACAAGATCCCAGCGGTCGCCCGCGGCCAGGCGGCGCGTCAGCGCCTGGATATGGCCGATGCGATCGGGTGCGTGGCCGTTTTTCAAAATGACGGCTTCAATGGCTTCAATGGTATCGGGTTTGTCGAATTCGGCGGTTTCTTCCAGGCTGTAGCCTTCACGCAGATAATCATCGCGCAAATCATAGGTGAGGCCAACGGTTATTTTTCGTGAGTCGGGAGTTGAGGTGAGGGTTGGGTTACCGGACATAATTCATTTTCACGATCCTAGTGGATGTCCTTTGACTCGGCGTGATTGTCCGGGTAACGGAAGATATTGCCCTCGTAATTGCGCATCATCAAATCGCCCTGATCCCAGCCGATGGCATATTCGGGAAGCAGCGGAATTTTTCCGCCGCCGCCGGGGGCGTCAACAACGTAGGTTGGCACGGCGTAACCGGTCGTATGGCCGCGCAGCCCCTGGATGATTTCCAGGCCCTTGCTGATCGGGGTGCGGAAATGGGATGAGCCGGGAATCGGATCGCATTGATACAGGTAGTAGGGGCGGACGCGAATCTGCAAAAGACCGTGCACCAGTCTGGCCATGGTGGAGACCGAGTCATTAATGCCGGAAAGCAATACCGTCTGGCTGCCCAGCGGAATGCCGGCGTCGGCCAGGCGGATGCAGGCGGCGCTCATTTCAGGGGTCAGTTCGTCGGGGTGCGTGATGTGAATGCTCATCCAGAGGGGATGGTATTTTTTCAGCATGGAAACCAGCGCCGGTGTAATCCGCTGCGGCAGGACAACAGGCGCTTTGGTGCCGATGCGGATCATTTCCACATGCGGAATCTCCCTGAGCCGTGAAAGCAGCCATTCGAGCTTGTCGTCGGAAAGGGTCAGCGGGTCGCCGCCGGACAGGAGGACGTCGCGGATATTCGGATTGGATTCGATATAGGCCAGCGCCCTTTCCCATTTGGCGATGTCGATAAAGCATTGATGCTGCCGGCCGAAGATTCGGGAACGGGTGCAGTAGCGGCAATAGGTTGAACAGATGTCGGTGACGAGAAACAAAACGCGGTCCGGATAGCGATGAATAATACCGGGAACGGGAGAGTCGGCGTCCTCGCAGAGCGGGTCTTCTTCTTCGCCTTTGGTATGCAGGCATTCATCGACCACGGGAATGACTGAGCGGCGAAGCGGTGAGGACGGGTCGTGCGGAGAAATCAGACTGGCGTAATAGGGCGTGACGGCGACCGGCAAGCCGCCCGACGGGTGCATCATGGCCTGACGTTCGTTGTCGGAAAGATGAATGATGGCGTCGAGCGCCCGGACATCGCGAATGGCGTTTTGAAACTGCCAGCGCCAGTCAAACCATTCAATGCGGCTGATGTCGGGATAATGTTTTTTGCGGAAGGCGCGTGAGCGGGGAGAATCTTTAAAAGGAAAATAAAGTCGCTCCGGCTTTGATTTTGCCGGGGATGGGTGCTGATTGCCGGAGGACAACGAAAAGATATTCATTGTTTCATTTTGAACCAGAACAAGGCTGGTCCCGGGACCGGGAGGTTCCGTTTCCTCATTAAACAGCGTTTCGTTTTCCATCCACTCTCCTTTCGGAAGCTGCCTTCCGTGTAAATAATCATCTATTTTTAAACGACTTTATTAATTTTTGAATTTACGCAAGTAGAAAAATTTGTCAACATTTTTTTTGCATTTTCGCCCGAAAATTGAAAATAATTTCAAAAAAGTTGAGATACGGTTTTCTTCAGAAAAGTTTTTTGAAAAACCGCGGGAATCGGAAACGGTCTTTTCAATGCCGCAAACGAAAATTTCACATCCGAACGGCGATTGCATCCCATTGTCAGAGCTGAGCGAATATTTCTTGACATCGGGTAAAAATCAGCTAGACTCATCCCAGTTAACGTTAAGTGGTTTTAGGAGGTGCATACCATGTCGGAATTTGTGAACAAAACGATAGGGGACGTGATGAAAGAGACGGCCGGCCGTTATCCCCGGAACCCGGCGCTGATCTGTCCTCAATTTCAAATCCGTTACACGTATCAGGAGTTATATGACCAGTGCCGGAAAACGGCCAAAGGGCTTATGGCGCTGGGGATCAGGCGCGGCGATCATGTTTCCGTCTGGACGACCAATGTTCCGGAATGGGTTTATCTGCAATTCTCGCTGGGCATGGTCGGCGGCGTCCTGGTCACCATCAATACCAATTACCAGTCCCACGAACTGGAATACATTCTCCGGCAATCCGATTCCACCACACTTTTTCTGATCGACACGTATCGCGACACCAGCTTTTATGACACGGTGCGTAAAATTGTACCGGAGCTCGACGCCGGTCAGCCCGGACAACCGGTATCCGCGAAACTACCGCTTCTAAAAAACGTCGTTTATATCGGCGGCAAAAATAATCCGCCCGGCATGTTCACCTTTTCCGATCTGCTGAAACTGGGAGAAGCCGTCACGGACCGGGAACTGGATGAGCGGATGAATTCCCTGAACGCTGATGACGTGATCAATATGCAATACACCTCCGGAACCACCGGCTTTCCCAAAGGCGTCATGTTGTCGCATGCCAATGTTGTCAACAATGCGCGCATGGTCGGCGATGTCATGGGGATGACCGAAAAGGACAGTCTTTTGATTCAGGTGCCCGTCTTTCATTGTTTCGGCTGCGTGATGAGCACACTCAACTGCGTGTATCACGGTTCGGCCATGGTGATGCTGGAATATTTTGATCCGGCTTTGGCGTTGGCGTCGATTGCGTCGGAGCGCTGCACGGCGGTGAACGGCGTGCCGACCATGTTTGTGTCCATTCTCAATCATCCGGATTTCGATCGCTGCGACCTAACGTCGCTGCGCACCGGCATCATGGCGGGAGCGCCGTGTCCCGTGGAAACCATGAAACAGGTGCGCACAAAAATGCATTGTCCGGAAATTGTCATCGCGTTCGGCCAGACGGAGTCTTCGCCGGTCATGACCATGACGCGCCGTGATGATCCGGTTGAACTTCGTGTTTCCACGGTGGGCAGGCTTCTGCCGGATATCGAAGGCAAAATTATTGATCCGGAAACCGGCGGTGACCTGCCGTCCAACACACAGGGCGAAATTGTCACGCGCAGCGCCTGTGTCATGAAAGGCTACTACAAAATGCCGGAGGCAACGGCGGGCGCCATTGATCAGGATCAGTGGCTGCATACGGGTGATCTGGGTGAAATCGATGAAAACGGTTATTACAAGGTAACCGGCCGGATCAAAGATATGATTATCCGGGGCGGCGAAAATATCTATCCCCGGGAACTGGAAGAATTTCTCTTCACGAATGAGAAAGTAGCCAATGCCCAGGTGGTGGGCATTGCCGATGAAAAATACGGGGAGCAGGTTCTGGCCGTTATTCAACTCAAGGATGGTCAGACGGGAACGCCGGAAGAGTTTGCCGCTTTCTGCAAGGGGAAAATTGCCAGACATAAAATTCCCCGCTACTGGGAATTTATTCAGGACTTTCCGATGACGGCCAGCGGAAAAATTCAAAAATACAAACTGAAGGAAATATTTAAAAATAAATATTTGAACTAATCGGACAAACCATCCCGATTTTTCCGAAATCAGGAGAAACCATATTGGATATTGAAAGGACAAGACACATGGGTAATATTATCAGCCGCGACACCATCGGCGATATGGCCAGACGGGCCGCCACGAAATACGGCGACAAAACAGCGATCATTTTCCGCGATTTGAAAATTTCATTTTACGATCTCGAAAGGCAGGCCAGGCGCTTTGCCAATCTCATGACCAGTTACGGGGTCAAAAAGGGCGACCGGGTGGCGGTTTACGCCTACAACTCCCATTACTATCCGATCAGCATGATCGGCCTGGCGAAGATCGGTGCCATCCAGGTCCCGATCAATTACATGCTGAATGCCGAAGAAATTGCTTACGTCATCAATCATTCAGGATCGAAAATCTTCATTGTGGAAGACATCCTGTATCCGATCATTGCCAAGGACCAGGGTAAATTTACCACGGTCGAGAAGTGGGGCTTCCTCCCCCTGGCTGATTCCATCGTCCCGGAAGGCTTTTTCAACCTGATCACGGAAATGGAAGCCATGCCCTACGACGAACCCCAGGTGGATGTGAGCCCGGAGGATACAGTGCAGATTCCCTACACCAGCGGCACAGAGTCCAGGCCCAAGGGCGCCATGCTGTCGCACCGGGCGCTTATGTCGCAGTATCACAGCTGCATTTTTGATGGGCAGTATGAAACCGACGATGTCAGCCTGCACGCCTTGCCTCTCTTCCATTGCGCCCAGCTCCACTGCTTCCTCATGCCGTATCTGTACATCGGGGCCACCAATGTGATCATGCACAAAGCCGATCCTCTGGAGATGATCCGGCTCATTGAAAAGTATCAGATCACGCATATGTTCGCTCCGCCCACGGTCTGGATCGGAATTTTAAATCATCCGGAATTCAAAAACTACAACCACCGGAGCCTGAAAAAAGCGGCCTACGGCGCGAGCATCATGCCGGTGGAAATTATTAAGCAGTTATCCGTGACATTCCGCGGTCTGAAACTCTGGAACTATTACGGTCAAACGGAGATGGGGCCGGTGGCCACCATCTTAAAGCCGGAAGATCAGCTTTTAAAACCCGGATCAGCGGGCAAGCCCGTTTTGAATGTCGAAACCCGTCTCATGGACGATGACGGAAAGTTCGTCCCCGTTGGATTCGTCGGAGAAATCGTCCATCGGTCCGGCCACGTCATGACCGGATATCTGAACGACCCTGACAAAACCACCGAAGCGTTCGAGTTTGGCTGGTTTCATAGCGGAGACCTGGGCCTGTTTGACAGTGATGGTTACCTTTATGTCGTCGATCGAAAAAAGGACATGATCAAAACCGGCGGTGAGAACGTGGCCTCCCGCGAGGTAGAAGAGGTTCTCTACCAGTATCCGGGCGTCGAAGAGGTGGCGGTTATCGGGCTTTCCGATCCCAAATGGATCGAGATCGTAGCGGCGGTAGTTGTACCAAAGAAGAACATGGTGCTCAGCGAGAAAGAGATTATTGCCCACTGCAAGGAAAAACTGGCCGGTTTCAAATGCCCGAAGAAGGTGGTTATCACGGACAAACTGCCGAAAAACCCGTCAGGGAAAATATTAAAGCGGGAACTGAAAGAAAAATTCAACGCGTCGTAAATCGCAGCAGAAGGAACCTGCTTTGCATTTCTGTAATTTAAAGGAAAAAAATCGTGACCGAAAAAATCAGTTCCATCGGAGAGCTTGCTAAAAAGCTGGATATGAGCCAGCGGACGATCCGCTATTATGAAGAAATCGGCCTGCTGAACTCCATTAAACGGGTTGAGGGAGGCCGCAGGATCTATACGGAAGCGGATTTCAGGCGTCTGAGGCTGATCAAGCGTCTGAAAATCATGGGGATGACCCTGACGGACATGCAGGAACTCGAGGCGATGTGGACCTATGAAAAATCCAACGAGAAGGTCCTGAAGCGGCTTTTGGAACTGCTTGGAAATCACTTAAAGCGACTGGACGACCGTATTGCCGATCTGGATGTTCTGCGGCATGAAATCACCGAATATCAGGAACGTATCCGCAAGAAAATCAGCAAATAAACAGGAACCCTGTCAGAATGCGCGGCGCAGCGACAGATGCAGCACCACATCCGGAGACGCGCCGACGATGATATCTTCCGTGACGCCGAGATCCAGAGACGTTTTGGGCGTAAAATGCAAAGCCCCGCCGACGGTCAGTTGCGCGGAAGCCCCGCTGATTTCCTTCAGGTCGCTGTCTGTATAAAACGATGTATGAGCGTTAGTCTGGATTTTCAATTCAATCCACTCGGCCGGACGAAAGCCCAGACCCAGCGAGCCAAAACCGACCACAGGCTGCTGCTGGTCTTGCAGCACCTTGCCTTTCGTCATTCCCATGGCGCCCGCTCCGCCAAACAGCGTTACCTGGCCCAACGAAAATTGATGGCCCAGACTGCCGGCAATCCACAGCGCCAGATCCGCGCTGCCGCTGCCGCGCAAGGTGTCCGTATCGCCGGTCGGGAGCTTCAAATTCGCACGCAGCGCCAGATTCCGCTGACCGTCCGCACCCTGATAGATTTGCCAGCCGCCGTTAATACTCACGTCGCCCAGGCCCTGGCCGGATTGCTCCATGTTTAAAACTGTGACGCCGTTTTTTTGATAACGGTAAAACAGGCGGTTTTGAGGGGCAAGCTCTCTTCCTCCATTGGGAAATCCGAAAGTCGAATGGTAGCTTTCAATCGCGCCGTCCAGAAATCCACCCCCGGCGATGAGAAAAGGAACATCAATGCCCAGATCCGTTTTCCGGCCGATGCCGTATCGACCGGAAAACGTCAGGCGGCAGCTTTCGCCGTCCAGCACGATACTTTCTCTCGCATTGCTTTCCGTAATGTAATTATTGGACAGATCCAGTGTCATGCGCAAAGAACCGTCTGATTTTGCCGCAACCCGGGCCTCTCCAATGGATGGCAGGCCGTAAATTGCAATCAGGAGGCTTTGATTGGACGTGTAAAACGATGAGATATCGGCGGCTGCGGCAGGAAAGACATTTCCCAGGAACAGCGACAGACAAAAAATATATCGTGTTAACTTCTTCATATATTTCTCCCTCCATGCTTTAAATGTCCGGCGATACGTTCAGATGGCTGCGGTCATTGATCGCCTCAATGTGCATCTCGCCGTTTCGGATACGGATCACTGTTTTGGAAGCGGTATCCACGCAGGTGCTGCGAAATTCTGAAAGGCTGATTTTTCTGAGATGGCACAAAATCGCCGCGATGGTAAAGTTGTGCGCCACCACCAGGGCGTTTTTCCCGCTGTTAATAATATTTTCAATGGGCTGCCAGGCCCGCGTCTGCAAGTCGGCCAGAGACTCTCCATGCGGTATTCTGACGGATGCCGGATCGGCAATCCACCGGTGGAGGAATTCTTTCTCGCGGGCCAGCAGCTCTTTAAAAGACAGGCCTTCAAAATCTCCCTGATCCATTTCCATGAGTTCGGGATGAACGTCGATTTTTTTCCGGTGGAAGCTGTTGATGATTTCGGCGGTCCGATAAGCCCTTTTCAGGGGACTGGCATGAATGGCGCCGATATCGGCATCTTTGAGGGAAAAAGCCAGCCGTCGGGCCTGCTCCAGACCCGCTTCGGAAAGCTCAATATCGCTTGTGCCCTGAATACGGCCCTCTTTATTCCATAGCGTTTCGCCGTGGCGAACCAGGATCAGCTGCATGTTCTCATTCATGCCTGTCATCATAAGAGATGGAGAGGGGGGATGTCAAAACAATTTTGCATCGACCCATTGACATTACTTCTTATTCTGATAAAAAGCCTACCGTTATTTATTTCGTGGTCATTGGAAACGGAGAAGGCAAAATGAAGCTGGTCACGTCGCGGATGCTGGACGAATTGGCCGCCCGGGCGGGCGAAACCAAAAGACTGAGGACGAATTATAATATCCATGAATCCCTGTCCGACCCCGTCCAGCGATTGTTCGTCGCGACCGGACTCCATTCTTATTTCCGGCCGCACCGGCACCTGGGGAAAAGCGAGTTTGCCATTGTGCTCCGCGGCCTTTTTGACATCCTTATTTTTGATGACGACGGTGTTGTCACGGAGCGGACCTCCATCGGCCCCGACACAGGGATCATCGGACTGGAAATTCCGGCGGATCACTGCCATACTTGGATCCCCATGGCGGAGCAGTCCGTATTTTTCGAAGTGAAGCAGGGGCCTTACGATCCGGCAACCTCGCTGGTGTTCGCGCCCTGGTCGCCTGAAGAAGGATCGGGTGAAGTCAAAGAATTTCAGGCAAAGCTTTTTGCCGCGGACATCGGCAAACGGGTTGTGTGATCATCCGGCGGCCGGGATGTGGAATAAACCAGAGAGTAAATTCAATCAAACGGTGAGAAAATATTTTCAGACGATATATGCTGTTGGCGCCACGGTCAGTGCAAAAATAAAAACGAAGGAAGGTTATTATGACGAAGCATCCATCCGGTATTGAAAATTATCCACGGGGGATTGAATTATTACACGACCCGCGTCTGAATAAAGGAACAGGCTTTACTGCGGCCGAGCGTGACCTGCTGGGGCTGCATGGATTGCTGCCGCCGCGCATCTCCTCTCAACAACAACAAGTTCAACATATTATCAATAACGTTCGCCGCAAGCCCAATAACCTTGAAAGATATCTTTATCTGACCGGTTTGCAGGATCGCAATGAAAGGCTGTTCTATAAAGCCCTTATCGACAATTTAGCGGAACTAAGCCCCATTATCTATACCCCGACGGTGGGACTGGCCTGCCAGGAGTACAGCAGGATTTTCCGGCGTCCCCGCGGAATCTTCATTACAAAGAACGATCGCGGCCGCCTCAAGGCTGTTTTGCAAAATTGGCCCCATCAAGAGGTTCGTGTGATTGTTGTTACCGATGGCGAGCGCATTCTGGGATTGGGTGATCTCGGTTCGAACGGCATGGGGATTCCCGTGGGTAAATTGTCGCTTTATACGGCCTGTGCGGGCATTGATCCTAAATTTTGTTTGCCGGTCATGATCGATGTCGGAACCAACAACAAAGAGCTTTTGAGCGACGAGTCCTACATCGGTTTGCCGGAACCGCGTTTGCGAGGCGAAGAATATGATGCGCTGATCGATGAGTTTATGGTTGCCGCAAATGATGTATTCCCGCGGGTTCTCGTTCAATTCGAGGACTTTGGAAATCAGAACGCCTTCCGACTGCTTGCGAAGTATTGCGAAGATTACTGTATGTTCAACGACGACATCCAGGGCACCGCCAGTGTCACACTGGCCGGACTGTATTCGGCGTTGCGCATGACCGGTCGCAAAATGACGGATCAGCGCCTGGTATTCCTCGGCGCAGGTGAAGCGGCTCTGGGCATTGGCAGTTTGGTGGTTTCCGCAATGATGGAACAGGGTCTTTCCGAAAAAGAAGCTCTGGGCCGCTGCTGGTTTATCGATTCCAAGGGGCTGGTGGTCAGCAGCCGAACGGATCTGGTGGAACACAAGCGTCATTTTGCCCATGATTTTCCCTTCCATCAGGATATTCTCTCCGTTGTGAAAGTCGTCAAACCAACCGCTATCATCGGTGCATCAGGTCAGCCTGGAACATTTACATCCGAAATTCTGACCGCTATGGCGCACATCAACGAACGTCCGATCATCTTTGCGCTTTCGAACCCAACCTCTCAGGCCGAATGCACCGCCGAAGAAGCCTATCGCTGCACGGATGGACGCGCCGTTTTCGCAAGCGGCAGTCCCTTTCCAAAGGTGGAAATAAATGGTGTGACCTTTGTGCCTGGACAGGCCAACAATGTTTACATCTTTCCCGGTGTCGGGCTGGGCGTGCTTGCTTCGGAGTCGACCCGTGTGACGGATGAAATGTTTGCCGCGGCTGCGAAGTCTCTGGATGAGCAGGTTTTAATGAAGGATTTTGAAACAGGAAGAATTTTCCCGGATTTATCACGCGTTCGCGAAGTGTCCCTCCACATCGCGATGGCGGTTGCCAGAGTTGCGTTTACCCAAAAACTCACCGGGATGAAAGAGCCTGATGATTTGCTTGGTTTTATTAGATCGAAAATGTATGATCCAATCTATCAACCGTTCCCGACATGAAACCCCGCAGGGCGGTTCTGAGGTCACTGCCCTCATCGGTTGTGTAGTCCTGCAGCACCCTTACCGGTTGAACGGTGGAACGAGACGCAGCCGTGCTGCGGGTGGCGGAACCCCGCCGTCGTTCAGGAACTGGTCAGCGCCATGAAAGGAATGGCCTGAAACGCAGGATCATTCCGGCAGATCATTAATGTAAGGTCAAAAAACCGGGCTTTCTTGATTCGACCGAAGAAAATTTGTTGACATAGAAAATCAATCGCATTATATTCGCCCCGCCTGCAAGCCGGAGAATTCATCGGTTAAGGCTTTCCGGCATTCCTTTAATGGGGAATCGTTCAATGGTAGGACGACGGACTCTGACTCCGTTAATCGTGGTTCGAATCCACGTTCCCCAGCCAAAAGAAATCAATCACCCGGACCATGATATTTGAATCCAGATTTTACGGTTATTATTTACTTTGACGCAAAATAACTCTTCATATATTTTATAAAAACAACTATAATTCAACTGAACCCCGAGCCGGAATCAGCCGCGATGCGAGCGGCCCTGTATGAGGAAAATAAAAAATGAAAGAAAAGAGTCTGGACATCACGAAGAGGAAGAATACGGAAGATGTGCCTGGTGCTTCGGAAGAGAAATACAGAGGCCTTGTTCAAAGTATTCAGGACGCCATCTTCATTATCAGAGACGGGAAGATCCTTTATGCCAATGAAGGCTTCGCCAAAGTGGCGGATTACAAAGTGGAGGAGTTAATCGGCAGGGACATGGAAGAGTTTATCGCGCCGGAAGACCTGGCGATGGTGATGGAACGCCATGCCCGGAGGATGAAGGGTGAGCAGGTTCCCGGGGAAGATGACTTCAGTTTGGTGAAGAAGGATGGGATAACCAGGGTCGATGTCCTCGTGAGTGTGGCGGTCATCCATTATGAAGGCGGGTTGGCGGTCATGGGAGTCGGCAAAGACATCACCCAACGCAAGCAGGTCGAGGATGAACTGCGGGCAAGTGAAGAAAATTTCCGCCATTCCCTTGAGGACTCCCCGTTGGGCATATGCATAGCAACCATGGAAGGAGAAACCATTTATGCCAACAGGGCGGTTCTGGAGATCTATGGATATGACAGCCTTGAAGAGTTGAAAAAAACGTCCATCGAAGACCGCTATACGCCGGAAAGTTATGCTGAATGGCAGGAAAGAAAGGCAAAAAGATCGCAGGGCGAGTTCGGCCCGTCGGAATATGATATCAGCATCGTGAGAAAAGGCGGCGAAATTCGCCATCTTCATGTTTTTCGCAAGGAGATATTCTGGAACGGTCAAAAACAATCTCAGGTTATTTATCAGGACATTACCCTGCGCAGGCAGACGGAAGAGAAACTCAACAGGACGTTAGACAATTTAAGGCAATCCATCAAAACAACCATTCATGTATTGAACATGGCATTGGAAGCAAGAGACCCTTATACGACAGGTCATCAGAGGAGGGTTTCCGATCTTGCCCGCGCCATCGCGCAGGAGAAGGGACTTTCCCGCAATATCGTTGAAGGAATCCGCATGGCAGGTTCCGTCCATGACATCGGAAAATTATCCGTTCCAGGCGAGATACTGACCAAACCCACCAAGCTGACCAATATTGAGCTTTTTCTGATTAAAGAACACTCCCAGGCCGGATACGAGATGCTGAAATATGTGGATTCTCCATGGCCGTTGGCGGAAATAGTCCTCCAGCATCATGAGCGGATGAATGGCGCCGGTTATCCAAGAAATCTGAAAGGAGATGACATTCTCATGGCGGCCCGCATCATCGCCGTGGCGGACGTGGTGGAGGCCATGTCCTCCCATCGGCCATACCGGCCGAGTTTGGGGATTGAAGCCGCCCTTGAAGAGATTGAGAAGAACAAGGGGATTCTTTATGACGAGACGGTTGTGGAGGCCTGCCTGAGATTGTTTCGAAAGAAAGGTTATCGACTTCCATAGAATGGAGGGAACAGGTTATTTGTTACACAAAGGATATTAGTAGTGGTCGGTTGAATTCCCGTTTAATCTGAACAGGCATTCTCGGGAGGTGTTGCTATGAACGTAAAAGGCATCATTTATAACACAGGAAAGACTACGATCATTAAGGTTTTCGGCGAGGATCGCTGGAATGCCTTTGTGCCCAAACTGACGGCAAAGGACAAATTTTTCAGCAATATCATTATGTCCGTTACTCCCATTCCCTTGGATAAATTTATCCTTTTTCTTGACGAGCTTGTTAAGGAATTTTTCAACAACGATATGACGCAGTACATGACTTTCGGGAAGTTAGCCGCTCAATTTACGCTGTCTCCGGAGGGGCAGTACAAATCCTATATGCTCACCAAGGATACGAAGCGGTTCGTCGAGTCGGTCATGCCCAAGCTCTGGGAAGCCTATTTTGACGAAGGGGCGGTGATCACAAAGTTCGAGAACAACGTTGTTCATCTCAAAATCACCGGACTTCCATTCAAACATCGTTACTTCGAACACCTGATTATGGGTTTCTTTCAGAAATCACTCAAAATTTTCGGGAAGAAAAATGTTCCCAAACAGGTCAGGAGTCTTGCCTCGGGCGATAAAGATATTTATTTCCAGTTTGAACTGAAGGATTCTTAACCACACCAGTGGCTCCTCAGGCCGGAAAAAAAATATTGACATCCTTTTTCCATATTGCTATATGCACCGTCAATGAAAAAAGTGGATGAAGAACAGGCCATGAAGATAATGACGGTAATTTTAAATCTTAATAACTGGTGGTGGACCCTCACAGAGAGGGATATCCGCCGCTGATCTTTATAAAATAAAAGTCAAAGCCGTGGAGACCCTCTCGGGACTCCACGGCTTTTTTGTTTGCATCAACGAAAAGGCCGTGACGACACTCACGGCCTTTTGCTTTTTGGACAGGGAGAAAAAATATGTATCAACCGAAATTTGCGGAATTTGAAGCATGCGCCCAAAGGGGAAACCTGATTCCCGTTTACCGGGAAATTCTGGCCGACATTGAAACGCCGGTTTCCGTTTTAAGAAAACTACAGCACAAGGAACATGTCTATCTGCTGGAAAGCGTCGAAGGCGGCGAAAAGTGGGGGCGCTATTCCTTTATCGGTACGGACGCGGGGGTTGTGTTCAGGGTGCGCGGACCCCAGGTCATCATTGAAGAAAAAGGCAGGATAACGTCGCGGGAACATAAAGGTGATCCGCTCGCCGCCATGCGCGAGTTGCTCGGGCGCTACAAGCCGGTGGCCACACCAGGACTGCCGCGGTTTTTCGGCGGTGCGGTGGGGTATCTGGGGTATGACATGGTGCGCTATTTTGAAAAGCTTCCCGATGCGCCGCCCGATGATCTGAATCTGGATGAGTCGGTTTTTGTGATCAGCGACTCGCTGGTGATTTTTGACAACATCCGCCACACGATCAAAGTGGTCGCGTGCGCCTGCACGGACGATGCGGATTCCCCTGAAGACGCCTACAGAGACGCCTGCGACAAAATTGACGAGATGATCCGGGTTCTTTCCGCTCCCGCCGCTTCCCCAGTATCCGCCCCTCGAACGAACGGTGTGTCTTTTGAATCCAATATGACACCCGACCGGTACAAAGCCATTGTGGAGAAAGCCAGGGACTATATTGCCGCGGGAGACGTTATTCAAGTGGTGCTGTCCCAGCGGTTTTCCACGCCCTGCCGCACCGATCCGGTTGACCTTTACCGGGCGCTGCGCTTTGTCAATCCCTCGCCTTATTTGTTTTTTCTCAAGCTGGATGACGTGACGATGATCGGCTCCTCGCCCGAAGTCATGGTTCGTCTGGAGCAAAACGACGTGGAACTTCGCCCGATTGCCGGGACCCGCAAGCGCGGCCGGACCGAGCAGGAAGATCGGGCGCTGGCCGATGAACTGCTCTCCGATGAAAAGGAACGGGCCGAACATGTTATGCTGGTCGATCTGGGCCGGAATGATTTAGGCCGGATTGCCGAAACCGGCTCGGTGCAGGTCAATCAATACATGGTCGTGGAAAAATACTCCCATGTCATGCATCTGGTGTCCAATGTCCGGGCGCAGCTGGCCAAAGGAAAGGACGCTTTTGACGTGCTGGCGGCGACGTTTCCCGCAGGCACGCTGTCCGGCGCGCCCAAAGTCCGTGCCATGCAGATTATCGACGAACTGGAGCCTGTCCGGCGCGGCGCCTATGGCGGCGCGGTGGGATATTTCAGTTTCAGCGGCAATATGGATTTGTGCATCACCATCCGGACGATGGTGATCAAAGACGGCCGGATTTTCGTTCAGGCCGGCGCGGGCATTGTTTATGATTCCCGGCCCGAATTAGAGCAGCTAGAAACGCAAAACAAAGCGCGCGGCATGCAGATGGCCGTGAAACTGGCCGCCGGCGGCTTTGTCCTGGAAAACGGGAATTAGGAGATTCCGATGATTTTAATGATTGATAATTACGATTCGTTTACGTTCAATATCGTTCAATACCTGAGTCAGATGGGTGAGAACGTTCAGGTCCATCGCAACGATAAAATCACACTGGATGATATCCGCAAACAAAAACCGCAGGCGATTTTCTTGTCACCCGGTCCCTGTACACCGCGCGAAGCGGGTATTACGGTGGATGTGATCCGCGAGTTTCATGAGGCAATTCCGCTGATGGGCATCTGCCTGGGGCACCAGTCCATCGGCTACGCATTCGGCGGCGAAGTTGTCCGAGCCGAACGTGTCATGCACGGCAAGGTCTCGCCCGTCCATCACGACGGCAAAACGATTTTTGCGGGCCTGCCCAATCCCTTTACCGCCGGACGTTATCATTCCCTGCTGGTGAGGTCTGAGACCCTGCCCGACTGTCTGGAGGTCAGCGCGCGGACGGCGGAGGGGGAAATCATGGGACTCAGGCACAAAGAGTATCCGGTCGAAGGCATTCAGTTTCATCCGGAATCGGTGCTGACCCCGCAGGGCAAACGCATTATCAGAAACTTTTTGAAATATACGGGACGAAAGGAGCATTCATCATGATCAGGGAAGCCATTGACAGGGCCGTCAGGAAAATTGATTTGCCGGAAGCGGAGATGATGGCGGCGATGGAAGAAATCATGGGCGGAGAAGCCACGCCCGCGCAAATCGGCGCGTTTATCACCGCGCTGCGGATGAAAGGCGAAACCGTGGAAGAAGTGACCGGCGCGGCGCGCATCATGCGCCAGAAAGCCACGCGCGTCAATGCCTGCGCGACCACCATCGTCGATACCTGCGGCACGGGAGGCGACAAGCTCAATACCTTTAATATTTCCACCACTACCGCTTTTGTTGTGGCGGCGGCGGGCATCATCGTCGCCAAGCACGGCAACCGGGCCGTCTCCAGCGGCTGCGGCAGCGCCGACGTGCTGGAAGCCCTGGGGGTGAACATCAGTGTCGATCAGGAAATCGTGGAAGAGTGCATTCAGCAAATCGGCATCGGCTTTCTGTTCGCGCCGAAACTGCACGGCGCGATGAAATACGCGATTGGTCCGCGCCGCGAAATCGGCATCCGTACCATCTTCAATATGCTGGGGCCGCTTACCAATCCCGCCGGCGCTACGGCACAGCTTTTGGGCGTTTATGATCCGAAGCTGACCGAGATGTTTGCCGACGTTTTGAAAAACATGGGGACGAAGAGAGCGTTTGTTGTCAACGGTTTGGACGGCCTTGATGAAGTGACCGTCACCGGAGAAACCCGCGTGGCGGAATTGAACGACGGCATCATTCGCACCTATAATATTCATCCGAAAGATTATGTCGGAACGACGTATCCGCTGGAAGCCATCCGCGGCGGCGATCCGGATGAAAACGCCCGCATCCTGCGGGATGTGCTTTCCGGCAAGCCGGGCGCCTGCCGGGATGTTGTGCTGATGAACGCCGCCCTGGCTATCGTTGCGGGAGAAAAAGCGTCCGACATCAGGGAGGGCGTCAAAGTAGCCGCCGACTGCATCGACAGCGGCCGGGCGGTGAAAAAATTGCAGGCCCTGATTGAAATGAGTAACAGTTGAATATAACAGAACAAGGGGGTGCAACCCCTTATTCTACGGGGAAATCATGATTTTAGATCAGATTATTGAAACAAAAAAAGAGGAAGTCGAACTTCTGAAGAAAAGCAGAACCGTGACCGATTTTAAGGAAATGATTGCACAGCTTCCGCCCTGCCTGGACTTCAAGCAGGCGATCAGCGGCAAGCCTTGTTCGGTTATTGCTGAAGTAAAGTGCGCGTCGCCTTCACGAGGCCGTCTGGTTGAGAATTTTGATCCGCTGAAAATCGCGAAAACCTATGAGCAAAACGGCGCGGCGGCGGTTTCCGTTCTCACCGATGAAAAGTATTTTTGCGGCCATAAAGACTATTTGACGCAGATCAAAAAAGAGATTCGGATACCGGTTCTGCGCAAGGACTTCATTATCGATCCGCTCCAGGTTTACGAAACCCGCGCCATCGGGGCGGACGCGATTTTGCTGATTGTCCGCGTCCTGGGCCGAAAACTGGCTGAATTTATTTTACTGGCCCGCGAACTGGGTTTACATCCGCTGGTCGAAGTGCATACGCAGGCTGAGCTGGATGAGGCGCTGGACGCTGGTGCGGAAATCATCGGCATCAACAACCGGAACCTCGATACCTTCGTGACGGATATCAACACCAGCCGCAACCTGAAAGCCGGCATTCCGGATGGCAAAGTTGTTGTAGCGGAAAGCGCCATTAAAACCCGGGCGGACATTGAATATCTGATGGATGCAGGCATTTCTGCCTTTCTCATCGGAGAGGGACTGGTGACCGCATCGGATACAGGTTGCAAGCTGCGCGAATTTCTCGGGGAGGCGGCGCCATGATTCCCGTCAAGATCTGCGGCATCACGAATCTGGAAGACGCTTTATGTGCGGTGGAAAATGGCGCGGCGGCATTGGGCTTTATCTTCTACCCGCCGTCCCCCCGTTTTATTGAACCGGTCAGCGCGGGACGGATCATTGATGAACTGCCGCGGAATCTGGTAAAAGTCGGTGTCTTCGTCAATGAGGAAGTGTCGGTCGTGCGAAAGATATTGAACGATTGCCGCCTTGACATGATTCAGCTTCATGGAGACGAGACCCCCGGCTATTGCGCACAATTTCCGGAAAGCCGCGTCATCAAAGCGCTGGAGTTGAAAACGGCGGAGGACTTGGGGAGAGCCAGAAGGTATGATGTTGCCGCCATCCTGGTGGACAGCCGCCACGCCGGATTATATGGCGGCACAGGCAGAACGTCCAACTGGGATTTGGCAGGAAGAATAGAACAGCCGCTGATTCTTTCCGGCGGCTTAAAAGAAGACAATGTGATCGAGGCGCTGCAAAAGGTCAAACCGGCGGCGCTGGACATCAACAGCGGTGTGGAATCGGCGCCCGGCAAAAAAGATCCGGAAAAAATCCGGCGGATCATGCAGGTCATCAGGGCCCACGATGCAGGCGGACAGCCGCCGCAAATTTTTAAACGAAGGGAAGCATTATGAAAACATTACCCGATCAAAACGGACATTTCGGTATTTTCGGCGGACGCTATGCCGCCGAAACGCTCATGCCGGCGCTGCTGGAACTGGAAGCGGCATACGACAGGGCCAGGAAAGATAAATCCTTCGCCAGAGAGTTCGACTGGTACCGGCGCGAGTATTCGGGGCGTCCCACGCCGCTTTACTTTGCGCAGCGAATGACCGGGGCGCTGGGCGGCGCAAGGATATATCTCAAGCGGGAAGATCTGAATCACACCGGTTCGCATAAAATCAATAACACGCTGGGGCAGGCGCTTCTGGCCCGCCGGATGGGCAAGAAAAAAGTCATCGCCGAAACCGGCGCGGGGCAGCACGGTGTGGCCACCGCCACCGTCGCGGCGCTTTTCGGCATGGAATGCAAAATTTTTATGGGAGAGGAAGACATTCGTCGTCAGGCGCCCAATGTGTTCCGGATGAAAATTCTGGGAGCGGAAGTTGTGCCGGTCAAAAGCGGCACGGCAACGCTGAAAGACGCGATGAACGAAGCCATGCGCTACTGGGTGGGAAGTGTCCGCGATACGTTTTACATCATCGGCACGACGGCCGGGCCGCACCCCTATCCCATGATGGTGCGTAACTTCCAGTCCGTCATCGGCAGGGAGATCAAAAAGCAAATCCATAAAATAGAGGGCCGCAATCCCGATGTGCTGGTGGCCTGCGTCGGCGGCGGGTCGAACGCCATGGGCACGTTTTATCCCTTCCGCAACGAAAAGAAGGTGGCGATGTTCGGCGTGGAAGCGGCCGGTCACGGTATGAACACACGGGAGCATTCCGCCAGTATCAACGGCGGGAAAGTCGGCGTTCTGCACGGCAATAAAACTTACCTGTTGCAGGATGAGCACGGCCAGGTGCGCGACGCCTATTCCATTGCCGCTGGCCTGGATTATCCCGGCGTGGGGCCGGAGCACGCTTATTTTGCCGAGACGAAACGGGCAACCTACGTGACGGTTACGGATGATGAAGCGGTGGCGGCGTTTTCATTTCTGTCGCGTCAGGAAGGCATCATCCCGGCGCTGGAGAGTTCGCACGCGCTGGCCTATGCCATGAAAATTGCGCCGCAGATGAAGAAAAATAAAGTCATCGTGATTTGCCTGTCGGGCCGCGGCGACAAAGACGCCCAGACGATTATTGAAAAAGATATGCTGTAACTTATTTGCTGTATTGATGGAGAATTTGAAACATTCTCTTTCCCTTGATGAGATTGTGTCAAAATGACATAGGGTCGTCATTCCCGCGAAGGCGGGAATCCAGGAATATTAATGAGTTCTAGATTCCCGCCTTCGCGGGAATGACGATTTGAAGCTATTGCAACACAGTCTCTGATGGGAGCGGGTCAGGGTGAGGGTGAGGGTGCAAAAAATGTTCATTAATCCCCCGCCCCTCAATCCCCGCCCGCCAAGGGCGGGGTGGTCAAACAAAGTGAGGATATTGATTATGGGACGTATAGAAAAAAAATTTGCAGAGCTGCGGACAAAAAAAGAAAAAGCATTGATTGTCTATTTAACGGCGGGTGACCCGTCGCTGGATGTGTCAAAGAAAATTATTTTCGGGCTGGAAAAAGCCGGCGTCGATATTCTGGAGATCGGCGTTCCCTTTTCCGATCCCACCGCCGACGGGCCGGTTATTCAGGCCGCTTCCCAGCGGGCGCTGAAAGCGGGAACCACCCTGGACGGCGTTTTAAAACTGGTGGCCGATGTTCGCAGGGTATCGCAAATGCCTATCCTCCTGTTCGGCTACTTCAATCCGATTTTTGCCTATGGCGTCGGAAAGTTCGCGGATGCCGCGCAGAAGGCGGGCGTTGACGGCATTCTGGTTGTTGACCTGCCGCCGGAAGAGGCGGGTGAACTGCGGATTCATACCGATGCGGCGGGCCTCGATTTTATATCGCTGGTTGCGCCGACCACCGGCAGGGACCGCCTCAAAACAATTCTCCAAAACGCCACGGGATTTCTCTACTACATTTCCATTACCGGTGTAACCGGCACAGCCGTGCCGAAAATCGAAGACATTCAACGTGAAGTCGGCCGCATCCGGAAACTGACCAAAATGCCGATTGCCGTTGGTTTCGGTATTTCCAGCGCAACCCAGGCCAGAGACATCGCCGCTTTTTCCGACGGTGTCGTCATCGGCAGCGCCGTGGTCAGACTCATTGATGAGAACAGAAACAAGAACGACCTGGTCAAGGTCGTCTCCGATTACGCGAAAGATATCAAGAAATCGCTTCGATCATGAGAGCCGCTTCCCCGTTGCTGCCAGAATCATCCGGTCGATTTTGGAGAGGGGGAGTTTCTTTAAATCGGAAGAAGACGCCCAGCACCAGTCCTGACAAGCCAGAGGTTTGGGCGCGCCTTTCAATAAATGGCAATCATAGGACTGGAGGGTCAGGCGAAAGTGCGTATAGACGTGATTGACCGAAGCCGATTGCCTGCCGACGCGAATGGAAATATCCAGTTCTTTTTTCACGATCTGCTTTAAACTGTCTGCGGTATTTTCGGTATCTTCAATGAAGCCGCCCGGCAATTTCCACAAAGAGGCCAGCAGGCCGGTGGCCGGACGCTGCACAATCAGCAGCCGGTCTTTTGCATCGCGGATCACGGCGGCAGCCGCCTGACGACGAGGAATAGCCGGTGCTTTTCCGGTGATCGGCAGGATGCTCTGCAAATTTTGCAGGCGGGCTCGGCAAAGGCCGGCCAACGGGCAGCGGGAACAATCGGCATGTTGGGCTTTGCAGATGGTTGCTCCCAAATCCATTAAGGCTTGATTGAAGTCACCCGGATGCCTGACGGGAATCAGGCGGGCCGCAAGCAGCCGCAGCTTCTTCTGTTCCCGCGGATCATCCACTGGCTTGCGGATAGCAAAAATCCGGCTTAGAATCCGGCGCACGTTCCCATCAACGGCGGGAAGAGCCTGTCCATAGGCAATGCTTAAGATGGCGCCGGCCGTGTATTCACCGATGCCGGGCAGTGTTTTAACGGCTTCGGGTGTGTCGGGCATCCGGCCGCCGAACTGATTGACGATTATCCTTGCGGCAGTATGAATATTCCGGGCGCGGGAGTAGTACCCCAGGTTCTCCCAGGCTTTCAGCACATCCTGCGCCGAGGCATCCGCCAGCGCGTCAACGGTGGGAAAGGTTTTGAGAAAACGGTGATAGTAGGGAATCACCGTATCAACCTGAGTCTGCTGGAGCATAATTTCCGAAATCCAGATGCGGTAAGGATCGGATGTTTCCCGCCAGGGCAGGGAGCGTTGATGGGTCCGGTACCAGGCCAGCAGCCGGCGGCCCAGAAGGTTCTTGATTTTGAGGGCGTCTTGGATCATGGCCAGTTGTATATCCCATCGTCCGCGACATGACAATAGCACGATTCAGAACAAATTAATCCTCTTGACAGATAGCCGTTTATAGGGCACTCTCTGCCCACATTTGAACAGGATCGTCGTTACTTGTAAACCATAGATTTTCCGGTTAATTCATCAAAAATGGAAGTTGAGGAAAAAAATGAAAAAAGAGGATTGTATTTTATTCAGCGGCGGGGCACAGGGTGCGGAAGCGGAATTCGGCGTTAATGCCGAGCGGCTGGGTATAGAAGAAGTAAACTATACCTTTGAAGGACACACGATTGTCCGTCACCGGGGGCTTCACGTGCTCAACCACGAAGAACTGAAAAACGGCGATGTGTCCCTGGAATACATTTCCCGCCTGATGAATCGTCGCTATACGGATAATGAGACCTTCCGTAAAATTCTGCAAAGCATCTGGTATCAGATCAACAACGGGCAGGAGGTATTTATCATCGGTGAGGTCCTGGCGGATAAAACCGTCAAGGGCGGCACAGGCTGGGGCGCGGAATTCAGCAAGCTCTGCAACAAAGCCCTGCATGTATTCGATCAGAAAAAAAATGCCTGGTTCACCTGGAATAAGCTGGACTGGGTTGAATGCAGGAAAGGTAATGACCCGCTCATTACGCAAGCGCATTTTGCCGGCGGCGGCACGCGTTTTCTGGAAGAGAATGGTAAAAATGCCATCAGGAATTTATTCGATAGATCATTTGTCTGATTCAATATTCAAGGAGGAAGTATGTCTGATTCGCTAAAGTACCAAGAAGTGTATGAGCAGTCGATCAACCAGCCTGATGTTTTCTGGGGCAAAGCGGCCGAAGCCATTTCGTGGACAAAAAAATGGGATAAAGTTCTCGACGACAGCAACAAGCCTTTTTACCGCTGGTTTGCGGGCGGAGAACTCAATACCTGCTATAATGCCCTGGATGTTCAGGTTGCCTCGGGCAGAAAAGACCAGACCGCTATTATTTACGACAGTCCCGTCACCGATACGGTTAAAAAGATTACCTACGGAGAACTTCTGGATGCTGTCTCCAAATTTGCCGGGGTGTTGACCGGTTTAGGCGTCACCAAGGGCGACACCGTGATTGTCTATATGCCGATGATACCGGAAGCCCTGATGGCCATGCTGGCCTGTGCGCGCATCGGTGCCGTTCATTCCGTTGTTTTCGGCGGATTTGCCCCCAATGAACTGGCGATCCGCATTGACGACGCCAAACCCAAGGTTATGATTTCCGCCTCCTGCGGCATTGAAGGCAAAAAAGTCCTCGCTTATAAACCGCTTCTGGACGAGGCGATTAAAATTGCCGCGCACAAACCGGAAAAATGCATCATCTATCAGCGCCCCCAGGTCAAGGCCGAACTTCAGACCGGCCGTGACCTGGACTGGGAAGAACTGGTTAAAGACGCCAAAGCTGTTGACTGCGTACCGGTCGCCGCAACCGATCCCCTGTATATTCTTTACACATCGGGAACCACCGGCAAGCCCAAAGGCGTTATGCGCGACAACGGCGGCCATGCCGTCGCCCTGAAATGGTCGATGAAATACATTTACGACATTAAACCCGGCGAGGTCTTCTGGGCCGCCTCCGATGTCGGCTGGGTCGTGGGACATTCCTACATTGTTTACGCGCCGCTGCTCTATGGCTGCACCACGATCATGTATGAGGGAAAACCCGTGGGAACGCCCGATCCCGGCGCTTTCTGGCGCGTGATCTCCCAGCACGGCGTCTCCGTTCTGTTTACCGCACCCACCGCATTTCGGGCCATCAAGAAAGAAGACCCCAGCGGGGACTATCTGAAAAAATACGACATTGGCTGTCTGAGATACCTGTTTCTGGCGGGTGAACGGCTTGATCCGGATACTTACCACTGGGCCAGCGACATGCTGAAGATTCCCGTGGTCGATCACTGGTGGCAGACGGAAACCGGCTGGCCGATTGCGGCCAACTGCATGGGCATTGAACAATTCCCGATCAAGGCCGGGTCGCCCACCAAGCCCGTGCCCGGCTATCATGTTCAGATTCAGGATATGGACGGCAAAACGCTGCCGAACGGAGAGGAAGGCGCTGTGGTTATCAAGCTGCCTCTGCCTCCCGGATGCCTGCCGACCCTCTGGAAAGATGACAAGAGGTATTTGGAGTACGTCACCGAAAGGCCGGGTTATTATGTAACCGGCGACGGCGGCCGCTACGATCTGGACGGGTATGTCTATATCATGGGTCGCATTGACGACGTGATCAACGTGGCCGGTCACCGGCTTTCCACGGGCGCGATGGAAGAAATCGTTTCCAAACACAAGGATGTCGCGGAATGCGCGGTGTTGGGCGCGGACGATCAGCTCAAAGGCCAGGTGCCGGTGGGTTTTGTCGTATTGAAAGCCGGCGTGGATCGCAAGCCTGAAGAAATCATTGCGGAGCTGGTAAAGATGGTGCGCTCCGAGCTGGGCGCGCTGGCCTGCTTCAAGGAAGCCGCCGTGGTCAAGGCGCTGCCCAAGACGCGTTCCGGAAAGATTCTGCGCAGCACCATGCGTAAGATCGTTGACGGCAAGGAGTACGTTGTTCCGTCCACCATTGACGACCCGGCGGTGTTGCCTGCGATTGCCGAATCGGCTAAATCGATTGGTTACGGAAAAAAGTAAAATAGGTGACAGGTCATAGGCGATGGGCGATAGGTAAGAAGTAAAGAAAGCCGGTTGGAAAATCAAATTTCCAACCGGCTTTCTTGCAAATTTTACTTGATCAGTTTGGCCAGACGGTCCCAGCGGACGCTTTTTTCTTCCGAATTCCACGACCAGTAAAGGATAAAGGCCTTTCCCTGAACGTCCTTCAAATCGACAAATCCCCAGAAACGGCTGTCCAGGCTGTGATCACGATTGTCGCCCATCACAAAAAGAGAATCCCTGGGTACGATGACCGGACCGAAATTGTCGCGCGGCTGCGCTTCGGCCGGATAAATGACATCATCGTCATAAACGCCGTAAGGATCGGCATAGGCCTGATCATTGAGGAACAGCTTTTTGTTTCTCATCTCAATCTTGTCGCCGGCCGTGCCGATGACGCGTTTGATGAAATCCTTGGATCGGTCCTGCGGGTAAATAAAAACGATGACGTCGCCTCGCTTCGGGTCGGTAATCGGAATAATTGTTTTTCTGAAGAAGGGTATTTTCACGCCGTAAATGAATTTGTTGACGAAAAGATGATCGCCGATCAGGAGGGTCGGAATCATGGAGCCGGACGGTATTTTAAACGCCTGGACAATGAATGAGATGATAAAGGCGGCAATCAGTAAAGCGGTCAGGACCGCTTCGAAAAATTCCCGAATTTTTGATTTTGTTGTTTCCGGGGGTGATTTCTTTTCTTTCATAATACTCCAGTAATAAAATTTATTTGATAGGCCATTTCCCGTTAAAGAAATGGCGAATATCCTCTTAATCCTTCATGCGATAGTTGAAAGAAGCAATGATGTGCAGGCGGGACAGATTGTATTCTTGCGGCAATGGCCGGAACGGCGCGGCCGCCTGAACAACATCCAGCGTGCCGGAATCAAGATGAGAAAAACCGGAAGGTGTTGTCAGCGTGATTTGCGCCAGCGTGCCGTCCGCGTTAATCGATATTCTGATGACCACCACGCCTTCTTCGCTGTTTTCATAGGCACCGGCCGGATATTGCCAGATGCGCAGAATATTTTTTTTCACGTCCGCTAAATAAGCCGCGTATTTGACGTCGGAAGAGCCGATATCCACCGTTTCCTCCCGTCCACCCATCGGAATCGGTTTTGCCTCCGGGACGGGCTTTGGCGTTTTTTCCGGCGTTGCTTTATTCTCTTTTTGCGGTTTAATGGCCGGTTCGGGCTGTGCATGCGCGATCTGCACCGTGAAAATATCCGCACGTTTCACGTTTTCACGCAAGTCCACCATACTGCTGACCGTAATCAGTGCGACATGCCCCACGATTGAGATGAGGACAGGCCAAATGAATATATGTTTTGAATCCATCGTTGTCTCGCCCGGCTGCAAGCATATACGGCATTTGCCTCAAAATCAACTATATGATAACCAAAGTTTGATTTTTAGAAATGGCGGAACCCGAATGCTGACAGATGAAGACTATATGAAAATGGCTCTCGACGAGGCCAGCAAGGCTTTCACGCAAAACGAAGTGCCGGTCGGCGCGGTTCTGGTGCGGGAGGGCAATATCCTGGCGCAGGCGCATAACGCTCCCATCGGCTGCAATGACTCCTCCGCGCATGCGGAAATGCTGGCCATCCGCAGGGCCTGTGAGAAAACAGGCAATTACCGCCTGACCGGCGCAACACTCTATGTGACGCTGGAACCCTGCGTGATGTGCGCGGGGGCGATTCTACAGGCAAGGATAGCAAGGGTTGTTTTCGGCGCGCGCGATCCGAAGGCCGGCGCCGTGGTTTCCCTCTACCGGATTTTGAACGACAGCCGTTTGAATCACCGGGTGGAGGTGACGGAGGGAATATGGCAGGAAGCGTGCGGGGAAATTTTGAGTAGATTTTTTAGGGAAAAGAGGATAAGAGCCGATTCGACGGATCAATAAGTCGCGGAGAGATGTCTGAGTGGCCGAAGGAGCACGACTGGAAATCGTGTGTATGCCCACAAAGGTGTACCGCGGGTTCGAATCCCGCTCTCTCCGCCAGTTTTTTTGAAAATGTCTTGTGAAAGCAAGGTTATATAAAAAAGTATGGTCATATAACGGAGAGTTACCGAAGTGGTCGTAACGGGATCGACTCGAAATCGATTTAGGGGTCACAAGCTCCTACGGGGGTTCGAATCCCCCACTCTCCGCCAGTCATCTCAAAATTTGGGTTGATTCCCGTCGATTTATCCATTAAGAGTCTGAGCCGGGTATGTATTGATAAATATATGGCCGGGTCCCGTACAACGAAGGCTTGTGAACCCCGTCAGGTCCGGAAGGAAGCAGCGGCAGCAAATCCCGTCGTGTGTTGCGGTAAACCCGGTCACCTATATTTTTTTAATTCCACGGCTGTATAAATCCATGGCATGAGGTTTACTTGGAATATCAGGTTTTAGCCCGAAAATTTCGCCCGCAAACATTTGACGATGTCGCAGGCCAGGAGCCTGTGGTCCGGACCCTGAGTAATGCCATCGCCCAGGGCCGCATCGGACACGCATTTCTGTTTGCGGGGCCCCGCGGCGTCGGGAAAACGTCCGTGGCCCGGATTCTGGCCAAATCCCTCAACTGCGAACAGGGACCGACGGCTACGCCCTGCAATAATTGCCCGAACTGCAAAGAAATAACCGACGGCACTTCCATGGATGTGCGCGAGATCGACGGCGCGTCCAACCGCGGCATCGACGAAATCCGCGAGCTTCGGGAAAATGTCAAATTTGCGCCGGCCGCCTCCAAATATAAAATCTATATCATTGATGAAGTGCACATGCTGACGCGCGAGGCGTTTAACGCGCTGCTCAAAACGCTGGAAGAGCCGCCCGGCCATGTCATTTTCATCTTTGCCACCACCGAAAATCATAAAGTCCCGGCCACGATTCTGTCGCGCTGCCAGTGCTACGATTTCCGGCGTATTTCCCTGGGTCAGATCGCGGCCAATTTAGGCAAAGTCGCCGCCGCCGAAGGCATTGCCATCAGCCCTGCGGCGCTTTCCTGGGTTGCCGAAGCCGGTGACGGCAGCATGCGCGACGCCCAGAGCATTTTCGATCAGGTCATTTCCTATGCCGGGATGAATATTTCGGATGAGGATGTGGAAGACATTCTGGGACTGGCCGACCGCAAGTATCTGTACCGCCTTTCGGAAGCCGTTTTTACGCGCAATGCCGGCGCCTGCCTGACGATTCTGGAAGAAGCCTATCTGGCGGGCATCGATATGAAGCATTTCTACTCGATGCTCCTGAAGCATTTCCGCAATCTGCTTTTGGTCAAGATCGCCGCGGACGGCGGCTCTTCTTTTGATATTGCGCCGGAGCAGGTGGAGAAGCTGAAAAATCAGACGCAAAATGTTTCCCGCGAAACGCTGCAGCGCTACCTGGACATTCTGCTCAATGAGGCCGACAGCCTGCGCCGCAGCCAGGAAGTGCGGATGAAAATCGAAACGATTCTGGTGCGCATGGCGTATCTGGAGCCGGTCCTGCCGGTGGGCGAAATCATGGCCACGCTCGAATCGCTGGAGCAGAAACTTCAAAACGGTCTGCCGCCATCCCCAAGCAGGGCTTATGGGGAGCCGGTTGCAACCAATCAGCCTTTGGAACATTCACGGACGGACAGCGGGCAAAAATCGCCCGATCCGGCAAAGAGTTCCCCGACGCCGGTCGCGGCAGGGATAAAGCCCGCGCCGGGGCCGCTGCCGGGTGAAGATCTGAAAAAATTCATCAAAAGGGAGAATCCGCCGCTGGGGGCAAAAATTGCCGCCGCTGAAATTCTGGGAATGGAAAACGGTTTTCTCACGCTGGGTCTTCCCAACGGCTATATTTTTCTCGAAAGCATTATGGAGAAACAGCAAAAAGAAGAACTGGAAAGAATCGCGGGAATTTATTATTCACAAAATGTTTCCTTGAAGATTCAAACCATTGATGCGCCAAAGACCAACGGCAACGGCGGCGGCACACGCGGCGCCAGGGCAAACAACTGGAACGATATCAAGCGCGAAGCCATGAACTCGCCGCATTTCCAGAAAGTGCTTGCCGAGTTTGAAGGCGCGGAGCTGGTCGAAATTAAACCAATGACGGATAAAAAACAGGGAGGATAATCACGTGCATAACATCGGCAACATCATGAAACAGGCCAAAAAAATGCAGGAAAAAATGGGACGGCTCCAGCAGGAACTGGAAACCAGAACGATCGAAGCGCAGTCCGGCGGCGGGATGGTCCGGGTGCTGGTTAATGGAAAATATGAAGTTGTGTCCCTGAAAATCGAAAAAGACGTCGTTAATCCGGAAGATATAGAAATGCTCCAGGACCTGATTGTCGCGGCGGTGAATGAGGGCATCCGCAAATCCCAGGAAATGGCACAGTCGGAAATGGCCAAGATCACCGGCGGCCTGGCGATTCCGGGTCTGGGTAATCTGTAAGGCGGCCCATGAAATCCTACGCACAACCCATTAAACGCCTGATTGCGGAACTGGCCAAGCTTCCGGGAATCGGCGAAAAAACAGCGGCGCGTCTGGCCAACTATATTTTGCGCGCCACCCCTGACGATGTGGAAAAACTGGCGGAAAGCCTGGTCGAAGTGAAACGGAAAATCCGGCTCTGCCGGATTTGTCTCAATCCGACGGAAGAGGATATCTGCCATATCTGCGGTAATCCGGCGCGTGATCAGCACGTCATCTGCGTGGTCGAAGAACCGGACGCTCTGGCCGCTATCGAAGAAAGCGGCGTTTTTCACGGATTATATCACGTTTTGCACGGCGCGCTGGCCCCGCTGGACGGCATCGGTCCGGAAAATCTTCGTCTGGGCGAACTGCAAAAACGAATTGGCGAAGGCCATATTCAGGAACTGATTCTGGCCACCAACCCCAATGTGCACGGCGAAGCCACGGCGCTCTTGATTACCCGGATGTTCAAGGATGCCAATATCCAAATCACCCGCATTGCGATGGGGGTGCCCATGGGCGGCGATTTGAAGTATGTCGATAAGATGACCATTTCCAAGTCGCTGGAGTTCCGAAGAGGAATGTAATATTTTATATCATTTTCCGATCTCACCGGGTGATCCGGTCGGGAAAAAGGAGGGTCGCGCATGCGTAACAGAATCAAAAAGGTCTTCACGGGTTTCATGATTTTGGGAATGGCCTTTGGATTTTTGAGCGGCTGTAACAGCGGCGATAAAGCAATCGACGAAGCCACCGGCAACCGGGCCCTACAGCAATATAAAGTAACCAAAGATAAATTGAACACCCTGGAGGAACAACAGAAAGAAAAATATAAGACCATTCCGGGAGACGAAACCGGGGAAAATAAGTAAATGAACAAGGCGATGGCCTTGTCTTCCAATAGGAAAGCGCGTCAGATGGAATTATATGGATACAAAAAATAAAAAACGTTTGCGCCGGATCACCGCAAAGCGCATCACGGCTATCGTTAAAAAACTATTTATTGAAGCCAATACAACTTTGGGTGCGGATGTGGTCGATGCCCTGCAATGTGCGTTGACCCGTGAAGAATCGCCCATCGGCCGGCAGGTTCTGAAAAAAATCCTCCAAAACGCCGATATTGCCCGCCAGGATATGTCGCCGATCTGCCAGGATACGGGGCTGGCCGTCTTGTTTGTTGAAATGGGGCAGGATGTCCATGTTGTGGGCGGTGATTTACGCGCAGCCATTGAAGAGGGCGTGCGCCAGGCTTACGCCGAAGGCTTTCTGCGCAAATCCCTGTGTGATCCGTTCACCCGGGCCAATACGAAAGACAATACACCCGCTGTTATCCATCTGGACATTGTGCCTGGTGATCAATTAAGAATCATCGCCATGCCCAAGGGCGGCGGCAGCGAAAACATGAGCGCGGCCCGGATGCTGACGCCAGCGGCGGGCATCAACGGTATTAAAGAATTTGTCATGGAAACCGTGGAGAAAGCGGGGGCCAATCCCTGCCCGCCGATTATGGTGGGCATCGGCATCGGCGGCTCACTGGAACAGGCCTGTATCCTGGCCAAGAAAGCGCTTTTAAGGCCGGTGGGAAAGGCCAATCCATCCGACGAACGCCTGGCGCAAATGGAAAAGGAACTTTACACCCGCATTAACGAACTGGGAATCGGTCCCGCGGGACTGGGGGGCAGAATAACGACCCTGGCCGTTTCCGCGGAGATGATGCCCTGTCACATTGCCTCGCTGCCGGTGGCGGTGAATATTCAGTGTCATGTGGCGCGACACAAAGAGGCGACTTTATGAAGGTCGTTAAAAAAACTAATATGGTGTTATCAGATTATTAAAAATGCCTACGAAAAAAGAAGCTACATATACAAAAAAAGATATTGAACGTATGAAAAGTATGCGTTCATCAAAATCTATATTTTTCATTTATATCTTCTTCCTTGTACCTGCAATAATATCTTTGGTTAGTGGTATTCAAAAATTTTTTCTTGCCCAAAAGTATGCAGAAATAATTGGTAAAAATATGAGTGAAATATTTAATGGACTAAATCATGGTTTTTCACCAAGGGAATCTTATGCCGGTGCATACTGCCTTGCTATTGATAATTTGAGAAGTTCAATAGATGCATTTACCGGAACAGCAGTAATATTATGTTTGTTAGCAATTATAATAACCATTTCTAGAATGCATTTAAGAATTATAAATTTATTTGAGAAGAAAACAAATGGCGATGGTTCTAATTAATTGGAGAACTGGATTCCCGATAAACTGAAGGTCACGCGTCAGGTCGGGAATGACGAACGAAAGAAAAATGGAAACACGAAAAATTAAAACACCTCTGACACAAGACGTTATCACATCGCTCAAAGCCGGCGATATGGTTTTGTTGAGCGGCGATATTTATACGGCGCGGGACGCCGCTCACAGGCGGATGTCTGAGGCCTTAAGCAAGGGTCTTCCCCTGCCGGTTGATTTATCGACGGCGACTATTTTTTACGCAGCTCCCTCGCCTACGCCACCGGGCAAAGTCATTGGTTCCATCGGCCCGACAACCAGTTACCGGATGGATGCTTTCACACCGGCATTAATTGAACATGGCTTAAGAGGCATGATCGGCAAAGGCAACCGATCTCCGGAAGTGGTGAAAGCCATCAAGAAGAACAAAGCAGTTTATTTCGGCGCCATCGGCGGCATCGCCGCTTTAATGTCTCAATGCGTAAAAAAAGTGGAGATGATCGCTTATGAAAACCTCGGTCCGGAAGCCATTCGAAAGCTTTCCGTCGTCGATCTTCCGCTTGTGGTGATCAATGATTCCCGGGGCAATGATCTGTATATTTCCGAGCAGGCTAAATGGCGTATCATGTCAATATAATTATTTATCTCAAAAAACAGCACAAAGATATTGACTCAAAATCCCAACTATATTATGGATGGCCGTCGTTTTGTAATATGATAAGGAGACAAAAATCCAATGATAGAAGTCAGATGGCATGGCCGGGGCGGCCAGGGAGCGGTAACATCGGTGGAATTGCTGGCGGTGTCGGCGATTGCCGCGGGAAAATACGCGCAGGGATTCCCCAGTTTCGGTCCGGAAAGAAGAGGAGCGCCCGTCGCGGCGTTTACCCGCATTGATGACAGGAAAATTAATGTCCGTTCGGGCATTTATGAACCCGATGTGGTTCTGGTGCTGGATTCCAGCCTGATCGGTCTGGTCAATGTTCTCGACGGTTTAAAACCGGACGGCAAATTAATTGTCAACACGCCGAAAACGCCTGATGAAATTCGCAAGGACCTGGATTTCAAAGGCACGGTGGCTACGGTGGACGGCACCGGCATCGCGCGCAAGGAAATGGGCGTGCCCATTGCCAACACCACCATGATCGGAGCATTGCTGAAAGTAACAGGGGTCATGGGACTCGACGCAATGAAAGACTCCGTGGAACACCGGTTTGGCAGAATCGCCCAGAAGAATATCAACGCGATGAAACGGGCTTACGACGAAATACAAATAAGCAATTAAGAGGGATATCCAATATGGCATTAAAAACATGGAAAGAGCTTCCCATCGGATGTGTGGTTTCCGAACCGGGCAGCGCCAGTGAATATCATACGGGAAGTTGGCGGTCGCAAAGGCCCGTCTGGAACAACGACAAATGCATCAAATGCGGCATCTGCTACGTGTATTGTCCGGAAGGCTGCGTACAGCAAAGCGAGGACGGTTTTTTTCAGGCGAATATGGATTATTGCAAGGGCTGCGGCATTTGCTCGCATGAATGCTGGCCCCGCGCGATATCGATGATAGAGGAGGGATAACATGGGCAAACGCGTAGGTATGGAAGTGGCAATGGCCGTATCGGAAGCCGTCGGGCTTTGCAATATCGACATGGCGGCCGTTTATCCCATTACTCCCCAGTCGCATATCGCGGAACATCTTTCCGATCTGGTGGCCGACGGCAAAATTGACGCGGAATTTGTGACGGTCGAATCCGAACATTCGGCCATGAGCGCAGTCATCGGCGCGTCCGGTGCCGGCGCGCGCGCTTACACCGCAACCAGCTCGCAGGGACTGATGTACATGCATGAACTGCTGCCCATCGCTTCGGCGATGCGTCTGCCGATTACCATGGCCATCGCCAACCGGGCGGTCTCCGGTCCTCTGAATATTTTAAACGATCATTCCGATATTATGCCGCAGCGCGATTCCGGCTGGATCTCCATTTTCGTGGAAAACGGCCAGGAATCCATTGATATGTCCATCATCGCTTTTAAAATCGCCGAGCATAAAGACGTCATGCTGCCGGTGAATATCAATATCGACGGGTTTCAGCTGACGCACATGGTGGAACCTTTTGAAATGCCGACGCAGGAAGAAGTGGACAAATTCCTGCCCCCGTTTGTTCCGCATGCGACGCTTCATCCCTCAAAACCCGTCACCATGGGCGCTTTTGCCATGTCCGATTATTTTGCGGAAATCATGAAGGCCAAGGATGAAGCTCTGAAGAATTCCAAAAAAGTCATCCTGGACGTCTGGGACGAGTGGGCGAAATTGTTTGGCCGCGCCTACAAACCGGTGGAAACTTACAAGGCGGATGATGCGGAAGTCTTGATGCTGACGATGGGCTCCATGGGGGAGACCGCGCAAATGGCCATTGACGAACTGCGCGCCAAAGGCATCAAGGCCGGTCTGATAAAATTAAGATTGTGGCGTCCTTTCCCGTTTGCCGAAATCAAAGCCGTGGTGAAAAATGCGAAAAAGTTGATTGTGACCGACCGCGCAATCTCGTTTGGCGGTCCCGGCGGCCCCGTGTTTTCAGAAATCAAGTCGGCTCTGTATGCCGAAGCCAGGCGTCCCCTGATTTACAATTATATTTACGGCCTGGGCGGACGCGACGTTCCCGTGAACGATTTTACCGGCATGTTCGAAAGAGTTCTGAAGGATACGGCGAACAGGGAAGCAGACACCTATGAATTTTGGGGAGTGAGAGAATAATGAATACCGTTGAAAATTTTGATTTATATGCCCCGCGGCTGATTAACAAGCAGGAATTGTTGTCTTCCGGCCACCGCGCCTGCTCCGGCTGCGCTGAAGTGCTGGCCGTACGGCTGATGTGCAAGGCCCTCGGCGAAAACACCGTGATTGCTTCCGCGACCGGCTGCATGGAAATCATTTCCAGTATGTTTCCCACGACCGCATGGCGGGTTCCCTGGATTCACGTTGCCTTTGAAAACGCGGCGTCGGTCGCTTCCGGCATAGAAGCCGGTCTCAAAGCGCTGCGCAAAAAAGGCAAGATTGACGACCGCTATATCAAAGTCGTCGGCATGGGCGGCGACGGCGCGACGATGGACATCGGGTTTCAGGCGCTTTCCGGCGCGATGGAGCGCGGCCACGACATGATCTATGTGTGCTTCGACAATGAAGCCTATATGAACACGGGCATTCAGCGCTCCAGCGGCACGCCGATGGGCGCTTCCACTACCACCGCTCCGGCCGGCAAAGTGAGCATGGGCCAGAAAACCTGGAAAAAGAACGTGCCGGAAATCATGGTTGCCCATGAGATTCCCTATGTGGCGACGGCCTGTCCCAGCTATCCGCTGGATTTCATCCGCAAGGTGGAAAAAGCCAAAAGCATCAAAGGGCCGTCCTATATCCATTGTTTCTCCATGTGTCCGACCGGCTGGCGCTGTCCTTCGCATCAGGCGATTTCCATGGGGCGTCTCGCCGTGGAAACCGGCGCCTTCCCTTTATATGAAGTGGAAAACGGGCACTATCGTCTGTCCCCGGACATGCCCAGAAAACTCAAACCGATCAAGAATTACTTCAAGGCCCAGGGGCGCTTCCGTCATCTGACCCCTGAGGAAATTGAGATGATCCAGGAACGAGTGAACGCCGAATTCAGCAAACTCATGGAAAAAGAGAAATTTTTGAAAATATGAACGGAGGAAAACGGGACGTCTCCCTTAAAGAATACCGAGGTGAAAAAAGCATGACAAAAGCCAGTGATATTAAGCTAAAAACAAAGCAAATCATCAAAAAGCACAAAAACAATAAAAGTGCGCTGATTGCCGTGTTGCAGGATATTCAGGAAGCCTTCAATTATCTTCCCAAGGAAGCCTTGACGACGGCGTCTAAAGCCATGAACCTGCCGATGAGCCGTGTGTATGAAGCGGCCACTTTTTACACCGCCTTCAGTTTAAAACCGCGCGGCAGGCATGTGGTCAGAGTCTGCAAGGGGACAGCCTGTCATGTCCGCGGCGCGGCCATTCTCCAGGATAAGTTCGAACGTACGCTGGGCATCAAGCCGGGTGAAACAACGGCCGATGGAAATTTTTCGCTCGAAACGGTCAACTGCGTCGGCGCCTGCGCGCTGGGCCCCGTTGTCGTCATCAACACCGACTACCATGGACAGATGACCCTGAACAAGGTGGATAAAATCGTAAAAAAGATCAACGAAGAGGGGGCGCAGTCATGAACGAAAATCCCGATACTCAAGCCCGCCAGCTTTTAGACAAATTAACGCTCTATTACGGTCCGAAGAAAAAATTTGTCGCGATATGCGCAGGAACCGGCTGCCGGGCATCCGGCTGCCTCAAAGTCAAAGAAGCGATTGAGGCCGAACTGAAAAAACAGAACATGAACGACGTGAATGTGCTGGCCACCGGATGCCTGGGATTCTGCGAAAAAGGACCCATGATCATCATCCATCCCGACAAGTATTTTTATCAGCATGTGAAAGTCGAAGACGTTCCGGAAATCGTTTCCAAAACCATCGGTAAGGGCGAAGTGATCAGCCGGCTGCTCTACCGCCATCCGGATACCCAGAAAACCCTGTTCAGAGAAGAAGACCTGCCTTTCTACAAAAAGCAGATGCGCGTGGTATTCGGCAAAAACGGCATGATCGATCCGGGAAAGATCGAGGATTATTTTGCCATCGACGGCTACCAGGCGCTGGGCAAAGCGCTTTCGGAAATGACCCCGGAAGGCGTCATCAGCGAAGTGAAAAAGGCCGGGCTGCGCGGTCGCGGCGGCGGCGGATTCCCGACGGCCGTCAAGTGGGAAGGCGTGCGCAAGGCGCATGGCGAGCCTAAATATGTCATCGCCAACGGCGATGAAGGCGACCCCGGCGCTTATATGGACCGCAGCCTTATGGAAGGCAATCCCCACAGCGTCATCGAAGGCATGATCATCGGCGCTTACGCCGTCGGTGCGCATGAAGGGTATATCTATGTCAGAAACGAATATCCGCTGGCGGTAACGCATCTGACAAAAGCCATCGAGGTTGCCCGGGAAGCGGGCATTCTGGGCAAAAACATTTTAGGCACGGGTTTTTCGTTTGACATTCATATCAACAAAGGCGCGGGCGCCTTTGTCTGCGGCGAGTCTTCCGCGCTGTTTGCCTCGATCGAAGGCCGCGCCGGCGAGCCGCGCGCCAAGTATGTCCACGCGGTGGAAAAAGGCCTGTATGACAAACCCACCGTCCTCAACAATGTGGAAACCTGGGCCAATGTTCCATTGATTATCAATAAAGGCGCCGACTGGTATTCCTCCATCGGCACGGAAGGCTCCAAGGGAACGAAGATCTTTTCGCTGGTCGGCAAAATCAACAATACCGGCCTGGTTGAAGTTCCGATGGGCACCACGCTGTACGAAATCATCTACGACGTGGGCGGCGGCATTGCCAACGGCCGCAAGTTCAAGGCCGTGCAAACCGGCGGTCCGTCGGGCGGCTGCATTCCGGAGAGCCTGCTGGATATTCCCGTTGATTTCGACAAACTTACCGAAGTCGGCTCGATGATGGGGTCCGGCGGCATGATTGTCATGGACGACAAATCCTGCATGGTCGATGTCGCCAAATACTTCCTGGCCTTTTTGCAGGAGGAATCCTGCGGCAAGTGCGTTCCCTGCCGCGAAGGTGTTCGCCGCATGCACGACATCCTCGAAGACATCTGCGCGGGCAGAGGACAGGAAGGCGATGTGGAGCTTCTGGAAAAAATAGCGACCGGCGTGGCTGACGGCTCCTTATGCGCTCTGGGCGGCAGCGCCCCGAATCCGGTTTTAAGCACGATTCGATATTTTCGTGAAGAATATGACGCGCATATCAAAGAGCACCGCTGTCCGGCGGGCGTCTGCAAGGCGCTCATCACCTACAGCATTGATGCCGAAAAGTGCACCGGCTGCGGTATGTGCATGAAGGTTTGTCCCGTCGGGGCTTCCAGCGGCGAAAAGAAGAAAGCTCACAGCATCGACAGCGATAAATGCACCCGTTGCGGCGCCTGTATCGAAAGCTGTAAATTTGACGCAATCAACGTGAAGTAGAGGTAGAAGACATCATGGTAAATATGATTATTGACGGGAAAAATGTAACCGCAAAAAAAGACACAATGCTGATGGAAGCTGCTCGCGCCGCCGGCATTGCAATACCATCGCTTTGCGCCCATGAAGCCATATCAAAATCCGGCGCCTGCCGTCTGTGCGTGGTGGAAATCAAGAAAGGAACCCGGACCCGGATTGTCACTTCCTGCCTCTACGGCGCGGAAGAAGGTCTGATCGTTGACACCAAAAGCGAACGGGTGCTCAATGTCCGCCGACTGGTGATGGAATTGCTTCTGGCCCGCTGCCCCGACTCCGATCTGCTGCAGAAGATGGCCAAAGAAATGGGCGTGAAACCTCAACCGCGCTATGTCGCCGATACGGACAAAGGCAAGTGTATTTTGTGCCGCTCCTGCGTGCGCGTGTGTCAGGAAGTCGTCGGCGTCAGCGCCATCGGCCTGTTCTCACGGGGTTCTTTTAAAACCGTCGGCACGCCGTACAACGAAAAATCGGATGTCTGCATCGGCTGCGGCGCGTGCGCCTACGTCTGCCCCACCGGACATATTGAAATGACATCCACCGGCGACAAACGCAAAATCTGGAACCGCACCTTCAAAATGCAGGCCTGCTCCAAATGCGGAAAATTTTTCGCTCCGGTCGATCAGCTCAAATACATCAGCAAGAAAACCGGCACGTCGATGGAAGATCTGTCCGTCTGCACGGAATGCCGGTAAGCAAACAATCCTTTGGATAAAAAAACCCGGCTTTTACGGCCGGGTTTTTTATATTGCGCAAGCTTCTACTCGTCTTTGCCGGGCGCCTTGCGCACACACACGGATTGCGCGTGCGCGTCCAGCCCTTCCATCCGGGCAAAACGCTGTGTTGGTGCGGAAAGTTTTTCGAAAGCCTGTCGGGGAAAAGACAGCACGCTCATCCGTTTGTAAAAATCATAAACACCCAGGGGCGAGGAAAACCGGGCCGTTCCTTCCGTCGGCAGGATGTGGTTGGCGCCGGCAATGTAATCGCCCAGGGCTTCCGGTGTATAAGACCCTAAAAAGACGGAGCCGGCATTGCGGACTTGCTCCAAAATATCCAGCGGATTTTCCACCATCAGTTCCAGATGCTCCGGCGCAAAAAGATTGGCCAGCTCCACCGCATGAGCGATATCAGCCGTAATAATGATCGCGCCGTACTGCGACAGAGATTTTTCAATAATCCCTTTCTTGGGCAGCGTTTGCATCTGCATTTCCAACTCCCGAACCACGGCATCCGCCAAATCGGGGTAAGGGGTGAAGAGCACGGCGGCGGCCATTTCATCATGTTCCGCCTGCGCCAGCATATCCGCCGCCACAAAAGCGGGATTGGCCGTCTGATCGGCAATGACCACCACCTCGCTGGGGCCGGCAATCATATCAATGGCCACCTGACCGAAAACGAGTTTTTTGGCCGCCGCGACATAGGCATTGCCCGGTCCGACGATTTTATCCACCCGCGGAATCGTTTGCGTGCCGTAAGCCAGTGCGGCAACGGCCTGCGCGCCTCCGATCTTGAAGATGCGGTCGACACCGGCGACGTCGGCTGCCGCGGCAATCAAAGGGTTGAGGCGGCCGTCTTTCACGGGGCTTACCAGAAGAATTTCTTTCACGCCCGCAATGCGGGCCGGAATCGCCGCCATGAGCAGCGTGGAAGGATAAAATGCCTTGCCGCCGGGCGCATAAATGCCGGCCCGCTGCAGGGGCAGTATTTTCTGGCCCAGTGTTGCGCCGTCTTCGTCATCCATCGACCATCCCTGCGTGACCTGATGGCGATGATATTTTTCGATCCGCCGGGCGGACAATTTAATGACCTCGACGTCTTCCGGTTTTACCAAGCTTGCCGCTTCTTTTCTTTCCGCCCCGGTGACTTCCAGCGTTGCCGCCGTCAAGTCGTGGCCGTCAAATTTTTTGGTATAATGAAACAGCGCGTCATCGCCGCGCACGGAAACATCGTGAACAATCCGGGCCACGTTCGCCAGAAGGTCCGGCGTAAACGCGCCGCCCCGCCGGCGTAAGGCCTGGAAAAAATCCCGAAACTCAGGTGCATCGGCTCGAAGAATCTTCATCTTACTGTTTCATCCTTTGAATATCCGCTCCCAGTGCGGAAAATTTCTTTTCAATGCCTTCATAACCGCGGTCTATGTGATAGACGCGCGAAATTTCCGTTGTGCCTTCGGCCACCAGCGCCGCCAGAATCAAGGAGGCGGACGCCCGCAAATCCGTGGCCATCGTTTGCGCGCCGTAAAGCGCGGGCACGCCGCGCACCACGGCGCTGCCGCCCTGAATCGTGATGTCCGCGCCCATGCGCATCAGTTCGCTGACATGCATGAAACGGTTTTCAAAAACGGTTTCGGTAATAACGGAGAGGCCGCTGCCGACGGACATATAGGCCATGATCTGCGCCTGCAAATCCGTGGGAAAGCCCGGGTGGGGAAGGGTTTTGACATCAACACTATGGATTTTTTTGCCGGCGGCGACGTTGAGCCCTCCGTCAATGGGTTTGATTTTCATGCCGGTGTCCCGCAATTTGTTGATCAGCGCATCCAGATGCTGAGGATTGCAGCCCAGCACATTGATTTCACCGCGGGTGATTCCGGCGGCAATCATAAACGTGCCGGCTTCAATACGGTCGGGAATGATAGCTGCTTCCGTTCCGGTAAGCGACGTCACGCCGGTGATCGTAATGACGTCCGTGCCCGCGCCGCTGATTTTTGCGCCCATGCCTTTGAGCACATCCGCCAGGTTGACGATTTCCGGTTCCCGCGCGGCGTTGTTCAGCACGGTGGTGCCCTCCGCCAGGGTTGCCGCCATCATGATATTTTCCGTGCCGGTGACCGTCTGCAGATCAAAATAAATATCGGCGCCTTTCAGTCTGTTCGCCCTGGCTTCGATATAGCCGCCCTGCAAATCCACTTTGGCGCCCATGTCCTGGAGCGCTTTGATGTGCAGGTTGACGGGACGCGCGCCGATGGCGCAACCGCCGGGCAGAGATACACGGGCCCGGCCCATACGGGCCACCAGCGGCCCCAGAACCAGAATGGACGCCCGCATGGTTTTGACAAGATCGTAGGGGGCGACGCTATTGACGATTTTTTCGGCGCTGATCTTGACGGTGCTGTCGCCTTCAATTTCCACGCCCATATTTCTTAAAAGCTTGTAGGTGGTTTTGATATCGACCAGATCGGGAATATTGGAAAATGTGCAGGTTCCTTCGGTCAAAAGCGCCGCCGTCAGAACCGGCAGGGCGGCATTTTTCGCGCCGCTGATCCGCACATTGCCATGCAACGGCTTACCGCCGTGAACAACGATTTTATCCACTACTTTCTCCTTCCTTTGATTACGCGCGGAAGCCCCGCGTAATCGGCGCGCACATCAATGCAGTCGTAAAAACCGCTCATGACGGCATGAACACTTTTGCTCTGTTTAGCGCCGATTTCGAGCAAAAGCCAGCCCTTTTCTCTCAAATAATTCGGCGCCTGATATACCAGTTTTTCGTAAAATTCCAATCCCGATTTTCCGGCCCAAAGCGCCTCCCGCGGTTCAAAATCTTTCACGCCGGGAGCGAGCGCGTCATATTCCTCCGCGGCGATGTAGGGCGGATTGGAAATGATCATGTCAAAGTCGCCGCAAACCGCTTCAAATAAATCGCCCTGAAGAAACGTCATCGATTTTTCCAGTCTCAGGGCGCGGGCGTTTTTTTGCGCCACGGCCAGCGCCGCCGCTGAAATATCCGTGGCCGTAATTTGCGCCCCGGGAATTTCTGTAGCCAGCGCCAGTGCAATCGCGCCGCTGCCCGTGCCGATGTCTAAGATCCGGGGTTGCTCAAAAGCCTGCGTCCGCAGGACGGCGAGCGCTTCTTCGACAATGACTTCCGTATCCGGCCTGGGAATCAGCACATCGGGATTGACTTCCAGTGTAAACGACCAGAAGGCTTTCCGGCCGGTAATATAGGCTACCGGTTCGAAACGCAATCTCCTGTCAATTATTTTATTAAAAGCCGTTAATTGTTCATGACTTACCGGTCTATCGGGATTTTTAATGAACTCCAAACGGTCGCAGCCCATACAAAAGGCCAGCAAAACTTCCGCATCCAGCCGGGACGAGGGAATTCCAGTGGCTTCCAGGGTCAGCGTTGTTTCATGTATCAGGTCGCGAATAGTCATGGCCTGCCTTATATCATATTCAATATACCGACGCCGGGAAAAAATATTGACAAAAATCGTAAAATGAGTGAGTACTCACTTTACGATTGTGCTTGCCGGTTTGAACTTTCGCAACAGGCACGTACATTAATTTTATAGAATTTGCAGGTACTTATCATGGAACTTCCTGACTTAAAAATGCCGGAGAAAGAAAAAAAAATCCTGGAAGCGGCGATCACCGTCATTTCCGAAAAGGGATTCAGCGCCTCCAGCACAAGCGAAATTGCACGGCTGGCCGGAGTGGCTGAAGGAACGATCTTTCGCTACTTTAAAACAAAAAAAGACATCCTGCGGGGTATCTTAATTCATCTGGTCAACATTGTCGGCGAACCGCTGATACTGGACAGCTTCAAGAAAGTTCTTTTCAACGAAAACCACAAAGATTTGCGATCCGTCATCAAGGCCTTATTGAAAGAGCGCTTTGACCTGATGGAGGAGATTTATCCCATGCTCCGCATTGTCGTCACCGAGGCGCTGTATCATGAAGACATCCGGAAAATTCTCTATGAAAAAATCATTTCCAAAGCTCTGGGGATCTTCAAATTGTTTCGAGAGGAAATGGTCGCCAAAGGCCTGATGGACAAAGACATCGATCCGCTGGTTGCCTCCCGCAGTATTTACGGCAATCTTGTCGGGTTTTTCGTTTATCGAAAATTCATCGGCCCCCTGATCGACGTGGAAGACTTCGATCAGGATTTGGACCATGTTGTCGATATCATCCTGTACGGGATAGCCGCCAGACCGCGTTAAGAGGAGACGGCGGTGATGATTATTTTGATTATTGAGAGGTCATCTTATGAAAATGAATAAGTTAAGTGTCGGCCTTTTATTAACGGCTTTGTTGATGATTTGCGGCTGCAACAGCAACAAGGCAGCCAATCGGCAGACGGCCGTTCCCGTGCCGGTGGTGGTAAAACAAATAGAGAAAATCAGCATCGATAAAGAAATTTCGGCCAGCGGAAACGTTGAAGGCCGTAAAACCGTCCGGCTGGGTTTTCTGGTGGCCGGGAGAGTCAATTACATTGCGGTAAGAGAAGGGGAAACCCTGCAGGCCGGACAATTACTGGCCAGCCTCGATCCGGAAAGCTATAAAATCGCCAAAGAGATGGCCGATGCCAACCTTGCGCAAGTGCAGGATGAATTCAACAGGTTGAGCATCATGCATGAGCGGAAAAGCGTTTCGGACGGCGACTTTTTCAAAGTGTCCAACGCCCTGAAACTGGCCAGAGCGCAGCAAAAGCTGCAAAACAAAAATTTGTCGGATACGAAATTATATTCACCGATCAAAGGCGTGCTGCTGAAACGAGGCGCGGAAGCGGGGGAGATTGTCGGTGTCGGCCTGCCGCTTTTTGCCGTTTCCGACATTGGCATCGTTCATGTCAGCGCCGCTGTTCCCGAAAGCGATTTGCAGCAGGTCAAAATCGGCAGTGAGGCGCGTGTTTTCATTTCTGCGATCGATGCAACGTTGACGGGAAGAGTCATGGAGGTAGGTTCCGTTTCCGAACCGACGACACGGGCGTTTACCGTTAGAATCGAACTGAAAAATCCCGCTTTCATCATTCGGCCGGGAATGACCGCCGAGGTAAAAATCACCTCCGGCAAAAAAATGAAGATCATGGCCGTTCCCGGCGAAGCCGTTTTGCGCGACCTGGATAATTCGGCGTATGTTTACGTTGTGGATGAAAAGAAATCGCAGGCCTTCCAGCGGAAAGTATCGCTGGGTCAAATGGCGGGAAACAACATTGAGATTGCTTCCGGTCTGAACATCCATGAAAAAATCGTTGTCGGCGGTCAGCACAAATTAAATAACGGATCTTCCATTACCTTAAAGTAAGCGCTATGAATTTTGTAAAAAAAACCCTCAAATATCCACAGGTGACCGTATCCGTCCTGCTTCTGTGTTTTCTGGTCGGCGTCTATTCTCTGATTTACATGCCGCGGCGCGAAGACGCCAAAATCCATGTCCGGGTTGGGCAGGTCATTGCCTATTATCCCGGGGCCAGTTCACTGCAGGTTGAAGAGCAGGTCACCAAAAAACTTGAACAATATCTGTTTCAATTCGAAGAAGTCAGAAAAGAAAAAACGGTCTCCACGACCCGCGACGGTGTTGTCATCATTAATATATGGGTGAATGACAATGTTGAGAATGTCGATGCTTTCTGGAGCAAGCTCAACCATCAACTGCTGGTTCTGAAAGCCGTCAACCTTCCGACGGGCGTGCAGGGCCCCTTTGTCAATTATGAATTCGGCGATACGGAAGCGCTGTTGATTGCCATTGAAATGGATCATCCCGACTATGCTCAGATGAGAGAGCATGCCCAAACACTGGAAGACGCCCTCAAAACCCTGAAAGCGGTTTCGAAAATCAAACGTATCGGCGAGCAGAAAGAACAGATGGTCATCACGTCCAGCAGCGCAAAGCTGGAGCAATACGGCATCACGTTTGCGAAAGTCATGCAGGTGTTGCAGTCGCAAAATGATATCGGTCCCGCAGGTGATGTCAAAACACCCGATGCCAAAGTTACTCTTTACAGCCGGGGATATTACAAAACCGAAGCGGAAATTGCCGATCAGATCATCGGCGCCGCCGGAACCGGCCAGGTGGTTCGTCTGAAAGATCTGGCCCATATTCAACGGCAGTATCAGGAACCGGCGTCCAGGGTGATGGTCAACGGACGCAACGCCATCCTGCTGGCCGTTCAGATGCACGAAGGCAACAATATTGTTGAATTCGGCAGGGCAGTGGACAGGCGACTGCAAGAGACGGCAAAGCTGCTTCCGGCGGGCGTCAAGCTGACCACGATTGTCAATCAGCCCAGGATCGTCGATAAAAATGTCAGCCAGTTTCTCCGTGAGTTTCTCATGGCGATTATTGCGGTCATCGTCATTATCGTGCTCCTGCTGCCGTTTCGCGTGGCCGCTGTCGCCGCCATGGCCATTCCCATGACCATCGCGGTGACATTCGCCCTGATGCACGCCATGGGGATTGAACTGCATCAGGTTTCGCTGGCGTCCCTGATTGTGGTCCTGGGCATGGTGGTGGACGACGCCGTCGTCGTCGCCGATAATTACGTGGAGCTCCTGGACAAAGGCGTTGACCGGCAAACCGCCGCCTGGAAGAGCGCCACCGATCTGGTCGTGCCCATTCTGACGGCTACTCTGGCCATTATTGCGGCCTTTCTGCCGCTGGTGATTTTAACCGGCATGGTCCGTGAATTCATTATCGCTCTGCCGCTGACCGTCACCATTGCGCTTTCGTCTTCATTTATCGTCGCCATGCTGTTGACGCCGATACTGTGTTTTACCTTTATTAAAAAAGGTCTTCACGATCCTTCCGCCGCAGCGTCGCAAAGTAAAAAAAAGATGTCGCCGCTTACTCTGATGCAACAGGGTTATGATAAAACAATCATCTGGTGCATGGCCCATTCAACGATAACGATTGTCTGTTGTCTGTCCACTCTTTTGTTGGCGGCTCTCTTATACCAGATTATTCCGCAAAAGTTTTTTCCAGCCGCCGAACGAAACCAGTTTGTGGTTGATCTCTGGATGCCGACGGGCACAAAACTGGAGAAAACCGAGCAGACGATTTTAAAAATCCAAAACCTCATCAAAAATGACAGGCGGGTTGTTTCCTTCGCGACGTTTGTCGGCGCCAGTTCGCCCCGCTTTTATTATAATTTTACGCCCGAACCGCCGGTTGAAAATTTTGCGCAAATCCTGGTCAATACCAATACGGACGAGGAAGCGCAGCAGTTGCAACTGGAATTAAACGCCAAAACCGCGCGGGAAATCCCGGAAGGAAATGTTCAGGCCAGACTCATGCAGCAGGGAAAAGCGGTGGTGACGTCCGTTGAAATCAGAATTATCGGCGATGATCTTGCGACACTGAAAGGCATTGGCAGCCGGGTTCAGGACATCATTCAGCAGACGCACATGGCCGCGTTTGTCCGTTCCGATTTCAGAGAGGATTATTACGGCGTCGCCGTTCGGCCCAAAGACGGAGCCTCGCGCCTGGGGTTTACCACGACCGCCATTGCGAGATCCATTTACGGGGGATTTACCGGCGCTCCGGTGTCCACTTTGTATGAAGGCAATACCCCTGTCGATGTGCTTTTGCGCCTGGATGGACAAAGCAGGCGCAATTTTGACGACCTGCAAAACATGTATCTGACGTCGCCTGTGACCGGGGCCGCCGTGCCGCTGCGTCAGATCGCGACCCTGGAACCCGAATGGCACAGCGGCCGGATCATGCACCACAACGGATTGCGGACACTGACCGTTCTCTGCGAACCGGCGGAAGGCTTTCTGGCGTCGCAGATTCTGAAAAAAATTGATCCGGCGCTGGCCGGTCTGGCCTTGCCCGTGGGGTATAAAATTGCATACGGAGGCGAACATGAAAACAGACGGGAAACATTTTTGGAAATGAGTCTGGCCCTGGGCATCAGTTTGCTCTTGATCTTTCTTGTTCTCCTGTTCCAGTTCCGCAATCTGAAAGAAACATCCATCGTCATGCTGACGATTCCCCTGAGCGTTTTCGGGGCGTTGCTGGGGTTGTTGATTACCCGCAATCCTTTCGGGTTTACGGCTTTTGTCGGTTTGATGAGCCTGTCGGGCCTTGTCGTCCGCAATGCCATCATCCTGATCGACCATGCCAACGAACTTTTGCGTGGCGGCATGTCCATACCGACTGCCGCTCTCGAAGCAGGGAAAAGGCGGCTGCGCCCCATCTTTCTGACGGCCAGCGCGGCGGCGATCGGCGTCATTCCCATGATCATTTCCGGCTCGCCGATGTGGAGCCCTCTGGCCAGTGTGATCGCCGTGGGCATTATGATGGCCATGGGCATATCACTGGTGCTGGTGCCGGTTCTTTATGTCCGGGTGATCAAACCATCCGACAAGCAACAGGTGCTGGAGGACGCAAGCAAAGCCCGGACGGCCCTGAAAACGGGACCCGTCGCGTTGCTTGTTTTCCTGACGCTGTTCTTATGTTCACCGAACGTCAATGCCGGGCAAAATCCCGAAAAATTGAATTTGCGGAAAGTGACCGATCTGGCTTTGCAGAACAACCGTTTGCTCAACATAAAACGGTTGCAGGTGGAGGAAAAACAGCAAAAAGTATTTGAAGACCGTGTGAAATATTTTCCATCCGTGACCCTCGGCGGCGTTTACCAGTACAATGATCATTTGCCCGCTCTGAACGTATCGCGGGGCGCATTCGGGACTCTCCCCCTGGGGGGCGTCAATATCCCGATGCCGCCTGCCGATAAAATCTTCGAACTGGGCAGTCATGAACTGTACGGCGCCGGCGCCCAGTTCTATCAGCCGGTTTCGCAACTTCCGAAAATCAAGGCCGGAGTGGATGTTTCCCAAACAGAGCTGCAAATCGTAAAAATTGAGCAGGTCAGGGCGGCCATGCAGATTAAACAAACCGCCGAGAAACTGTATTTCGGTTTGCTGATTCTGCAGAAGCAAAAAGAAGAGGCCCAAATCAAGTTACTGCTGGCCCAAAGAAAACTTTATGACGTGGAAAGCGCCGTCCTGGCCGGCAAGACGACCCGGTCCAACGAAACAGGGCTGCGCGCCAATGCGGCTGATGAAGAACAAAACCTTCTGAAAATCAATATCCAGATGGACGATTATGCCGCCGATTTGAAACGCCTGACCGGTTTGCCTCCCGCGAGTACATTCGTTCTTGATCCGGTTTCCGTTGATGACCTGCCGGTCAGGGCCGCGCCGATGGCGGATCTAGTTCATGAGGCGCAAAACGGCAACAACGACCTGAAGATGGCCGCCCTGTATAAAACGAAGGCGGAGCATGCCGTCCGGGCGAGCCTTTACGGCTATCTGCCGGATATGGGCGTTCTGGGCGGTTATACCTGGCAGGAGGGCATTGACCTTTACCCGGAAAACAATTCATTTATCGGCGTTCTGATGAAATGGAATATCCAGGATATCTTCTCCAACACTTACGTTAAAAGACAGCGCCTTTCCCTGAAAAAACAAGCCGAAGAAAATCTGGCCAATACGCGGGAACAGGTCCATACGGACATCGAGAAAGCACACCGCAAGCTTACCCAATCGGTTGAATTGATCACGGTGGCGAACAAGGTGCTGGCTTTTCGCAGGGAAGATTACAAGATTCAAACCGACCGGAACCTGGCCGGGCTGAATCTGGAAGCGGATGTACTTTCCGCAAAAGCCGCGATGATGAAGGCCGAGTCGGATGTCTTTGCCGCGCAGTTGAATTGCAGAATCGCTTTAACGGATCTGCAAATCCTCACCGGCAGCTTCTAATCCGATTGATAATTCCGCTCGCCGAAGATAGCGCGGCCGACGCGGATGATGGTGGCGCCTTCTTCGATGGCCACTTCAAAATCGTCGGTCATGCCCATGGAAAGTTCGTCTATCCGGATATTGGGAATGGCTGCGGCGCTGATTTCATCGCGCAGCTTGCGCAGAGCTTTAAAGTAAGGCCGGGAGGTTTCGGGATCATCGGAGTAAGGCGGCATCGTCATTAAACCGCGTACACTCAGATTAGGCAAAACGGATACCTGCCGGACAAGTTCCATGACCTGCGACGGTTCTATGCCGTTTTTGGATTCCTCGCCGCTGACATTGACTTCAATCAGCACGTTCAGTTTTCGTGAATGCTGCCCCGCTCTTTTATCCAGTTCCTTCGCCAGTTCCAGGCGGTCAACGGAATGAACCCAGTCAAAGAGGTTGATCACATACTTGACCTTATTGGTCTGGAGATGCCCGATCATGTGCCATTCGGCAGCCTGTCCGATGGCGGGAATCTTTTCCCTGGCTTCCTGAACATAATTTTCGCCGAATACCTTCACACCTGCTTCCATCGCCTCGCGGATACGTTCGGGTGAAACCGTTTTACTGACCGCCATCAGTTGAATATCGCCGGGATCACGATTGGTGCGGGTTGCGGCGGCAATAATTCTTTTTCTGATTTCTGAAATATTGGTCCGGATTGCGGTGGTCATTTTCTTTTACCTGAAATGAATGACATTAAAATGTTTAAATTCTTCCAGCACTTCGCAAAGCGGCAGCCCGATGACATTGGTATAGGAGCCGCGGATAGCCTTGATAAAGGACGCGCCCTTGCCCTGGACGGCGTAGCCGCCGGCCTTGTCATAGGGTTCATCGCAGTTGACATACCAGTCCATTTCTTCGGGACTGATCTTTTTAAACTGCACGGCGGACTGGACAACTCTGGTTTTGGATATCCCGGTGTTGACGCCGGCAATCGTAAATCCCGTGAAGACGGTGTGACGGCGGTTGCTCAGTCTTTGCAGCATTTCCAGCGCCTGTTTTTTGTTTTTGGGTTTGCCCAGAATCAGGCCGTCGATGACCACAATGGTATCCGCGCCCAGCACCAGGGATTTGGGGTAGCGATGGGCGATCACGCGGGCCTTATCGTTTGATAAACGGCGGACATGAGCGCGCGGGCTTTCGCCATCGGCGTAGGTTTCATCAACATGAGCCGGAATAATTTCAAATTTCAATCCCACGGATCGCAAAAGCTCTTCGCGGCGCGGCGAAGCGGAGGCCAGAATAAAAGGAGACGATAAAGAGAGGGTCATCATGATTTCTTTCTACAGGCTATATTTACTGTACCGGGTTTTGCGTGTTTCCTTCGGGGCAGCCGGTATCCCGTTTATTCCTGGATTCCCGCCTGCGCGGGAATGACCAGCGGAGAATATTTTGTTGCCGGAGCAATCTTCAGATTACGGGCTTTTATCCCAAAGAAACCGGCGGCTGTCAATTATAAATTGCCGTTGCATCTTTCGGGAACCTGTCGTAAGAAAACACCAACTGACGGATTGTGAAAGACCAGGCTAAACTCCATTCCGCGTCATACCGGCGAAGGCCGGTATCCAGACAATTCCTGGATTCCGGATCAGGTTCGGAATGAAGGAAGGGAAAGAGCAACAGTTTTTCAAAACTCTCCGTTCATATCCTGGAGGAATAATGAAAAAAATAGCCTGTCTTTCTTTGATACTGATTTTCGTGATGTCGCAGGCGTTTACAGTCTTCGCGGCGGAAAGAATTGTGCAGTTGACCGTTCCCGGGTGTTTTTCCTGAGGCGCAGGAAAAAGGATAGGGGCTATCCTTACGAAAATTGACGGCGTCAAAAAACATCAAACGCAGAAACCGAATATTCTGATGATTGCCTTTGACGATGAGCGGACAAACTTGGACGTCATCACCAAAGCATTGCGTGAAGGGGATTTTCCCGTGGACGGCAAGCCGGTTTATCTGAAAGCCTTTCCGGCGGACAATCAGCTCAGGTGACGGAGGTTCCGGGCTTCCAGGGCGTCCACGATTTTCTTCACGTCCTGGGATTGACCTTTTTTGCAGATCAGCAGGGCGTCTTTTGTTTCAACCACAAGCACATCCTTCATGCCGACCAGGGCCACCAGTTTTTTCGGACTGTAAACCAGAGAATCTTTCGTATCCTCAAAAATGACATTGCCGTTTCCAGTCAGCGCATTGCCGTCGGCATCCTTTGCCGATATTTCCCAGAGCGCATCCCAGCTGCCCACGTCGCTCCAGCCGAACTCGGCCGGAATGACAAAAACGTTTTCGGCCTTTTCCATCACGCCGTAGTCGATGGAGATGGACGCCTGCCGCAGATAAACCCTGGAGACGGTTTTGGCCTCGGCTGCCGTTCCCAGCGATTCTTTGATGGTCATCAGTCCTGAATACAACTGGGGCAAATGCTGTTCGATTTCGCGCAGGATCGTTGAAGCTTTCCAGACAAACATACCGCTGTTCCAGAAAAAATTGCCGCTTTTGACGAATTTGCGGGCCAGGGCCAGATCCGGCTTTTCCCGGATCGATTTGACGCGGCGCACCTCTTCGCCGCCTGTTTTTCCCAAAGACTCGCCGCCTTCCAGATACCCGAACCCTGTGTGTGGTTCGGAAGGTTCGATGCCGATGGTCACCAGTGCGTTTTTCTGTCTGGCCGCTTTGGCGGCGGCGGAAATCACCGCCCGGTATTTTTTAGGGTTGCCGATTGCGTGATCGGACGGCAGAACGACCATGACGTCGTCTTTAACTTTCTTCTGAATATGGACGGCGGCCAGACCGATGCAGGCGGCCGTGTTTCGGCCGACAGGTTCAATGATAATATTGCGGACGGGAATTTCCGGCAGTTGCCTGATCAACTCCCGCGCGTGTTTTTTTCCCGTCACCACCAGGATGTTTTCCGGCTTGATCAGGGGTTTGATCCGGTCAACGGTTTCCTGGATAATGGTGCGGCTGCTGACGATGTCCAGTAAGTGCTTCGGTTTTTTCTCCCGGCTGCGGGGCCAGAAGCGGGTGCCCCTTCCTCCCGCCATGATCACTGCATGCATATGATTTCTCCTTCTTCTCTCTCCTATATAATCCGGCTTGCAAATTCAAGCCCGAAAAGCTAGTTTGCGACCCATGACAAAAATTAATTATCCGGAAATTACATTAAAAAACGGCAGGGAGGCGGCGCTTCTGCGCGGGCATCCGTGGGTATTTTCCGGCGCGGTTTCCGGAACCAAAGGACAGCCCGCCGACGGCGATATCGTACTGGCCAGGGATGCGAAAGGACAAGCACTGGCTTTGGGATTCTTCAACAGCCGGACGGATATATCTTTTCGCGTGCTGACACGGGATTGCGAAAAGGCGATTGACACGGCTTTCTGGCAGGAGCGGGTGGAAACCGCCTGCGGGTTGCGCCGAAAGCTCATCGGAGCGAAGACCAATGCCTATCGCCTGATTAACGCCGAAGGCGACGGATGCCCCGGCCTGATTGTCGATGTTTATCACGATACGCTGGTTATCTCCGTCACCATCGCCGGCATGGAAAAGCAAAAGCAAAACATTCTGGACGCTCTGATCTTCCATCTGAAGCCATCAAGAATTTTTGAGCAGAGCGCCGGGCGTTCACGCGGGCTTGAAGGGTTGCCGGAGCACAAGGGTTTTATTTACGGCGACAATCAGCAGGGCGCCGTGCGGGTGATGGAGAACGGTTATGCGTTTGACGTCGATTTTATCGGCGGCCAGAAAACAGGCTTTTTTCTGGATCAGCGGGTCAATCGGGAAAAGCTGGGCGCTCTGTCCCGGGACATGACCGTTTTAAACTGTTTTTGCTATACCGGCGCGTTTTCGGTTTACGCCGCAGCGGGCGGGGCGAAAAAAGTCGTTTCTCTGGATATCTCCAAATCCGCCTGTGCCGCCGCCTCGGAGCATTTGCGTCTCAACGGTTTTTCGCTTGACGATCATCCGGTGATCGAAGCGGACGTGTTTGAATACCTGCGCAATCTGCGGGAAAGTTTTGATTTGATCATTCTTGATCCGCCGGCGTTTGCCAAGACCAAACGCGAAGTGCCGAAAGCCTCCCGCGGCTACAAGGAAATCAATATGCAGGCCATGAAGCATCTCGCCTGCGGCGGGATGCTGGCAACGTTTTCCTGCTCCAATTTTATGGAAGAAGATCTGTTTTACAAAATCGTACAGGGGGCGGCGCGCGACGCGAAGGCAGACCTGCAACTGCTGGCCCGGCTGGAAGCGGGACCGGATCATCCGCTGGCGCTGGGCCATCCCGAAGGCCGGTATCTGAAAGGATTGCTGGTCAGAAAATCATAAGACCCATTGCGGCAGACAAACATTGGTATCTTTGAAAAACTCTCTTTTTGTCATTCCGGGCTTGACCCGGAATCCAGAAAGATTCTGATAATACTTCTGCTGGTTCAATCATCCTGATTGAACCAGCAGAAAAAATTGGAGATAAAATGGCCAAGCAAGTATCCTCATTGCGCAGTCTGGGGCTTGAACCCTACACGGGGATTCTGAAGCCAAAGGATGCGGCAGTAGCAATACAGGCTGCTCGTCTCAATGCCCTAGATCTGCTCTCTAGCGCGAAGCTGCTTCATGATCAAAAGCACTTCCACCATTCAACAGCTCTTTGTGTCTTGGCGCTTGAAGAAGCTGGTAAAGTCCAAATCTTAATGTCTATCTTAACTGGTGTGACGAGTCCGGATCAATCATGCGAGTCATTGTGGCGTGCATATCGACGTCATACGGCCAAAACGGAGCTTTTTAACTTTGCAATCGAAATGAGAGTTGGAGTTCACTTTCCGGAAATGGAAGAAGAGAAGATTACATCAATCGGTTCTGCCGGTCCAACACCAGAGGATCTTGATGCAGCTAAGCAATTAGGTCTGTATAGCGATTGCTTCAAGAGTCCAGACGGTGTAGCTGTTCATCTTCCGTCCAATTTGGATTGCAGCGAGCGAAGCCGAATTCTTCTGGGCGAGGCAGCAGTTGTTGTAACGGCCCTGCGGGACTACACGCCATCTGAGTTGGAGATATGGGCAAGGCATGCAGCGGAAGCTCGGGCTAAGGGAATGTCGTTTCGTGAAGTTATGAAGCCTTTGTATCTTGAACTTCTTGAGAATGGATATATTACCGCAGAACAATGGGCACCTATATGGAATTATTTGGCTAAAATCGAGCAACAAGGTACGAACACCAATGATGACTAATTTATAACGTTGTTCCACCCGATAGCGGCCACGGAGGCTGCTTCGGCCTATCTTCTCAGCATAAAGAATAATATGGAACCAATTGACGAATTACTCATAATTGAGGAAGCCAAATATAGAGCGAAATCCTATAAGGAAATCGAAGGCATTCTTGAAGAAGTTCAATGCTATGAAATCGTAAAAGATAATGTCACTTACGGAATTGAAGTACACACAAAGAAAGGGAAAAGACAGAACGAGATCATTGTTATGGTCGAGTGTTCAAAATCAATTTGTGGAAAAGCCAAATACTTTGTAAATTCTGAACAGCTTGGCGTTAGAGACATCGAAAGAGATGAAGCATTTTAGTGGGAAAACGGAAAATGAAAAATCGGGATGGTTCCATTTTATCAGGTAACAACACAATCCAAGACATCCATACTTAGCCCTCTGCAAATTTTTTAATACCGTCGTATTAACCAAATATAAAACGTAATCAGGCTTCTTTTTATGTGCTTTCCCAGAGGCATCAATACTCCCGCCATGCTTGCCTAACAATTTCTATAATTTCTTCACTTTGTTAGGCAAGGGGTTAAGATGGGCATCATCAGAGGTATATTGGAAGAAGAGTTCAAACGGCTGGAAGAGCTTTCCGTCTTTTACAAAGAAAAGATTTCGGAATGTCCCCGGGGATCGATATCCGTAAAGGAAAGAGGCGGAAAGCGGTATATCTATCTTGCGCGCCGCGAAGATAAGAATGTTGTCTTTTTGTCCAACTTGTCAGAAGGTCAGGGTTTGGCAATGTTTGCGGCGATCTTGTCCTGAATCAGTTTCGATGCGATGTTGTTTCCCGTCAAGCCGGAAAAAACGGAGACGGAGGTTACGTCTTTATCAACATATTCCATCCGGATGGTCACTGTTTCATCCGCGATGCTGGTTGTGATGGACCCGCTGGAAATGTTGCGTTCCTTTTCAATGTTCCGGCCTTTCAGCTCGGTCACGGTTTTTGTGCAGGCCTTCCAGACTTGTTCGATGTCCGCCTTGTATTGTGTTGTCAGATAACCGTCCTGATAGATAAACTTGCCGGAGCTGACGCCCATGACCTTGCCGTTGACAACCATGGCGCTGTTGCAGCCGAAAAGAATCAATGCCGCCGCAAATAGTAGCAGAACTTTTATTTTCATGGTTCCTCCTGATGATCGGTAATGTAATATAAGAGTAACGCCTGCCGTCTGTACAAGTCTTGCCGTGTTCCGCCCCTCACATGGCGAATCGACCATAGAGGGATGAAGATGCCGCCCAGAGTAAAACCCCTGTGGTGATCAGCATGCAGGCGTAGGCCAGCATTTTGCTCCAGGCGCTTTCCGGCTTTTGATCGTTGTAGCCCATCCAGTATGCCAGCAGCAGTCCCGACAGAAGCCCGCCGCCGTGCGCCCAGTTGTTGATGCCGCTGAAGAGGAATCCGAAGATGACCAGGCTGATTACCCATCCCATTGCCTGTTTGTAGATGGCTTCTCCGTAAGACCCGCCGCGGCTTTTTCCAAAATAAATAATGGCGCCGATCAGTCCGCAAACGGACGCTGACGCGCCAATCGTAAAATAGACGCCGGCCAGCACGGAAACGGCGAACCCGACAACGCCGGTCAGAATGTAAATACATACGAAACGATGGAGGCCGAACTCATGCAGCACAAAAGGGGCAAGCTGATACAGGGCCATCATATTAAAAACAATGTGCAGGATACCTCCATGCAGGAATGAGGCGGAGACGACACTCCAGTAATTATGATCCTGGATGACGGGCATTGTGCCGCTTGCCCCCAGCATTAAAAGGCTTTGATTGGAAGGCGACAGAAAACCGAAAAGGCTGCCGCCCATAAAAATTCCCCGCGGATCCAGCAGCAGCGACAAAACAAAAAAAGCGATATTGACATAGATGATGGTTTGAACCGGTTCAAAAAAGAAGATGATATTGCGAAGCTTTCCCGCGGTATCATGCAGGCCGGGACGGACAAGACCGCAATAGGGGCAGGTTGGCTCGTCCAGGCTGATCAGCTTTCGGCAATTGGGGCATAAAATAGAATTTCTTTGAGCGCACATCATGAATTCCTTGTGAATTTTTATTGGCAATTTGATTAACAACAATAAGGCGAGTTGTAAAGAAAAATGCGTGCTCCCGGTTGACTCTTGCCGGTGAATGTAGGATAGTTTCAAAAGGCGGGATATTTATGCGGATGAAAGACCGTTTCACTTTAAAAATCGAATCCATTGCTTTCGGGGGTTCCGGCGTCGGGCGGACGGATGGTTTTGTGGTTTTTGTGCCCTTTACCGCGCCGGAGGATATCGTAGAGATTGAAATCGTTGAGCGTAAAAAGAAATTTGCCCGGGGGCGTCTGTTAAAAATCATCGAGCCCTCACCGCAAAGAACAGAGCCGCTTTGCCGTTATTACGGCCGGTGCGGCGGCTGCTCTTATCAGCATATCGATTATGCGCATCAATTGAAAATCAAGCAAAAGCAGGTGGAGGAAGCTTTTCTCAGAATCGGGGGGATATCCCGGCCGGAGGTGAGCGCGGTCATTGGCTCGCCCGCCGTTTATGCTTACAGGGGAAAGGCTCAACTTCATGCCGCAAAAACGGCCAAAGGCTTCCAGCTCGGTTTTATGGATATTTCCGGCGGTAAAATTGTGGAGATTGAACGCTGCGAGATTATGGATGAAACGATCAATGAGCAGATCCGGCAGGTCGGAGCAAAACAAGAGTTTTCAGTAGATGACGATGATCTAACCTTCTGGTCAGGTTCTCCAGACGATTCCGCGGAGCCTGTTGCGCGTGTGGTGAAAGGCCGGGAATTTCTGGTTCCCCGCACGGGCTTTTTTCAGGCCAATTTGTATCTGACGGACCGGATGGTGGATACGGTATGCTCTCTCGTCGAAGAAAAAAAGAGAGGAACTATTCTCGATGCCTGCTGCGGTTCTGGGCTTTTCTCGATTTTTCTCGCGCCTTACGCCGACCGGACGATTGGTGTGGAAATCCATGAAAACTCCGTCAGGTATGCGCGTCTGAACGCGGAAAGACTGGGAGCGCAAAACACGGAATTTATTTGCGGCAATATTGAAGATGTCCTGCATGACATGACCAGCAGAAAGGACGCCGTTGATTTAATGATTCTGGACCCGCCGCGCACGGGTTTGAGTCCGGCGACGCTGGCCGCGATTTCCGGTTTAAACCCGCGGGACATTATTTATATATCCTGCAATCCGGCCACGCAGGCGCGGGATGTAAAGTTCTTGAGCGAACATGGCTACCATCTGCAAAGTCTTCAGCCCCTGGATATGTTCCCGCAAACGGATCATATCGAAACCATCGGTTTGCTGCGGCAAAAATAGAGAGACCGGCGCAGGTATCCATAAAAGTCGGGAAAGCCCCGGATTCTCCGTGATGCAATTTCTAAAAATATTGATGGCTTTCCAATGAAAATATTGCTATTTTCCCGATCGGTTTAAACTATTTTGTAAAATTTCAGGGGAGGGTGACATGGCATCAAAAAGTAAAGACGTGAGAATCGAGCAACGACGGGTGTTGGAAAAGAAACTGGAAATGCGGCTTTCGAAACTGGCGGGACTTGGGGTCGCAAGCGAGAAAGTTAAAAAGGATCCGCTTGTCAAAAGTCTGAAATCGCAAATCAGAGAAACAAATGCCTGTATCGTTGCTATTGATAAGAACATCGCAAAGATCGAGGCATTGAAGCAGGCCAAAGAGAAGAAACTGGCGGAAAAATCCGCGCCGAAAGAAGCCCAGGCCGCGCCGGAAAAAGAAGCCAAATCAAAAAAGAAAGCGGCAGCGGGAGAAAAAGAACCCAAAAAGAAACCCGCCGAAGGGGAAGCTCCGAAGAAGCCCCGTAAAAAGAAAGAAGAGGCCCCCGCGGCATAATCTTTCCGAAAAAAAGGCAAACTACACCGGTTTGTCTTTTTTATTCCGGAACATTGGATGATCCATGCATCAAAACATTATCATTGTCAGCGGCGGCCGTCTGGGAGACGTGGATTTTTTCCGGAAGAAAATAACGCAAACAGCCAATCGCCTGCTGATTGGCTGTGACGGCGGCGCGCGCCATCTGGCGGCAGCATCGATGATGCCGGATGTGCTGGTGGGCGACATGGATTCCCTTGAGCCGTCGCAACTGGCGCATTACGAACGTCAGGGCGTGAAAATCATCCAATATCCTGCTGATAAGGATGATACCGATACCGCCCTGGCGCTGGATTATGCGCTTTCTTTACAGCCTCGGGCCATTGCTGTCTGGGGTGCGCAAGGCGGAAGAATGGATCACGCTCTGGCGAATCTGTTTTTGCTTCTCAAAGGCAAAGATGCCGGAATTAAAACCTGCCTGATGGATGAATATTGCGAAGCCTTTGTGCCGGCGGGCGATGTCGTCTTTACGGATGCCGCCGGTTGTCTGGTCTCGCTGCTTGCGCTTAGTCCCGGGGTGGAAGGCATCACCCTCCGGGGATTTCTCTATCCCCTCCATGACGAGGCGCTGATGATGTCTGAATCGCGGGGAATCAGCAATATCATTTCCGCCGACCCGGCAAGCATTTGTATCCGGTCGGGGAATCTGCTGGTGATCCGCTATTGGCAAAAAGATGTTTTCCCGGAGGCGGGATAAATGAACAGGCCGTTTAAAGTCTTGTGTATCGGCGGTTCCGACTCCGGCGGCGGCGCGGGCATTCAGGCGGACCTGAAAGCGGTGAGCGCCTGCGGCTGCTACGGCCTGACGGTGATCACGGCGCTTACGGCTCAGAACACACGCGGGGTTCAGGATATTTTCCCCGTGCCGCCGAAATTTATGGCGGCCCAGTTGGACGCCGTCTTGAGCGATATCGGCGCGGATGCTTTGAAAACGGGCATGTTGCTGACGGCGGGCGCCGTCAATGTCATAGCCGGAAAGATCGAACAATACGGACAGAAGAATGTGGTGGTCGATCCGGTGATGACCGCCAAGGGCGGCTGTGCGATGATGCAGGCGGCGGCGCAGCGGGCGCTGGTCAAAAAGCTGCTGCCGCTGGCATCCGTTGTGACGCCGAATATTCCGGAAGCGGAATCTCTGGCGCACATGAACATCCGGTCGGTTGCGGCGATGAAAAAAGCCGCGGAGGTTATTTTCAATCTTGGCGTAAAAAATGTTGTGATCAAGGGAGGACATCTTCCCGGCGGCCGCAAATCAGGCAGTATCGACATTCTTTATGACGGGAAACACTATTACGAGTTTTCAGCGGACTGGATTGAAACAAAAAACACGCACGGCACCGGTTGCACCTATGCTTCGGCGCTGGCATCCGGTCTGGCGCAGGGCAAAAATATTTTTCAAGCCGTGGAACAGGCGAAGAAAATGGTAACACAGGCGATCAGAAACTCACTGCCCCTGGGAAAAGGCCGCGGGCCGGTGAATGTTTTAGAGAAATTGCATTAAGAGTCAGGAGGCAACAATGACACAACTGGAAAAAGCCCGTCAGGGAATTATTTCGGAAGAGATGAAAACCTGCGCGGCGGAAGAAGGTGTTGAGGGCGAATTTATCCGGCAGGGTATGGTCGATGGAAACATCGTGATTTGCCGCAATGTGAACCATACGACCATCAAACCTCTGGCGATAGGCCTTGGCTTGCGCACCAAAGTCAACGCCAATATCGGAACGTCCAAAGACAATAATGATATGGCGATTGAGTTGGAAAAATTGAAAATGGCCATCGCCGCGGGCGCCGATGCCGTGATGGATCTTTCCACCGGCGGCGATCTGGCGCAAATCCGCAAGGCGGTGATGGAAAAGTCCACCGTGGCGATCGGGACGGTGCCGATTTATCAGGCGGCCGTAAAAGTGCTGGGCGAGAAAAAAGCGATTTCAGAGATGTCGCCGGATGATATATTTTCCGTAATCGAAGAAAACGGCCGGGACGGCGTCGATTTCATCACCGTACACTGCGGCGTCAATCGCCAAAGTGTGGCCGCTGTGGAAGCGCAGGGAAGAGTTCTGGGCATCGTCAGCCGGGGCGGTTCCATGACCGCCAACTGGATGCACTGCAACAACCGGGAAAATCCGCTTTATGCGGAATACGACCGGCTTCTGGAAATTGCGCGCCGCTACGACATGGTTTTGAGTCTGGGCGACGGTTTGCGTCCCGGCGCCATCAATGATGCGACCGACCAGGGGCAATTATCCGAATTAATCATTTTAGGGCAGCTGGCCGTCCGCGCCCGCGCGGCCGGTGTGCAGGTCATGATTGAGGGGCCGGGCCATGTGCCGATTACCGAGGTGGAAGCCAATATCAAGCTTCAGAAAAAAATATGCCAGGGTGCTCCGTTTTATGTGCTGGGACCGCTGCCGACCGATATCGCGCCGGGGTATGACCATATCACCTCCGCGATTGGCGGCGCGATTGCCGGCGCCGCCGGTGCCGATTTCCTCTGTTATGTGACGCCGGCCGAACATTTGCGTCTGCCGACGCTGGCCGACGTCCGCGACGGCGTGATCGCCGCGCGGATCGCCGCGCACATTGCGGATATCGCCAAAGGGGTGAAGGGCGCGAGGGAGCGTGACCGGAAAATGTCCGAATGCCGGAAAAATTTTGACTGGCAGGGGCAGGTCGATTTATCCATTGACCCGGAAAGAACCGTCGCACTCCTGGAAAAAAGCAAAAGCGCTCAGGATGAAGGCTGTACCATGTGTGGAGAATTCTGCGCGATCAAATTGGGGAAGCGCTAAATAAAAAGACAACATGGGGGAGGAAGATTGATCCGGACGGCGGACGGGCATCAAACTGAAAAAATCCGCAAAGCGGAGGCAATCATCAGCCGCCTCACGCAGGCGGGATTTGAAGCCTATTTTGTGGGCGGCTGTGTGAGGGATTTTGTGCGCGGCGTCATTCCCGGCGACTATGATATCGTAACCTCCGCCCTGCCCGATCAGGTCATCGCTCTTTTTGAACGCACGGTCGCCGTCGGCGCCAGATTCGGCGTTGTGGTGGTGATCGCGGGCGGCCGTCCTTATGAAGTGGCGACTTTTCGCAGCGACGATGCGTATGAAGACGGCCGCCGCCCCACTCAAGTTCACTTTTCATCCGTTCGTGAAGACGTCTTCAGACGGGATTTTACAATGAACGGCCTGTTGATGGATGCCGGAACAGGTGAAATTCTTGATTACGTCGGCGGCCGCGCCGATATTGAGAAGAAAATCATTCGCACCATCGGCGATCCGGAAGTTCGTTTCAATGAAGACTATTTAAGGATGCTGCGCGCGATCCGTTTTGCCGCCAATCTCGATTTTATCCTGGATGGCGCCGCCGAAGATGCGATTGCCCGGAATGCGGCCAAAATCAAGGAAATCAGCGCGGAGCGTGTGCAGGAAGAATTGAATAAAATTCTCACGCGCGGCGGCGCGCGGCGGGGTTTTGAAATGATGGCCGCCACCGGCATCCTGGAGCAGATATTGCCGGAGGTGGATCGGATGCGGGGGGTGGCGCAGCCGCCGCGTTTTCATCCGGAAGGCGATGTCTGGCGGCATACGTTAATCATGCTGGAGATATTATCCGCGGAAAACAAGCCTGAAGCCGATGCGGCGCTGGCCTGGGGGGCGCTTCTGCACGATGTCGGCAAGCCCGTAACGCGGACGGAAGATGAAAACGGCGTCCATTTTTACGGACATGTGAAACTGGGCGAACCCATTGCCGACGATTTAATGCGGCGATTGCGGTTTTCCCGAACCAACCGGGAAACGGTTCTGGACTTAATTCATCAGCACATGGTTTTTATGAACGTGCGGAAAATGCGGAAGTCCCGTTTAAAGCGGTTCCTGCGGATGCCGGATTTTCATCTGCATCTGCAATTGCATCGGCTGGATTGCCTGGCCAGTCACGGGATGCTGGACAATTATGAGTTTTGTCTGGAGCAGTTGCGGAATCTGGAGCATGAAGATCTGCATCCGCCGCGTCTTTTAACCGGCGATGATTTACTGGCGATGGGATTTGCCTCCGGGAAACTGATGGGAGAAATCCTGAGGGCGCTGGAAGAGGAACAACTGGAAAGCAGAGTTCACGACCGGGAAGAAGCGCTGGCGTTTGTGCGGACCCGCTGGGAATTGTAATATCGCCACGGGATGGATAAAAATAAAATGAAGCAAAAGAAAAAAATCTTCCTCGGCCTCCTGATGCTTCTGATTGCCGTTGGGCTGACGCAATCATGCGCGAGCCGCGGCGTGAAGGCCCCGTCTGTTTCTCCGAAGCCGGGGAAACGGTCGCTGGCGGTTATGGGGCATACCATTCAGGCCGGCGCGTTTGCGCGGGTGGAAAATGCCGTGCGTCTGACGGAAAAGCTCAAAGACCAGGGTCTGGACGCCACCTATTTCAAAGCCGCCGATGGCTTGTTCAAAGTGCGGTTCGGCAATTTTTCTTCAAAGGATAAGGCGCGCCTTCGGGCGCAATCCCTGCGGAAGGCCGGTGTGATCGAAGCCTATTATATCGTTTTGCCGGAAGACTCCGCGGCGGCAAAACGAAAGCAATACGGCACAAATTATTTAAGAGAGTCGCTGGTGAAAAGCGCCAGGGACTTTATCGGCGTGCCTTATCTGTGGGGCGGCGTATCCGCCGAAACCGGATTTGACTGCAGCGGTCTGACCATGACGGTCTATCAACTGAATGGTCTGGATCTGCCGAGGCATTCCCGGACGCAGTATGACGCGGGCAATACGATTGATCGGGACGATTTGCAGAAAGGCGATTTGATCTTTTTTGCGACGCACGGAAACGGAAAAATATCGCATGTGGGCATTTATATCGGCAGTGGTCAGTTTATTCATGCCCCGTCGCGCGGCAAAACGATTCGGATCGATTCTCTGTCCGCCGAGTACTATGCTCAGCGTTATGTCGGCGCAAAAACTTATCTGTGACGGACAGAAACAGATGAAAGCCTTCCCGGCAAAGGATTTCACGATCATCGTAAAAATAATTTTTCAGAAAAACATTTTGCGTGAAATGCATCGCCGAATATTTTTTCCGATCGGCCGATCGCCTGAATGAAATAAAAAATAAAAAAATAATTTTTTTGTATGGTTTTTGTTGACCTGAGGAAAAAAATAAAGTAATATTAACGCACAGAACAGAAGTTGCTCATATGTGAGACAAGAAAGTAAACTCAATTAAAGGAGGCTAAACCAATGGCAGCAACAGCAAAGAAAGCAGTGAAGAAGGCAGTAGCCAAAAAACCCGCAGCAAAGAAAGTTGTTAAGAAAGCAGCAGCCAAGAAAGTAGTCAAGAAGGTGGCAGCTAAAAAACCCGCAGCAAAGAAAGTTGTTAAGAAAGCAGTAGCCAAGAAAGTAGTCAAGAAGGCAGCAGCCAAAAAGTAACATGCAACGATATCCATTAAAGAGCAGACAACCGCAAGTTGTCTGCTCTTTAATTTTTCGCCCGTTCCATTCTTCAACTAACCGTCGTATTCATTGATGCAGGCAATAAACCCTGTTTAAAAAAAAAGCATTCGGTGGTATGAGTATCCGAAATTCATGCACGTCGGAATGATCATGCTTTCTTCTGACCGGTGAATTCCGCATCTGCGTTTCGCGCATAGAGGTAATTCATGAATAAAGAATTAATTCTCAGCATCGACAACGGCACACAATCAGTCCGGGCTCTGATTTTTGATTTAAGAGGCAATCTGCTTTACAAAAAAAGAGTTCCGATGCAGCCTTATGTCTCGCCACAGCCGGGTTGGGCGGAGCAGGAGGTTGACTATTACTGGAAATCGCTTTGTCAGGCCTGTCAGATGCTCTGGCGTGAAACGTCCGTGCCGAAGGAAGCCATTGCGGGAGTTACGCTGACCACACAGCGCGCCACGATGATCAATGTCGATCGCGACGGCAAACCGCTTCGTCCTGCGATGGTCTGGCTGGATCAGCGGCGCACCAGCGGTTTGAAACCGGTAGGCGGATTCTGGGGACTGGCTTTCAAACTTTCCGGCATGAGCGAGACGGTGGCTTACCTGCAGGCGGAAGCGGAGAGCAACTGGATCAGGCGTTATCAACCGGACATCTGGAAAAAAACGCATAAGTATTTATTTCTTTCCGGCTATCTGACCTATTGTCTGACCGGCCGGTTTGTCGATTCCGTCGGTTGCCAGGTCGGCTATGTCCCCTTCGATTATAAAAAGAAAACCTGGGCGTCTTCCTGGAACTGGAAATGGGAGGCGACAAGGGTTGAACCTCATATGCTGCCGGATTTGATCCCGCCTGCAAGTGTGCTGGGGCAGATCACCAGGCAGGCCGCCGCGGATACGGGAATACCGGAAGGATTGCCGGTGATCGCCGCCGCCGCGGATAAGGCCTGTGAAGTAATCGGCGCCGGCTGTCTCGAACCCCATATCGGCTGCCTGAGTTACGGCACGACCGCGACCATCAACACAACACACCGTAAATATATTGAAGCGATTCCACTGATCCCTCCTTATCCATCCGCCGTGCCGGACGCATACAGTCTGGAAATCCAGATCTATCGCGGTTACTGGATGGTCAGCTGGTTTTCGGAACAGTTTGCGCCGATGGAGCAGCAGATAGCCGAAGAAAGGGGGGTGGAAGTCGAAACGGTTATTGAAGATCTCCTGCACGAGGCGCCGCCGGGATCCATGGGGCTGATTCTCCAGCCTTACTGGTCGCCGGGCATTAAAGTGCCGGGGCCGGAGGCCAAGGGGGCTGTGATTGGTTTTGGAGATGTGCATAACCGGGCGCACTTTTACCGCGCTATTCTGGAAGGGCTGGCTTATGCCCTGCGGGAAGGCATGGAGCGCCAGGAGAAGCGTAGCGGTGTGAATATTACCGAACTGCGCGTGTCGGGCGGAGGATCGCAGAGCGATGCGGCCATGCAGCTCACCGCGGATGTTTTCGGCATGACGACGGCGCGCTCGCATATTTATGAAACATCGGGGCTGGGCGCGGCCATCGACGCGGCGGTCGGCTTAAAACTGCATCGGAATTTCGAGCAGGCGGTTGCTGAAATGACGCACATCGGGCGGCACTTTGAACCGGACATCAATACGCATAGAATATACAATCAACTCTATACTCGCGTTTACAAGGAAATGTATGAAAGATTAAAACCCCTCTATGAGGAGATCCGCGACATCACCGGTTATCCCAAAAAGGCGGGGGAGGGGTAGAAAAAATAGTTTTAAGTTTTAAGTGCGATGAGATTTTTGATTTCATCAACTTTGTCGCGCAACAGCGCTTCGTCGGCCCGGGTTTCCACGTTGAGGCGCAGCAGAGGCTCCGTATTGGAGGATCTGACGTTGAAGCGCCAGTCCGGAAAAGTGAAGCTCAGGCCGTCCGTTTTGTCCAGGCCGGGATTTTCCGGCGCAAAATGCTCGCGGATGCGGTTCAGGGTTGCTCCGGCATCATCGACGACAAAGTTGATCTCGCCGCTGCAGGGATAGGCCCGCATCCGTTCATCGACCAGGACGGAAAGAGGCAGCCCGGTCCTGCTCAACCGCTCGGCAATCAAAAGCCAGGGAATCATGCCCGAGTCGCAATAGGCAAAGTCCCGGAAGTAGTGATGGGCGCTCATTTCCCCGCCGTAAACGGCGTTTTCCCCGCGCATGCGTTCTTTGATGAAGGCGTGGCCCGTTTTGCTCTGGATCGGCGCGCCGCCTTTTTGAGTCACCAGATCAATGGTGTTCCAGGTCAGGCGCGGATCGTGGATGATGCCGGCCCCGGGGTCTTTTTCCAGAAGGATCTGGGCCAGCAGGCCGACCAGATAGTAGCCTTCGATAAAGCGGCCGTTTTCATCAAAGAAGAAACAGCGGTCGAAATCGCCATCCCAGGCAATGCCGATATGCGCTTTGTGCCGGATAACGGCATCGGCCGTAGCGGACCGGTTTTCGGGAAGCAGGGGATTGGGGATGCCGTTGGGAAAAGATCCGTCCGGTTCATGGTGAATGCGGATAAACTCTATGGGGAGATGCTTTGCCAGCAGATCGATAACGGGGCCGGCGCAGCCGTTTCCCGCGTTGACCACAATTCTGAGGGGTCGGAGGGCGTGAAGGTCGATGTAGCCCAGCAGGTGTTTGATGTACTCTTCCTTGTTGCCGTCTTTAATCAGTGAGCCCCGGGACGGTTTTTGGGGAAAGCTGTTTTGTTCGGTCAGCGTACGGATGTCTTTTAGCCCCGTGTCGCCGCTGATCGGCCGACTGCCTTCCCGAACCAGTTTCATGCCGTTGTAGTCCATGGGGTTGTGGCTTGCCGTGACCATGATGCCGCCGCCGCTGCCGCGATGGAAGGTCTGGAAATACACCTCTTCCGTTCCGCACAGGCCGATATCGATGACGTTTGCGCCGCTGTCCAGGAGGCCTTCGGACACGGCCGCAGCCAGGGCGGGGCTTTGCAGGCGCACATCATAGCCGACGACAACCTGTCCGGGATTCAGGTACTCCCCATAGGCCCGGCCGATACGATAGGCAATATCCGGATTCAACTCTCCGGGAACACGTCCGCGGATGTCGTAGGCTTTAAAACAGTTTAGAATGGCGTGGGGCATAGAAACACGTGCGGAAGAATATTATTAAATTGGCGTCCCCATGGGGAGTCGAACCCCAGTTACAGGCGTGAAAGGCCCGTGTCCTAGGCCTCTAGACGATGGGGACGTCCTGAGCCTAATTGCTAAGAAAGCTTAGCTTCATATATTTTTCAAACAGGAATGTCAAGCACTGCTTTATTTTTTTTCATAAAGCCAGGCGCGGCTTTTCCTGCCTGAGTCAAAGGCCTTTCCGGCGGATTTATCAACTGAATTGGAGAATTCGTTCGAGGTCGTTTCCGTAGCGTTTGTATTTTTCAGGCGATAAAATATCCCGGAGACTGTCCCTGTTTTGCGCCAGTTCGGCGAGTTTTTCATCCGGCAGAAACATGAACACCGCACAGTTGGCTTCTCTGGCCTGTTCAAAACGCCAGACATAAAGCTTTTTGAGCAGTTCTTTCTGTTCGCGGGCAAGCGTATAGTATCCTTTGACCTTCGCATAACCGCGCCGGTCGAAGACCCTCTCCTGCCAGGTGGCGGCGGCGATTTTCGCAAAAGCCTCCCTGGCGGCATTCTCCAGACCATGCTTGCGCAGGGATGACAGTTGCTTTTCATAAAGATCGGGGAGCAACGTCACATCCTGAACGGCATATTCCAGTTGTTCCTGGGTCAGCGGGCGATGGTCCCAGTGTGAGCGCTGCATCTTTTTGCTTTTTTTCAACTCTACACCGACAAATTCCTTGATCATTTTATCCAGCGAGAGCTGCCGGAATCCCAGCAGCATCCCCGCCCGGTGCGTGTCAAAAATATTTTGAAATTCAAAGCCATAGTCTCTTTTCAGCAATCGGATGTCGTTATCCGCCGCGTGGAGGATTTTCGCAACGGACCTGCTTTTCAAGGGTCCGGCTAAAAATGAAAAATCCAGATCAGCCGTCGCATCCAGAACATAGGTAGTCGATGGGGCGAAAATTTGAATCAAACAAAGTTTTTCCCTGAAATACCGGAATGAATCATATTCCGTATCGATGCCCAGTATGGAAGCCTGTCGCAAATGATCAGCGGCGCGTCTTGCGGTTTCGGGCGAGTTTACCAGCAGCCAGTCCGTATTCATGGAACGCAACTTAACCGAAACGGACATTTAATTCCATAAAAATGATCCATGAATGGAAATCAACCTTCTACCTGTCCAGTTTTATTAAACTATTATGTTTTACAAAATTGCGCGATATGCTACGTTACACCCAATATTTAAGCAATAAAGCCGGGGGCATGAACCGTCATGAGAAAACGATGGCTGTTTTTTATTCTGGCAATATTTTTGGGAGGCTGCGATATGCAAAACCGATTTCTTTATTTTCCCAATGACGATCGGCCATCCGCTGCCATGCTTGCCGCTGAAAGCATGACCTTCTGGCAGACACAGGCGTCGGATTACCGGGGATTAACCGCCGCGGGGAATGCGCCCGCGCCCCAGGGGACGATTGTTGTTTTCCACGGCAACGGCGGCACGGCTTTCGACAGGGGATTTTATCTGGAACCCCTGACGGAATTGGGCTTCCGGGTCATCCTGGCCGAATATCCGCAATATGGAGGCCGCAAGGGCAAGGTGGGGGAAAAGCCGTTTGTCGCCGACGGCCTGGAGACGGTCCGTCTGGCCCGCGAACAATACGGAGAACCGATTTATCTTCTGGGCGAATCGCTGGGCTGCGGTGTTGCCGCCGCCATTGCGAAAGAAACAACGGTTCCCGTTGCCGGGATCCTGTTAATCACACCCTGGGACACGCTGGCTTCAGTCGCCGGGTCTCTGTTTCCCTATCTGCCGGTGAAGTTCTTTTTGACCGACAAATATGACAGCATCCGCAATTTGCAATCTTTTCAGAAGAAGATTGCCGTCGTCGGCGCGGAGTATGACGAAATTCTGCCCATCAAACACGCTCATACATTATATGCGTCGCTGCCGGAAGGGAAAAAGCGGATGTGGGTGATTAAAGGAGCGGGCCACAATGACTGGCCGTTTCACGCCGATGCATCTTTGTGGCGGGAAATGACGGACTTTGTGAAAGAGTGAATTGTGCTTTCAACGCTAGTGGAGGAGAAAATCTTTGATGTCATGAGCGATGAGCTCCGCTTGAAGCGGGTTCTCAGGGTTTACCCAGAGTTGACACCTTCCATCAGGCGAGATCACCTTATCCAGGAATTTTCGGAGTCGGTCCTCTGAGATAAAAGTAGACCAATATCCCGGAGTAACCGTGTATCGCTTCCCGTCCATTTCGAACTCGCAAAGAAGTAGAAAAGTCCAGACCTTTCTTACCCCACCCCTTTGGCCAGGTGACCCCAGAATACTTTTCCATTCCTTGTCCGTGCATCGGGCCAATACTTTTTTCCAGTTTCTTCGGACAATTCGACCCCGAAAAAAAATACTGACCAGCATAAGAACCAGTCCCAGGACAGAAATTGAAAACAGGGCGTTTACTTTGAAGGCGGCAAAGATTCCCCCAACGAATAGCAGTGCCCCGAGAAGTGCTCCCCAATTCGTTTCGATCATGGCATGAGGATCACGAAAGGGAATAGGCTTAATACGCCATTCGTTATTTTCTGATAAATCTTTGGCAGGCTTCATTAAATAGCAACTTCCTTTTTGTTGGGTGAAGTATAAGAAACGCGGTCTTGTAAGTCAAGAAAATCTTGGCCACAAGATGCAGGATGCAGCGCCAATGACCCTGCTGGCGGAGTAAGCAGAGTCACGTCTTAAAATATAAGTCCCCCCGGTTGCATTTCATAATTATATAATGATGCTTGATGTGTGATGCGAGTCGAATAATACTATTTTAAAACAGGATTGCAAGAAGCGCCGTTTGCTGTGTCACCGCCGGGCTTACTGTGACGGTTCAATCTCTGGGATCGAACCGTCGGAAGATAAATCTCCAACCGCCCTGAATACTGTAACCAGCAAGGGTTTAACATTAACTCGCACAAAAGTTATATAATTCTTTTCGTGTGCTCTTGTGCGCGAATTAATATCCCGTATTGTCCCCGGAAGTCCGGGTCCGGTGGATTGATTCGTTATGCCGTTTATATAATTATTAAGCAGTTATCGCAACGCGAATATCTGCAACCTTCTTTCTCCATGAGCTTGCAGCCACACACGGGGCATATTTG